>Ga0210057_1008435_pt1 | contig 12202 bp, 10 predicted proteins | sample CryGeyCG2114_010_2_FD_183968 | JGI IMG/M metagenome (GOLD analysis project Ga0210057, IMG submission 183968) | Groundwater microbial communities from aquifer - Crystal Geyser CG10_big_fil_rev_8/21/14_0.10 (SPAdes) (version 2) | ecosystem: Environmental > Aquatic > Deep subsurface > Groundwater ...
AGCTAGTTTTAGAAATGGAAAATAGAATTTAACTGCTTTATTTTCCTTGTCTATGAAGAACAGTTAAAATTAAATAAATGGTCAGAAACATGACCTAACTCAATAATTGTAGTGAAATTTGATAATGCTTTAGTCTCTTGCTTTGGACAATGCCGGTAAATTTGGCTAGAACCAAGTGATCAGATATGGATGCCAGACTTGGAGACACGTGAATACTAGTTTTACTCGCCTCTCTTTTTATATTTTAGTCTTATGCCTTGCCGGGTGTGAATTTGATATTCACAACTATCACCATGCTAAAGTGGGCAAGTGCCCAGAAACCACTTCTGTGACAGAGGCCACTCCATTTGGCGAGTTCGTTTTAGGTTTCGCTGATTATGGTAACAACGCCAGACAATTTGAATTGGTGCGTGAGTCGGGATCTAAGTGGATGCGAATTGACTTGGGATGGAATGTCGATGAACCTTATCTAACCCAGGCCAACATCCCTCGGGCGGAGATAAAAAAGCATCCATATCTGATAGATGAGTATTCAAAAAAATTAGATTGGGATAGGTTTGATCAGCGCTTAAGTTGGGCCAAAGATAACAAAATCAACCTGATCGCCATTGTTGGTCACGGCTATCGTTTTCATTTACCCAGTTACCGCTTACAAGATGGAGAAGATGGTGGAAGAATCTCTCCCGATGTCATCGGGGCGCAGGAATATCTTGATCGCATGTATCTGCAAGTGCGAGCAGTGGTTAGACGCTACAAAAGTAGTATCAACGTCTGGCAGTTGGAGAATGAATTAAATGTCGCCAGACAAACTGCGCTATGGGGCTGGCGTGATCCCATGGGGCTTTCGGCAATGAAAAAGACCTTATGGGGCGACGTAAATTTTCTAACCCAATTAATGAAAACTTTGTCTCAAGCAGTTAAAGACGAGGATCCCAATGCCTGGAGAACGCACAACTTCCAAATGGATATTCATGCTCGTATTATGCACCGTCTGGGAATGCCTGATGTCAATGAGGCGATAGAGTTGTGGCGCGATTATTTGGATTTGATAGGATTGGATACTTACCCCAATTATTACGATGCTAATTTAAAATGGCAGGAACAATTTACCAAACAGATGAAAGATATTCGCCGAGTTGCCTGTGGTCGCCCTATCGCTATTTTAGAGACTAATTATCCGGCAGCTCCCAATGCCAGGGGATTTACACCGGAAAAACAGGAGAGCTATTTTAATTCTATTTTATATCTGTCACAAGAAAATCACCTTGCTGCTTTATTTATGTATGGTGGCGTTTCTATCAGTAATCGTGAAGATAATTTCAAGTTCACACGCAAGGGGCAAAAGAACTTAAAGAAGCTAGGTCATTTATTTCATGAGGGGCGAGTTGTCTCATTGCTTTTGTGGGCGCTCTTTCATCAAAAGGATTTAAAATCCCCCCGACTGATTCAAGATTTGACCTCGGTAGAATATTTCTGGGATTTTTTTGATGAAAGCAACCAACCACGACCAGCATGGAATCAAATATTGCAATTTAACTCCCGGACTCAAATTATAAGGCGGCATGTCCCCAAGGATTGATGAACCATTCGGAGTAGGGGGCCATATCATCAAATGATTGTTGAATGAGTTCCGGATTGATGGGGCATTTAAATCGCTGATCTGGTGATGCTTGTTCTAATTTTTCAATTCTCGAGAGAACTTTATTTAGTAAGGATTTATTTCTAAATTTGGAACAATTGTTGCCCTCGTCCCATGCCGCTGAAACATATTTTTTCCAATCAATAACACTGCTTCTCTCTTGCTTGTTTTTGACCCATTTATTGTCCTGACAAACCACATAAGGTCCGTAATTATATTTTTTTCCGAGCACATCATCATGCTTTTGCAATATATGATTCCAAAAACGCATACCCATAAAATTTGCCGCCAAATCGCCATAGGAGTAAATGCCAGTAGTCTGGGCGCCTAAAAAAATGCGCTCACTATTGTGGCCAAATTTTAAACTGGCCAGCACGCCTTTATTTTGGACATAAGTTTTTTGATAATAGGCCCAGCCACGACCGAAGAAGTGTTCGAATTTGTCTGTCCCTATCAGATGGCCATTAAGATTGATCAAGTCCGCTGCGGTATCTTTGTAAATATTTTTAATGGCGATAGTAAAAGCGTCATGCCACTTGAAATCGCGATAAACGCTGTTGCTGTAGACCGTTGGGCGTTTGGAAAATTCGTGAGTGTGCGCCATCCATCGATTGAACTGGCCTTGCACGTGATTACGAAATTGCTTGCGTAGTGATTTAAATAATCTCTTTTCGCTGCAGCCAGAGCGCTTATTCGCCTGGGCCAGGGCCTGGTCAAAATATTCTTCTGTTTTCTGATTTATATAATCAGAAACGTCGGTCAGTGGCTGATAGCGGCCGGTAAAGCTGTCAACTTCACTTGCCAGGCTAATCCCACTTGAAAGTAAGCTTGCGATTACAATACATCTAAAGATAGTACTCTTCATATTGCCCCTGTAGCGACGACCTAAACTGTATAACTGGCATAGCAGCGTCCCTGCTTTAAATCTAGTCCCCATGAAAAGTATTTAGACTGGCAATTATTTTTGTAAATTGAGGCCAAAGGGCAGATTAAGCTAAGAAAAGTCGCAGATGCACTATGTAAAATCAGATAGTTAACAGAGAAAATTTTCATCTGTTAGAATAATGCTAAAGAAAATCTTACAATCTATATTCATGTTAGAATATGAAATAAGATTAAAGTGGATGAGCAAAGCTATGGATGAGATCAAAAATTGCATAACCTATAATGACAAGCTCTATCATGCTATCCCACTGACAGTTATTTTTGCCCATCTTGAGCTTGTTACTTTTCCCTTTTTAATTGAACTGGCAAGTGACAAACATGTGGTGATTAATCTCCCCGCTGAAGCGATTAAAAACTCTCTTGATAATTATAGTGTTAAAGGATTGCGTGAAATTTATTTGTCCCAAGAGGATTATATTAATTTTTTACGCCTGATTAAAGAAAAAACGCAGCAAGCTTTGAAGTTGGCAAAGAGTAAAAGCGAGAGCAATACGGTCAATCTGTTTTTGAATACATTTTTAGATATGTCTAACATGGCGAGCGACGCGCTCAACAAATTTGGTATGAATCAATTCACTTTGGATATGTCAAAAGGTGTTGCCAGCACATTGGTTGAGAGCATGGAAAGCATTCCTGAAATTTTTAACCTGCTCCAAAATTTTAAATTACGTGGCAAGATTCCCTTGGCAAAAGAAATCTGCACCGCCTATCTGGTTAGCTCTTGTTTGGAATTATTACCCTGGGGCGCTGGTAGGGTAAAAGAGAAAGTGGTGCTGGGAATATTGCTGGCAGATGCAACTTTGAGTCGTAGTGATTTTCAATTTATAGAAAAATATCATGGTAGGCCCGAGATGCTGCCTGAACGCATTCGTCAACATCCCTTTGAAGTTCTAAAAAAACTTACCAATCTGGCCGGAATTGAGAGAGAGACAATTTTGGTCATCGAGCAGCATCACGAACTGCCCAGTGGCAAGGGCTTTCCTCGAGGCCTGAGTGGTACCAATATTAATCAACTGGCCGCGGTCTCTATCATATGCCGCAGCTTTATTGATGAACTATTCAACTCCAATTTTAGTAGCGAGCAAAAAGATCCCATTTTCCAGCGAGTGTTTGAGCGATTTTATAGCGGTAATTTTCGTCTGATTTGCAATGCCTTATTCAAGGTGCTCAATCCCGAGGCGCATGTCGAGGGATTTTAATTATCTACTTCTCAGGGCTTTATTTTTTAGTGTTTAAGCCGATTAGTCTTCCGAAATCAGGGAGTTAATATTTTGAAAGGGCCAAAAGTCTTTATCAGTTACTCTTCACGCGATCAAGTGGTTGGGATGAAGATCTTGGAATATTTGGAATTTAATGACGTTGCCTGTTGGATGGCGCCAAGGGATATTTTGCCCGGAGATAATTATGCTGAATCCATTATTAATGGTATTGGTCAGGCAAGTGCTTTTCTTTTAATTTTGAGTCAGCATTCGAATGACTCAGTTCAGGTGCAAAGAGAAGTAGATCGCGCCGTCAATGCCAAGATTCCCATATATCCGCTTAAGATATCCCAGGTCAATCTATCGCAATCGATGGAGTACTACCTATGTAATACTCAGTGGATAGACTGCAGCGCAGGTGATTTTGACCAGGCCCTAGTTGAAGTTGTTAAAACATTAAAAAGTCTTAAGAAAAAGAAAGGGGCATCAAGTCTGGCGGGCAGTGGCAATACTTCCATTAACAAATCCATGCATGATTTCCTGCGTCTTTTTATCCTTATTTGCCTTATTGCCATGGCCTACCCTCTTTTTTTAGGAGGAAGCTACTTGGTTAATCGAGGCATCTTGGATAGCGGACGACCAATGACAAAAATTCTAAAAGAGGTCGATTTGTTGTCACTAAGCGACAAAGAGCTTATTTATCTTAACTCAGAAATCTTAGCGCGCAGAGGATACATTTTTGAAGAGCCTGAGCTGGCAAGACATTTTGAGAAAAAGTTTTGGTACAAGAAGGGTGAGGTCGAAAAATCAATCGATGCCACCAATGCCTCAATAGTTGGATTAGCTTTGACGGCACCAGAAAGGCAAAATATCGACATGATTGATGGCATGTTAAAAGAGCGGAAGTTAAACAATCTGCTCTCTGGCAATGAAAAGGCCACTTTTCCTGACCAAACAATCCTGCTCGGATTGTGTGCCACTGATGATCAAGGATCTAAGTTTCAGGAGAATACAGGAAGTGCTCATAGAGAAATAATCAAGTCACTGATGGAAGACGAGCTATTGCTTAATCACAACATGCGCTTCCTAGAGGTAGACCTACACAATTGTGAAATCGCGCAAGCGCAAAAGACCTATGATACGCTCAAGCGTGAGGAAAAAATAACATTATTTGTCATGATAAAAGTTATACTTGATAACAATAATGAAACGCCTCGTATTGAACTGGGGCGCAATCATTTAAAGGATCTTGAGGCCGATCGAGAATATGTTGAAAATGTCTACCCCATCATTGAGCTGCGCAATCAGTTGCGCCGGCATCTAAGCAAAGATAAAAATGAGATTGGGCAAATCGAAAAAGTGCAGTTGCAAGAAGATATTATTCCTTATATCCAAATCAATTTACATGTCAGCCAGGAGCAAAAGTTATTTCCACTGCAGGCAGATGTCACTAAAGACTTGGCCCAGGTCCTATCGAGCTGGATCTATTCAACTTTGCAAGCACTGGAAGGCGATGCTGCCGCCGGAGGAGCCGCAGCTGGTCCTGCCCTGGAAGAAGGGGATCAAAATTGGGGAGAAGATCAAGGACCGTAAGGCATAGAGCAACTTGACTTGAAGCACTTCGACGCCGATATTTTTATACTTAGGTATGAAAAATAGAGGATCATGAATATGAATCCACGCGGCACCAAATTCAATCTCGTTTTTTTGTTTGTTTCGATTGTAGCGATCATGATGCTGCAGGAATTATTTATTAATCAAAAATTAGAAATTCCTTATAGTGAGTTTCTTCACTCGCTTGATCAAGATGCGATTAAGGAAATTTCCATTGGCGATCGAGAAATTCGTGGAGTGCGCAAAACACCTGAGGGCAAGGATCAATTTTTTAAGACAGTCATGGTTAATCTTGATCTGGCGAAAGAGCTAGAAAAGAAAAATGTTAAATTTAAACAAAACATAGAATCAACTTTTTTTCGCGACATTCTTGGTTGGGTTATTCCGGCCTTGGTTTTTTTTGGCCTATGGATGTTTATTATCCGCAAAATGACGGGAAAAGATATGCCCGGTGGTCTGATGACGGTAGGCAAGAGCAAGGCCAAGATCTACGTTGAAAAGGACACGGGAGTGACATTTGCTGATGTGGCCGGACTGGATGAGGCGCGCCAGGAGTTGGAGGAAATTGTTAATTTCTTGAAAGAGCCTGATAAATATTCTCGTTTGGGTGGCAAGATGCCTAAGGGCGTTTTACTGGTTGGGCCACCCGGCACCGGCAAAACCTTAATTGCCAAAGCCGTGGCCGGTGAGGCCAAGGTGCCTTTCTTTAGTATTAGCGGCAGTGAGTTTGTGGAGATGTTTGTTGGTGTAGGGGCCGCCAGAGTGCGCGATCTTTTTAGTGATGCCCGCAAGTCTTCGCCCTGTATCATCTTTATTGATGAATTGGATGCTTTGGGCAAGGCCAGATCGGCGGGCCCGATGAGTGGTGGCTACGATGAAAAGGAGCATACCCTTAACCAGCTTCTGGCCGAATTAGATGGTTTTGATTCGCGCGAAGGAGTTATTCTCTTGGCCGCTACCAATCGGCCGGAAATTCTTGATCCGGCGTTATTGCGGGCCGGTCGTTTTGATCGCCAGGTTTTAATCGATAGACCTGATAGCCAGGGGCGGGCCCAAATCTTACGCGTGCACATTAAGAAAGTTAAAGTTGATCCTCAATTACCAATTGCGGATCTTGCCAACTTAACAACGGGACTTACAGGTGCCGATTTAGCTAATTTGGTTAACGAAGCGACCTTGGTGGCGACGCGCGAAGGTGCTGAAATGGTAAATCTCGATCATTTTACCAAGGCCTTGGAGAGACTGGTGGCGGGACTTGAGAGGAAAAATAGAATTCTGAATGCATTTGAGCGCTCAGTCACTGCTCATCACGAGATGGGCCATGCCATTATGGGGATGTTACTCAAGACGACAGAAACTTTGCACAAGGTATCCATTATTCCGCGCGGAATAGGCGCCCTTGGCTATACCATTCAACGGCCAACAGAGGATCGCTTCCTCATGCGCAGTGAGGAGCTGAGCAATAAGATTTGTGTTTTGCTCGGAGGCCGTGCCAGTGAAAAACTTATTTTTAATCACTATTCAACCGGTGCCATGGATGATCTTGCCAAGGCAACGGATATTGCAAGAAATATGGTTACTCGTTATGGTATGTGTGAAAAGCTTGGGCCGGTTAGTTATGAATCTCACGCCACTTTTATAGGTGGAAGAAATGTTAGCGAGGAGGGGTTTTCACAGGATACTTCACGTGAAATTGACTTGGCCATTAAGGAGATTATTGAAGCTTGCTTTCAAAAATCAATAAATCTCTTGCGCCAAAACCGTGCCGTTTTGGAAAAAGGTGCACAAGAACTTTTGGCCAAAGAGACACTGACAGGCGACGAGCTTCAAGCACTTATTAAAGACAACCCGCTAGTCGACGCTTAGCTGATGCCTTTAATCTTCTGCTGTGGCAAGATAGTGGGTAGGATTTGACAAATGTTTATGAATGATTTTGATTATTTCTGCCCTGCTAAGTTTAGGGGGATGATTACTTTGTGGATTGTCATTTCGGAGGATGATTGATGAAGAAAATTATTGTTGGAGTTGATTTTAGTTCAGAATCTAGGCAGGCCTTAAACGTTGCCATTAATTGGTCTAGAGTATTAAATTTACCGCTTAAAGTTGTGCATTCTTTTCATTTCGCTGTTGATCCCGCACTTGAGATCGCTGGTGGAAAATTCAGCGATTTAAAAAATCAATTAAAGGACCAATTACACCAGAATTTGACAAGTTTTTGTAGCGAAGTTAGCTCCGATTGGGAGCAAGAAGCAGGTCAAGTAGAAATTGAAATCTCATTTGAAGCTCCTTATGAATTTCACCTGCAAAAATATGCCACCACTGGGCCGGATAATTTACTCGTGGTTGGCAGTCGTGGCCATGGACTATTACATCGATTCGCTATTGGTAGCACAACCGAAAAATTAATTTCTCGTGGCTCTGTTCCGGTTTTGTCTGTCAAAAACTCAAACGTTTTTAATCCTAAAAAAATTCTAGTGCCCATGACTTTACAGCAAGATGAAAGTTCTTCTTTGCTGCTGGCCATTGAGCTAGCAGGCCTGTTTGGCAGCGAGGTTGAAATTATTCATATTCACGGTCCCGCCCACCTTTTGTTTGAGACAGGCTTTCCTTTTAATGACTGGGACAATTTTTCTAAGCAAGAGAAACGTTTAAAGCAGTTGGCGCAAGAAAACCTTCAGGAGATCTTGAGGCGCTATGGCCAGATGATTTCTCTCTCAGGAAGAATCTTGGAAAGTGATGGCCGCTCTGATGGTAAAATGTTGTTGGATATTATTGAGAAAGAAAACCCGGATTTAGTCTGCCTTTCCGCCTTCTCTAATCAGCAAAGAGAATCTCTATGGCCAATGGGCCATACCGCAGATTTTTTAGTTCGGCGTTTGCAATGTTCTGTTTTGCTTGGCAAATAGTTATTGTGATGTTGGCGTTACTTGCGATAGTTGGGCCCCACAAGGGAAATGATGAGCTCTACGACGTTTTCAATGATGTAGGGCTTGGGAAGAAAATTATTGATGCCTAATGCTTTAGCGGCTTTGATTTCTTCATCACTTAATGAGCTAAAGGTATAGATGACGGACTTGGGTGAAATTTTTTCTTTGAGTAAATGCAAACCCACACCATCTTTTAGTTTATGATTTAGAATAATCAGCTCATAGCCGTGGGCCTTTAGCTTCAGGCTAGCCTGGCCTAGATTATCAGCATGATCTACTCGCATAAACAAATCAGTGACGTCAATTGCTGTCACCAGCTCTTGGATAATCATTTGATCATCATCAACGAGCAAGGCCGACAAAGTACCAATTTCATGGGGCATAGAAAAAATCCGGGATTAATCTTTGCTAAATGCGATTCTCAAAAACCATACCAAGCTCATTGGCCATGTCACTCGAAAAAGGCAGAACGGTGTTAACGTTGTACTTGGCGCCTTTCAAATTACACTTAATAAACTTGGTGTTGTTTAGATTCGCATTACAAAGATTGGCCTTAGAAAGATTACATTTAATAATGACGGCACCATCTAGATTGGCCCATCTAAGATCGGCAGAAATAAGGTAACTTTCATTAATAGTCGAATTTTTTAAAGAAGTGCACTGGAGATTTGTATGGCTTAAATTACTTCTATAAGAAGTATTATTGGCCAAATTGCTCCATTCCATATTGCTTCTGGCGAGGTTGGAGTGTACAAACTTGCTTTTGTTAAGATTGCACTTGGTCATATTGACTTTATTTAAAGTGGAATCTTTTACTTTTAAACCTTCCAGGTTGGTTGACTCAAAGCTGCTAGTCGTTACTTGGCTGTTTCTGATAAATAAAATATTTTTGGAACGGCTAAAGTCTATTCTTTCAATATTTTGATTTGTAATGGTAAATTTTTTTGTTTTGCGTCGCATTTTTTTCCTCAATCGCTAATTAGAATATAAGAATTATCATATGAAGAGGTCAGGCCAGCAAGTATATTCATTTAAAGATCCTTATAATCCGAATGTGAAATCCTGCCTGTAAATAAAAAAATAACGGACATAGTAGCCATTAATCAGTCTCTTGATGCTTTGCGTATTCAATGACTGCAATATATGGGCTAAAAAATGTAAGTTCGGATTTTACGAATTACGCTAAGGGTAAATAAGTGTTTTCAACAAAAAATCTCAAAGCATTTTATTTTGTCGCTACGCAGGGTGGGCTTAAGCGTGCTTCCGAGAAGATGGGTTTGGGAACTTCTACTCTGTCTGAACATATTCGAGGGCTTGAAACAAGTCTGGGAACAACGCTGTTCGTTAGGGGCGGGGATGGAATGCGTTTAACCTACCAAGGCGATAGATTATTGAAGCTGGCCAGGGAATTTTTAGAAAGTGAAAGAAAAGTTCACAAATTTTTTGAGGATAAGGAATCTGCCAGTCTTTATCATTTAGTTTATCCTTGGCCGGTTTTGCTGTCCCAGTTAGAGGATGTTTTTAGTCGTGGACTTGGCGAGAGACTTTACTCTGGGCGTCACAAGGTTCAGCTAAGCGTAGAGGCCAGTTTATCTCCACTTAAAATTGAAGAGAAATTGGCCAAGGGTATTTTTCACTTTGGCGTTTTGCCTGGTACCCCAAAAATGCGCGCTCTCAATTATCTGGCGCTTCCGACTCTCGATTTAAAAATTTATAAGTCGCCACATATATCCATTGCTCACGATTGGGAGGCCTTTCATCGCGATGGTCGACCAGTGGCCATTTCGAAAAGTGACCTTCAATTATTTAAGCATTACTCAGTGGAAACCAAAAATACCCAATTGCTACAAAATATTTTAATCATGGATGGCCCGTCATTAATGCAAAGACTTTGCTTGGAAGGTAAGGTTTTCTTTGCGTCATTTGAGGACTATTCCATGCCGCTCGCCCACGAGACACAAAATCTGCCTAAGATACCGCGCAGCCTTTGCTGGTCTTTTGCGCTAGAAAATGATCCTGAGTTTCATTCAATCTTGGACAGAGTGAAGAGTGCTACTTTGACGGCATTTGCATCCCCCAAAAGAATAGAAAGGGAAGTTCCTGCGATCAGCTTTAGCTAATCCACCTTCAATTAATTTTATTTTTTGTGCTTAAATTTTCTTTAAAAGAAATTTACAACAACATCAAGTTGGGAGTAGAAATAATGGTTAATTATGCATAGTTGCAACAATGATGAGGTGGTTGATTAATCACTTGGCATAAAATTGCATGTAAAATGATTGCCCAAGCTGCTCTTAATGATCATTTTTCTTTTGCCAAAGATTGATTTGTTTTCCTCGGTTCCGATTGAAATGAGGTCGTGATGAAGAAGATTATAAGAAAAGGTTTAAACCTGCCTATCACAGGTGCTCCCTCACAGCAGATCGAAGATAAGATAGTAGGCCAAGTGGCCTTAATGGGGCGAGATTATAATGGCATGAAGCCCAGTATGCGTGTGAAAGAGGGGGATCTGGTTAAAAAGGGGCAGGTCTTATTTGAGTGCAAAAAGCAAATCGGCGTTCTTTATACAGCTCCTGTTGCAGGAAAAGTAGTGGCAATCAATCGAGGCGATAGGCGTGCCTTTCAATCAATTGTCATCGAATTAGCGACAGGTAACGATAAGCATGAACAGGTCGCATTTGAAAATTTCAAACAAAAAGGCATAACGTCACTCAATGCTAGTGAAGTCGCCGCCTTGTTAATTGAATCAGGTTTATGGACAGCACTTAGGACTCGACCTTATTCTAAAAATCCCGCCATTGGCAGTGTGCCAAGCAGTATTTTTATCAATGCCATGGATACAAACCCCTTGTCTCCCAATCCTGCTATTTGGATAGGAGCACATCGCGAGGCCTTCAAAACAGGTGTGCAAGTTTTGTCTATGTTGCCTAAAAATAAAACATACGTTTGTAAGTCACCTAAATTGGACCTGTCGCTCTCAAGTTCAGGTAAGATCGAAGTGGTGGATTTTGACGGCCCACACCCAGCGGGAAATTCCGGCACCCATATTCATTTTTTAGATCCGGCATCTCAGCACAAAACTGTCTGGTACATTGGTTATCAAGACGTCATTGCCATTGGAAAACTTTTCACAAGTGGCGAGCTTTTTAGCGAAAGACTCATTTCTTTGGCCGGGCCAGTCGCCACTCGTCCAAGATTGATCAAGACCATGTTGGGCGCTAATGTCATCGATCTGGTTGCCGGCGAAACAAATGAGAAGCAACTGAGAGCGGTTTCCGGCTCACCTTTATATGGGCACAAAGTTGAAAAAGGCGCATTCGCTTATTTGGGACGATATGCCAATCAAGTAACTTTGCTTAAAGAAGAGACAGAGCGAGAGTTCCTAGGCTGGCAAAAGCCAGGCTTTGATATATTCTCCGTCATGTGCGTTTTCGCTTCCAAACTCATACCGGGCAAACTCTTTTCACTCGGAACCTCAAAGCATGGAAGTTTCCGTGCCATTGTTCCGGTTGGGGCCTATGAAAAAGTTATGCCTTTGGATATTTTGGCCACGCCATTACTCAAATCATTATTATCTGGTGACACAGATACGGCCCAGGGCCTAGGCTGCTTGGAGTTAGATGAAGAAGATTTAGCTCTGTGCACTTTCGTCGATCCAGGCAAAACTGATTTTGGGCCTGTCTTAAGACAACGACTTATTCAAATTGAAAAAGAAGGATAGGGGATTAAGAAGATGTTGCGAAAATTTTTAGATTCGATTCACCCTCATTTTGCTAAAGGCGGAAAGCTTTCCAAGTTTTATGCTGTCTACGAAATGATTGACACCTTTCTTTATACTCCGGGAGATGTGAGTGAAGGCACAACCCACGTACGAGACG
>Ga0210057_1008436_pt1 | contig 12201 bp, 11 predicted proteins | sample CryGeyCG2114_010_2_FD_183968 | JGI IMG/M metagenome (GOLD analysis project Ga0210057, IMG submission 183968) | Groundwater microbial communities from aquifer - Crystal Geyser CG10_big_fil_rev_8/21/14_0.10 (SPAdes) (version 2) | ecosystem: Environmental > Aquatic > Deep subsurface > Groundwater ...
CCGTGAGGATGTACCCAGAGGAAAATCCGGGGTATAAGTCCGAGCGGAGCATACATGTTCTGGTTCGCCAGGATAAATAACATAGAGCGCGCTTCCAAGAAAACCTTCTAAGCACAATTGACATGAGTCCGTACCGCAAACCGACACAGGTGGTCTGGTCGAGAAGACTAAGGCGAACGAGTGAGATGTCCTCAAGGAACTCGGCAAAAAAGCGGCCGTAACTTTGGGATAAGGCCTGCCCTGCTAGCAATAGTAGGGCCGCAGCGAAAGATTCCCTGGCGACTGTTTACCAAAAACACAGCTCCCTGCGAACTCGAATGAGGATGTATAGGGGGTGACACCTGACCAATGCCAGAAGGTCAACTACGGATGGTATAAGAAATTTATTTTTTATGCTGGACTGTATAAGCCCTGGTCAATGTCGGCGATAACTATAATCGTCCTAAGGTATGCCCCATCTCAAACCAAGAGGTGAGGCATAGGATTGGGACGATTGCAGGGTGAACAAAAACGCATAAGCTGCCTTGCTGCAGAGCAATCTGCAGATTAATCCAAACCATGACCATATGCTGGGAAGCTCAGAATCTAGGGTATAACTATTCCTTAGATGAGTGATCAGCAGGAAAGACTAGAGATTGCAGCATGGATTGTCGGATTCACCGATGGTGAAGGGTGTTTTTCGGTTAGTATCTTCAAAAACAGTACATCCAAATTGGGATGGCAAGTATTTCCTGAGTTTGTCATAACACAAGGAAAGAAAAGCCTCCCTGCTCTGGAATTAATCCACGAGTTCTTTGGATGCGGAAAGATTTTCGTGAACAAACGGTATGACAACCACCACGAACATCTCTACCGGTACTGCGTTCGGTCAGTAAGTGAGCTGCAAGAACATATCATTCCGTTCTTTCAGAAACACAAACTGCGAACCGCGAAGCAAAAAGATTTCGAACTTTTTGCCGAAATAGTGGAGCTGCTGAACCAAAAGAAACACTTGATCCAATCGGGGTTGAAAATAATCGCACTAAAGATTCAAAAAATGAATCGGAAGAAAGTATCGCGATTTCTAGAATCCTCAGAGACCATACGTCATGCTCCATAAAGTTTATGGATGAAGATATGGTCCTCCGTAGTAAAGGGAACGGAAAGCGTAATTCCTTGTCAGGTAAGTTCTGACGTGCACGAATGGTGTAACGACTGGGGAACTGTCTCGAGGACTTGCTCGGTGAAAATACAATACCGGTGAAGATGCCGGTTACTCATAGTTAGACGAAAAGACCCCAGAAGCTTTACTGTAGCTTCGTATTGGGATTGCGATTCATCTGCGTAGCATAGATGGGAGAGGTTGAAGGAACGGTTTTGGCTGTTCTGGACTCGTCAGTGAAATACCATTCTTGTGCGTTGCAATTTCTAACCTCGAGAAAACACTCGGGAGACAGTGCGTGGCAGGCAGTTTGAGTGGGGCGCTCTCCTCCCAAAAAGTAACGGAGGAGCCTACAAAGGTCAGCTAGGCGCGAATGGAAACCGTGCCGGTCGTGTAATGGCACAAGCTGGCTTAACTGCGAGACGTACATGTCGAGCAGACACGAAAGTGGAGCATAGTGATCCGACCTTTTGCATTAGATGCAGGGGAAGCCCAACGGATAAAAGTTACTCTGGGGATAACAGGCTGGTACCGCCTAAGCGTCCATAGCGACGGCGGTGTTCGGCACCTTAACGAATCGGGGTGCCATGCGAGTAATTGCATGAGCTTGGCTGGTACATGTTTGATACCAGTAGAATCGTGGCTTATAACGGTGAAACCCATCATATACTTAGTACATATGGGCAATACCGTGGGAAGTCTAACTCAATTACAGCGATCAATAATTATTGGAAGTCTCCTTGGAGACGGGTATCTTCGAATTATTGACGGTAGAAACAATGCATTTCTTGAATGTAATCATGCATATTCTCAAAAAGAATATGTTGACTGGAAATATAGTGCATTGAAGTCTATATGTGCGAGCCCGCCCGTGCGTCGGCAGGGGAATGGCACTCGCGTAGCATATCGATTTACTACTCGTCAACATTCGGAATTAACTACACTTTTTATTTTACAAAAATAAAAAGAAAAGAATACCAAAAAATTTGGTATTAGATCCAATAATGCTAGCAGTATGGTATATGGATGATGGAAGTAAATGCAGAGCCCGCGATGTGTATCTCAATAGTCAACAGTTTTCTATTGAAGATCAACACACCTGCCTCGCATTACTTACACGCCATGGAATTGACGGGGCGTTCAATAAAGATAAAAACTACTATCGTATTCGTGTGAAAACATCTGCGGTACAAAAACTTTTTAACTTTATTTCTCCATACATTATTCCATCCATGGCATACAAAATTGAGTTATGACCCTGTAGAGACTTGTTCCTATATAAGGAACGAAGTCGTAGTGTTCTGAAATGGCCTACGGCTAATACGCCACCACCTTTCATATGATCGAAAGGATGAAGATATAGTCCGACCCTCCGAGCAATCGGAGAAACATACGACAGCGATGTCGGCTCACCACATCCTGGGGGTGAAGAAGCTCCCAAGGGTTTGGCTGTTCGCCAATTAAAGTGGTACGCGAGCTGGGTTCAGACCGTCGTGAGACAGGTTGGTCTCCTATCTACTATGAGCGTTGATTCTTGAGGAGATTCGTCCTTAGTAAGAAATTGCTACTTCACGAAGAGATTCGTGATGACAATGTGACTCATAACGGTGAAGTCGCCCATCACGGCACAGTCCGAGAATTTTTATACACCTTGGTCCGTGTATAAAAACTCGCTTGAGGACCGTAACGTGGTACGATAATACCGTGGGAAGTCGCGCAAAAGACGATAAAGCATACATTGCCGGGTTTCTTGATGGCGATGGAAGCCTCATGCTTCAAATAAAGAAGCGGAGCGACACCAGTAAAGGTGTTCGCGTGATGGCAACCATTTGTTTTTATCAGGATACACGGCATGAAGAAACACTCTTCTGGATTCGTAAGGTTTTAGGCATTGGATATATATCAAAACGGAATGATGGAATGACCGAATTGCGCATCAATGGTTTTGCCCAAGTTGCGCGGGTTATTTCGGAACTCTTGCCATATATCCGATTCAAAAAGATTCAGGCGAAGGTACTTTTAGAAGCATGCACAACGCTTCAAGAAAAGCGCCTCTCTGTTCTTTCTTCGAACGCGCGAAGAAAGATTATTAACTTTATTTTGGAAATCCAAAATGAAAATTATAAATCAAAAACCAGACGGTCAGAAGAAGAGCTTTGTCAGCTTTTTGCGTTGACCCCGTAACGACTTGCGCTTTATGCGCGGACTTAGGAAAAGGGTAATTACTACGAAGATAGTAAACGCTTCCCTAGGTAATATGTCACCATCCTATCCAACTCGGGTTTATCCTGAGCTTGTCGAAGGATGAAGGTATAGTCTGCACTCCAGGAAACTGGGGATGTATGTGACGAGAGGACCGGGATGAACTGACCTCTGGTCTACCTGTTGTTCCGCCAGGAGCATTGCAGGGTAGCTATGTCGGGAAAGGATAACCGCTGAAAGCATCTAAGCGGGAAGCCACCTCCAAGATTAGGAATCGTTAAGGCCCGTGAGAGATGATCACGTTGATAGGCTCTAGGTGTAAGCGCAGTAATGTGCTCAGCCGAGGAGTACTAATTCGCCGATCTTCTGCGGGGAAGTGTGAATGCCACAAGCTAGATATTTAGAAATTAGATAATTAGAACTTTCTAGAAATCTAATGATCTAAATTCCAGCAGTTATGCTCAGTGTTTTCGTTACGTTTCAATGTTGAATTTTTTGTTCTGGTGCTTTGGCGGTGGGGTCACACCCGTTCTCATTCCGAACACGGAAGTTAAGCTCACTAGCACCGATGGTACTCGCAAGGGGAGAGTAGGTCAGCGCCAGAACAAAGTATTCAACGGGGAGGGTAAAAATCCTGCAAGACAGGATTTTTTCTGACATCATTCGCTCGGAAAAGCGCGAACATGTTCGCGCTTCCATTCGCTCATTCGCCGGTAGGTCGGCGCCAGAACAAAGTGTTCAATAAAAAACCTTCGCCCCTAAGGCGAAGGTTTTTGCTTAATACGCTCACAAAGATTGGCAAGCAAACGGAACAGAGTTAGTCAATTTCAAAATCTTTAGGAAACGCGCCGTTTCTTTGCACCCTCTTTACCTTGTGTCTTCTTCTTGCTCTTTCCTCCTTTTCTCCTCTCTTTCATCGCTTTGACGCTGGTGTCTCGCTCTCTCATCCGCTATCTCCCTTTGTTTTCTTTCTGCTCTCTCGCGTGGTGTCTCTGCGGAAGTAAATAACGATTCATGATCACTTGCCATATTAAATTTTTTATATTTATAAATTTAAACCACTATAAATTTTACTATACTTGTCATTTTGGTCAATACCCACCGCCAGCCCTATAATTCCTATCCAGTTCCAGCCCTAGACGCTAATCGCTAACCGCTATACGCTGTGGATATGAACTGGTCATTTCGCCGGCAGGTCTTGTATGCGCTCGCGGCTGTCCTTACCATTGGCGCTCTTGCGCTTCTCGGGTGGTTCTTTTTCTTTTATGCGCCGCCATCCTGTTCCGATGGTGTCCGGAACCAGAACGAAGAAGGAATAGACTGTGGCGGGTCGTGTTCATTCCTCTGCGGAGCGCCGAACGTATCATCGATCTGGGCTCGTTCGGTCAGGATTGCGCCGGGAGTGTACCACGCGGTTGCCATGGTGCGGAACTCCGAATCGTCCGCGGGGACGGAAGAACTACCGTACACTTTTTCCTTATTTGACTCTGAAAACATTCTGATAGCGGAGCGTCGTGGCACAATGGCGCTTTATCCGGGTGAAGTGGTTCCTGTGCTTGAATCGAACATCATTACCGGCGAACGCATTCCGGCGCGCACGTTCGTAACCTTTGGGGATGGGAGATGGCAGAAAATGACGCGACCCGAGAATCCCATCCGTATTGTGTCGCAAGATTTAGACCAGGAAGGGTTACGTCTTTCGGCATCGGTTGAAAACAGGAGTGTTGCGACGGTCTCTCATATTACCGTTACGGCACTTTTATATAATGCAGATGATGTATTGATTACCGCATCCCAGACGGTCATTAACTCAATGCCTCCTCGAGGCGCTCAGGCAGTGATATTTACTTGGCAGGAACCATTTTCGGAGCCGATTGTCCGCGCGGATATTGTGCCGCGTTTGACACCGTAACTTATGGACCTTATAAAACGCACCGACTGGCTTCTCTTGGGGAGCGCTCTTCTCGTATCTTTGGCCGGCCTCTCGGTTATCTACGGTTTCGGGACTGATGACTCTCTCGCTATTCGTCAAAGCATCTGGCTCGTCGTGGGTATCGGGATTTTTTTCCTGATGAGTATTATTGATTTCCGTTTCCTGCGCAGGACGAGCACGGTGGTGTCCATTTATGTTTTTGCTGTCGCCGTTCTCGGGCTTCTGTTTGTCATAGGTTCGGTATTCCAAGGGGCACAAAGTTGGTTTAACCTGGGGATTTTTGCGGTACAGCCCGCTGATCCGGCGAAGCTCGCGCTCATCATCGTCTTGGCGAAGTATTTTTCCAGACGCCACATCGAGATTGCACGCTTGAAACACATCATAGTGTCCGGTTCGTACATGTTCATCATGTTCGCACTCCTTTTTTTCCAACCGGACTTCGGTTCAGCCGTGATTCTCGCGGGATTATGGATGGGCATGGTCTTGATTGCGGGCATTCCGTTGCGGCACCTTGTGCTGATTATCGGGAGCGCCATTGCGGTCATTGGGCTTTTGTGGACCTTCGCGTTTGCCGATTACCAGAAAGCGCGTATTCTCACATTCCTTCATCCTTTGGCCGACATATCAGGAACCGGGTACAATGCATTTCAATCGACCGTCGCTATTGGCTCCGGGGGTCTGCTGGGAAAGGGAATAGGGTACGGGACTCAGTCCCGGCTTGAGTTTCTCCCTGAGCATGAAACCGATTTCATCTTTGCGGCGTTTGCCGAGGAATGGGGATTCGTGGGGACAATACTCCTCCTCTCCATTTTTGGCGTTTTAATTTTCAGATTAGTCTCCAATGCGCGTGAAGGCGCGACAAATTTTGAAACCCTCTTTATGCTTGGCGCGGCAACATTGTTTGTCGTTCATATCATCATTCATATCGGCATGAACATAGGCCTGCTCCCTGTGACCGGAACTACATTGCCGTTTATGAGTTACGGCGGTTCACATGTGATAACTGAATATACGATATTAGGAATAGTCAACGCGATGCGTCGCTATGGACGCGCCGTGCACGCAGACGAACCGTATGAGGTTGTTGGCATGCGGTAACAACAATGCTTGATGTCGGACATCAAGCATTGTTGTTATTGGCGGGCATGCAATTTCAGACACTCCGTGTTTGAAATTTTTTGAAGCATTGGCTCACTATTCTATGCTGTAGTGTCCGGGATTTTGTAAAGCATGATAGTTTTTTCGAGCATGTTCCGGAGAGTGAACTCTTTGGTTACTTTTTTGCAATCCCGCGCTCATTTTTCATAATAGGTTGCTGTTTTTCCAGGGATTGACAGAGAGAGAGCTGTGATACATTTTGTCTATTATCAGTAGTTTGGTTGTTTATGGGTGAACTGCATAAATCATTTGAGTGGGGTGAAATACCTCAATGCACAGAAGAGGTTCACGCGCTCCCCGATTCAATAAAAACAGCGATACAGAATGGAGAACAGGTAGCCGGGGCTACGCAGTGTATCAATTGTGGGGCGCGATAATCTTAGGGTAATGTGTTAACAAACTATGGACATCGGTGTCCATAGTTTAGTAGAGTGAAAGGATTTTTTGAAGCATTGAATCCAGCGAGAACTCTCGCTCAATTTTTTGTTTGAGGGAGGCGCCGAGCTCTTTTCTAAACGGCTCATCGGCGATGAGCCGTTTCAAGGCCTCGGCAAGGGTCTTCGGGTCTTTTGGCGCTGACAAAAGACCCGTTTTTGCATGTTCAATGATTTCAGGAATTCCGCCGACGTTGGTTGCAACAACGGGGAGTCCCGCCAGTCCTGCTTCAAGCAAGGTGTAAGGCAGTCCTTCTTTTCGTGATGGAAGAACAAAAATATCAAATGCGGCGAGGTACTGTGCCGCATGTGAGACCTGCCCTAAGAAAGTTACTCGATCAGAAATACCCAATGTTTGAGCCATTTTTACAAGATTTTTTTTGTTCTCTCCTTCGCCGGCAATAAAAAAGTGCGCATTTTCCACCATTGGCACCGCCCGCAACAACACATCGATCCCTTTGTTTTGATGTAATTCGGCCACAGTACCCACCCATGTATGCCCTGTGCTTACCTCGGGTGTGTGTAGCAACGATTGCCGTGCCTCTTGTTTCGCAAGAAAAGAAACAGTACCGATTCCGTTTTTAATGACAATCGTTTTCGACCGCATCGGGGAATCTTTCCAATCTTTTTCCGACACAGCAATAACGGTGTGCGAAAGTAATACCGTACTCCACGAAGCGAACCATACAAAAAGACGCCACAGCGCATTGCGTTTTTCGCGAAACGGCCACCCGTGCACGGTGAAGATTATTTTTTTCACACCCATCATGCGGCCGGCAAGCGCGCCCAACCCCCCCGCTTTAGAGCTGTTTACGTGCACTATGTCCGGCCCAACGCTCCGTATGATGTCAGCGATTGCAAAAAAAGACTGGATCTCTTTTGCGAATGAAATATCTCGTTTTAAATTCGGTATTTCAATCACAGGTATTCCCACTGTTGTCAGACGCGAAATAAGTTCGCCACCACCACCGCATGCGACATATGGCTCGTATGCTTCACGCGGCAGGTTTGTCGCAAGGTCATATACATACCGTTGTGCACCGCCCCAGTTTGATTTTGTTATAAGGTACAGTACCTTTACCTTCCTTTGTTCCATAGGGTTCGTACTCGCGTTCATATCTCATGGTAACAGGGGTATTGCGACCACGGGGCTCTTTCAGTAGTATATGCTTCAAGAATGTCTGCTCAAGGACGACGGGAGGCCCCCCTTCTTTTCGCGGGGGATATATGTTTGCTGGTGTTGGCACTTTGGACCACGTTGTTTGTTCGGTATGGGTCAATCCCCAGCAGTAAGATTTTTTTGCAACACCTCGTGCCCTTTGCCTTTCTTTTTCTGATTTCAACGTTGGTTTTTTTCATAGCCGGACTCTATGAGAAACACACGCTTCTTTTCAAATCAAACCTGCTGGAAACCATTTTCTACGCACAGGTTGCCAACATTATTGTTGCGGCGCTTTTCTTTTTCCTTGTTCCGGCTTTTGGCATCCAGCCGAAAACTAATCTGTTCATCTATCTGTTACTCTCGACCGCGTTCATATCACTCTGGCGGATCTACTTGTTTCCGCTCTTTGCCATCCGTACGCGCGAAACCGCTCTGCTGATCGGCGGTGAAGAGCCGGACTGTCAAGCTGTGTATGACGAAATCAACGGCAACAATCGCTATGGCATCAAGTTCGTTGGTGGGGGACCGATATCGTACTCTGACAAAGCGAAGATCAGTCATGACATACTTGCACATGTAGAGAACAATGAAGTATCGGTCGTAGTGCTCCCGTTTGCTCTTTTTGACGATCCGACATTCCTCTCCGAGTGGGGGAAAATGGTTTTCAAAGGCGTTCGGTTCATTGATGCCGCGCTTCTGTTTGAGGATTTGTTCGACAGGGTCTCGCTCCCACTGTTATCACGGCAGTGGTTTTTGGACGAAAGTGCGAAAAAAGAACGTTCATTATATGTTTTTTCAAAACGGTTGATCGATATTCTAATCGCCACGAGCGCGCTCATCATCTTGTCTCCTTTTATGCTCCTCATTGTTCTTATACTCATAATGGGGGAGGGCGGTACGGCATTCATCTTTCAGACACGTATTGGTAAAGGAGGTCAGCCGATACAGATTATAAAATTCAGAACCATGTTGTTTGATGACGGGGGCGACCCGGACAAGCAGAGCGCGAACCGTATGACGGTCTTCGGCAAATTCTTGCGCCAGACTCAGATGGATGAACTGCCTCAATTCTGGAACGTCCTGAGAGGGGATTTGTCGCTCATCGGCCCGCGTCCCGAGGTTCCGGCGCTCACCAAAGAATACGAAAAACTCATTCCGTTTTACAACACACGCCACATGATTGAGCCGGGCATTTCAGGGTGGGCACAGATCAAACACGCCTCGCCTCCGAAATTTAAACTTGATGCCGACGCAACGCGTCAAAAACTTTCGTACGATCTGTATTATTTGAAACACCGTTCCCTTATCCTCGATGTTGCAATCATCTTGCAGACAATCAAGATTGTCGTCGCCCGTGCTTCAAAATGATTCAACGACTCAACGAAAATAGTACACTGATACTGCCATGAATGTATTACAAGGAAAAAAAGTTGTGGTAACCGGAGGGGCCGGTTTTGTGGGGTCGCATCTGGTTGAGGTTTTGGTTCATCAGGGCGCTTCGGTGGTCGTTGTTGATAATCTCTCGACCGGTACTCTCGATAATCTTGCTCCCGTCATGGCATCGATTAATTTTCTTGAAGGCGACATCAATTCGCGGGACATACTGGATACGGCGATGCGTGGAGCGACATATGTCGTGCATATGGCGGCATTTGTGTCTGTACCTGAATCAATGGCATTACCACTGGAAAGTCATACGACGAACGTTACCGGTACGCTCGCTGTTCTGGATGCCGCACGTCGCGCCAAGGTTAGTCGCTTCATCTATATTTCATCAAGTGCCGTGTATGGATCAACGGCAGACCTGCCGGCTCATGAGGACGCGCCACATGCTCCTGAATCACCCTATGCCGCGCAGAAGTCCATGGGAGAAACGTATACTCATCTTATGGGAGGGTTGTGGGGTATGGAAACGGTTCGGCTCCGTCCTTTCAACATATACGGGCCCCGGCAGAACCCGGAAGGTGGCTATGCAGCGGTTATACCGAAATTCGCGAGTTCCATGGCACGCGGTACTCGACCGGTTATATACGGTGATGGGAAGGTAACGAGGGATTTTATCTATGTTTCTGACGCGGTGGATGCGATTGCATTGTCGCTTGTCGCCCCTGACATTTCGGGAGGAGTGTTTAATATCGCATCAGGGACCGAGGTATCGATAGCCGATCTGGTGCGAACCATAAACGGCATTGTAGGTACCACTCTCGAACCGCAGTACGAGCCGGCTCGAGAGGGAGACATTCTGCGGAGCGTCGCAGACATCCGTCGCGCGAAAGAGGGGTTAGGGTTTCTTGCTTCCACTCCCTTAAAAACAGGTCTTACAAAAACTATAGAATCCTTTTCTCAACGCGTATGAATATATTGGTAACCGGCGGTGCAGGATTTATAGGCAGTCATTTGATCCGGAGACTTCTCGCTGACGGGCACGCCGTCGTTTGTATCGACAATATGAACCCCTATTATGATCCTGCCTTGAAAAAAGCGCGCCTCAATCAATTCAAAAAAGACATCGTTTTTTACAAAGCGGATATCGCGGACGAAAAAGCAATGGAAAAAATCTTCAAAAAACACTCGTTTGATGTCGTCTGCCACTTGGCGGCGCAGGCAGGCGTTCGGTATTCTCTGTCTCACCCGATAGTGTACGGGCAATCAAACTATATGGGGACTCTGGTCATTCTCGAGCATGCCAAGAAACATGGCGTCAAAAATATTATCTTCGCCTCGTCTTCATCGGTCTATGGGGATACCGGTGTCATGCCGTTTGAAGAAACCGCTCCGTGTGACAAACCGGTTTCCATATATGCCGCGTCAAAGCGCGCGGGGGAGTTGTTGTGCTCTTCCTACGCGGGACTTTTCGGCATGAATATCACGGCGCTTCGCTTTTTCACTGTCTATGGCCCGTGGGGAAGGCCCGACATGGCGCTTTTCTCATTCACGGAAAATATCATCAAAGGAAAATCCATTGAACTGTATAACAACGGAAACATGCGCCGGGACTTCACCTACATTGATGACATTATTGACGGATTCATGTTGGTTTTGAACAAGCGTCCCGCGGGGTTTGAAATTTTCAATCTCGGGCGCGGCGAGCCGGCAGGCTTGAAAGATTTTGTCGGAACGCTTGAGTCCGCACTCGGCAAAAAAGCGTTAGTCACAAACAAGCCCATGCAACCCGGGGATGTGCACGAAACCTACGCCTCCATTGAAAAAGCGAAGCAAATGCTCGGCTTTTCTCCAAAAGTATTAATTAGCGAAGGCATTCCCCAGTTTGTTGAGTGGTATCGTGGATATACAAAACAGTAATTTTTCTTAGAGACCATCTCTTTTTTGCCTTCATTTACACATACAGAAACCACTATCATATATGATAGTGGTTTCTTATTTTCAGGATTTCAAGAAGTACAATGGTTGCCGTGGAAAATTGATCATGAACGAGGAGGTGTGTGTGGTATGGTTCTAGCATGATTATTGACGGTAGGACACTCGCGAAAGAGCGGAGGGAAGAAGTCAGAAAAGACCGAGAAGCATTTGGCGCGCTTTCCTTGGGGGTGGTCATGGTCGGCGGTGATGCGGTAACGAAGTCGTACGTCAGTATCAAAAAACGCGCCGCCGAGGCCTTGAATATCGATGTCGTTGAGTATCGCCTCGAGGAAGGGGTTTCAACGGAAGAAGTGGTGCGCACAGTCGCCAAGGCAAGCGCGCATAACGGCATCATTACCCAACTTCCGATGCCCGGAATAGATGTTGATGCCGTTCGGAACGCAATCCCTGTGGAATTGGATGTTGATGTTTTAGGCGATTCCGCGCTTCAAAAATTTTCCCGCGGAGAGTTTCCGCCGACACCCCCCGTCCCCGCGGCGATGCAGTATGTGCTTGCTCGAAACGGGATAGAAATAAAAGGAAAAAAAGTTACAACAATCGGATACGGCCGTTTGGTAGGGAAGCCCGCAAAGACGCTTTTTACTCACCTTGGAGCAATTGTCACGGTCGCCGATAAAGGGGATGACGTTGCCGCCCTCACGCGGGACGCCGATATCATCATCTTGGGCACGGGGGTCGCGGGTATACTCACGCCGGATATGGTGAAAGAAGGAGTGTCCGTGTTGGACGCGGGAGCGTCGGAATTGGGCGGCAAGGTAGTGGGAGACGCCGACCCGAGGGTTGCCGAGAA
>Ga0210057_1008437_pt1 | contig 12200 bp, 11 predicted proteins | sample CryGeyCG2114_010_2_FD_183968 | JGI IMG/M metagenome (GOLD analysis project Ga0210057, IMG submission 183968) | Groundwater microbial communities from aquifer - Crystal Geyser CG10_big_fil_rev_8/21/14_0.10 (SPAdes) (version 2) | ecosystem: Environmental > Aquatic > Deep subsurface > Groundwater ...
CAAATAACCGTGTGGGACATAAACCCAGAAATTAAAAATTATATTGAAAAATTTGGTGTCAAATTTGAACTTAAAGACACATTACTAAAAACAACCTTCCAAAAAGACGATTTATTTAATAAGATAAATAAATTTTCCCATATTATTGGCAATCCACCTTACTTAAATAAACAGAGTAGTTATATTAAAAAAAATAAAAAGGAATTAAAAAATATAAAATTAAATAAAAACATATGAAAAAACAAATTGTTTCTTATACAGATGCCATTGCTACCGTTATAAAAACCAATAACGGAATAGCAACAACAAGACAAGTTTTGGATCAAATTTCTAAATTTCGTCCATTAACCGGGAAAACACCAGAAGCGACTATTTTATCAGAACTTGGTAGAAGTCGCAGGTTCGCAAAAATAGGAGCTGGAGTTTGGGCGTTAGCAGAAGACAAGAATAATTTTAGTGAAATTAACAATATTTCATTTCAAAAAGATCTAGACATTATATCAGAAAAAAATAATACCGACGACAAAGAAATCGTTCCAAGCACAGAAAGGATGCACGCTCAAATTCAAGGTATGTTGCTTGAAATAGGCAATGTTAACGGATTTCAAACCTATACTCCAAACAAAAATGCCACATTTAATAATAAGCCACTTAAAAATTTGTCCTCATTAGAGGATATACCCAACTTTACTTATGAAAGAATAATTCGAGCAGTCAGATACATTGATGTTTTATGGTTTACGAACGACAAAGAACCTTTTCCTGTTTTTGCTTGGGAGGTTGAAAATTCTACAAATTTCAGAGACGGTTTAATTAAATTTACTGAACTTAATTTTTTCAAAACACACTTCTATTTTTTGGCGCCAGAAACTAAAATTAATAAATTCCAAGAAGAAATATCAAGACCAATTTTTAAAGAAATGAAAAAATCTTGCGATTTTTATTCAATGGAAAGAGTAAAACAATCTTATCAATCAACACTTGAAAATGAAGAACTTAAAATTTTTAACTATGAGAAAAAAATTTAAAATAATCAAATTTAACCCCATTTTGTTTAAGAAAAAATTAAAAGAGATTTGGCAACGGTGGGATTTTTATTTAGATTTTGAAAAAGAATGGAAAAATTTTTTAGATATTTGCGGAAATAATAAAATTGAAAGAATTTTTTCGTTAAACAATTTTTTAATTACAGAATTTTTAATAACTTATTGTGGGTCAAAATCAAAAATGTTAAGCAGTATGAATTGTTATTGTGGTCAGAGGATTGGTGAAATAAAAATTCTTAACGAAGATTACAATCAACACAGAGAATTGATCAAAGAATTTTTAGTTAACTTTAATTAAAAACCTACCAATAGCAAAGATTTGGCCGAACTCTCTAACAAAATACTATCTTTGCCAAGCGGCACGGCAAGATTAAAATTACAAAATGACAATTTTATTAAAATTCAGCCGAAAATTAAAGAAATTTTAGATTATGAGATAGGCCAAAAAGGGAAATTTATAAATGTTATTTGGGTGGGTAGAAATTTATTAATTGAAACCACTTCAGATGTTGATGCCGAACATATTAGTAGACAGAAAACAAGGTTTTCTATAAAATCAATAGCTAATACGGGCACTGGAACATTAAAAAATCTTGGCGCCAGACAAATTAAAAAATATTTGGGCATTGATTTTTCAAACGATTACAAACAAATGTGGGAAGAATTAAGAAAATATTTAGGCGATTCTACTTCTTCACAAGATCAAATTAAAAAGAAGATGCAGAGAAATCAAAAATTATTAAAATGGGCTACAGAAAACGGCAAGAAATATCAAATTGTTCTAAATGAATTGTGCTGTAAGAATTTCAATTCTCTTTCTCTAAATCAAAAAATTGATTTTTTGAATTTTATTACTGATTGCAACGACGATGATTTGTATGTGATTATAGTAAATTCTATTGATGTGATAATTTATAAACCAGTTGAAAAAAATCTGAAGTTGATAAAAAATATTGAGGTTAGAAAAGACAAAATGACTGATGTGGGCTATACTATATTCGTTGATAATAAACCAACTTATAGAGTACAAACAAACAATACTAACGGTATTGGCATAAGCGCATTTTGTCAGCGAATTTTTTGGGTGTAATAGGCGGCGCGCCAACTTTGTTGGCACGAAATTTGGCGGCGGCGGAACCCCAGAAGCAATCCCGCTTTTGCGGGATGCTACGGAGCAAGAAGCGAGGGCCGGCAAAAATTTTTACCCCGTAGAGTCGCGAAGCGACTCCCTCGGGGTCTTCTCCCCCAACCCCCCGCCCGCCTCGCTACGCGAAGCGTTGCGGGCAGGCCTTCCTTTTTGCCCGCCTGCCATCCCGCGAAGCGGGACTGGGGTGGGAGCGGCTCCGCTCTCTTGCTCCGTCAAGAGAAGCAAAGCCACGGGGCGGGTCAGTTCCGTTCAAAGTAGGTTCGCACTGCGTTCAGTAATTGCGACATAAGCAAACTGAAAATTTACAACGAGCTAACATTTTAAAATTCGACTTGCCAGCCGAATCCGCAAGTCGGCGGAGAAGGCTGGTTCTGCCTGGCCCGACAAGGTTTAATATGTGATTGGTAAAAGAGCGGCTACTTGGAGCCGTTCTTTGTTGTTTAAAATGTCAAATTAAACAACGCACATAAGTCCGACCGATGTATTGTGCTTTTAAATCAAATAAAAAAGGCCCGCGGGGACGGGCCGAAAAAAATCAGAAGATGGTTTTTAAATGTTTAGTCAGGCAACATACAAACCCCTCTAGCGTTCATGGGCTCTCGGCCGTGCGGTCTGCCGATTTCCGGACGCGATCCTTTTTTTGACGGCTTTGGTTCGCCTTCTTTTTTTATTCCGATGCCTGCTTCTGCCTGCTGTCCAGACGCCTGATTTTGGTTTTCTCCCATCTTCTCTCTCCCTCCTTGATGTTAGCCAGAAAGAACAAACAAAAAGACCCGAACTTTGATGGTCAGGCCTTTTTGTTTGTTCCCCCAATCGGCCTAACCAAAAAAACTCAAGCCTAGTAAAATCAAAATAACGATCAGGTAAAGCCCCAAATTAAACGATAAAATATTTTTTCTTTTTTCGTGTTCCATAACTTTTAGGCCGCAAAGGAAAAAGCCTTGCCTAAACATTCCGGCTAAACGTCAGGTGGGTATTCGCAGCCAGAGGCCACGGCCCCAGGCGATTAGAATTCCCTAAAAAAACTATTTGATCCGAATGTATAAAGACAAAGCTTCTCCTTCCTGATTATAGCAAAATTAAAAATTTAGTCAAAAACCAGTCAATCCAGCCGGCGGGTGAGAATTAAAAAAAACGTCCGGAACGGCAGATAAAGCACTAACAGCCAGGTAAACCATTTATTTTTTTGGTCATCATAAGGCAAGCTGGTCGGCATAACTTTAAAATTTAATTTTGGGATTATTCTAAAATGCCGTCTAAATTGACATCGTATAAAATCGCTTCCGAAATCAAACGGTAATGAACCAATTCCCCGGGTTCAAACCACAGGGCGATTTCCGCTTCGGCTTCTTTAACCGACCCGGAAGCATGCACTAAATTTCTGACCGCTCGGCCGTCCACATCAGAAATATCATAAGAATCAACGGTTAAATCGCCCCGAATGGTGCCCACGTCTGAAGTAAGCGGTTCGGTGGCGCCAGTAATTTTACGCACCACTCCCACGGCCTGGTTGCCTTGCCAAACCATCGCCACCACCGGACCAGAAGACATATATTTGACTAATTTACCCAAAACAAACTCACCGCATTTTTCCGCCTCGGTAAAAGGCGGCGGTAAATTTTTTTGCTGGTAGGCGGTAATGCTTTTTTCGCCCACTTTACGAATCCATTCTGAATCAAGCGTGTAGTGTTTCTCGATCAATTCTTTTTTGGGCACAAACATTTTCAGGCCAATTAATTTAAGGCCCGTGCGTTCGTAGCGACCAATCAGTTCACCAATCAGCGCCCGCTGGACACCGTCTGGTTTAATCACCACCAGGGTTTTTTCTTTTTGCTTAGTGGATTGAGTCATAAATTTTATTGGCTAAAAAGCGCCATTGGGCGCTTTTATTTGTTTGGTGTTTTTAATTTTAACATAAAGAATTAAAAAATCAATCCGCTTGTAAAAAACATTCTTGCTGACCACAAACAAAATCTATGTCGCCCGCTTGGTCGGTGCGCAAAACTTGAATGCTATATTTTTCCAACAGATCTAAAACCGATTGGTGCGGGTGGCCATATTTGTTGTTTTGGCCCGCTTGAATAATGGCCGCCTGGGGTTTGACTGTTTGTAAAAAAAGCTCACTGGTGCTGGTTTTGCTACCGTGGTGCCCCGCTTGTAAAAAATTAACATCCATCGGCATATGGTAAAACGCTAATCCCCGTTCCACCTTTTTGTCCGCGTCACCCGTCAGCAAAAACGAATTCTGCCCGATATCTAGCCGTAGCACGATTGAACTTTGATTGCTGTCTTTAAATTCTTGGCCGGTTAAATCAGAAAATGGATATAAAATTTGTAAGCGGCCACCCGACCCCAGCATTAGCGTATCGCCCGCCCGAGCACAATGTACCGGCACCCCCTTTTGTAAAAGCAGCTCTTGCCACTGGGCATAAAGGGTCGAGTTGTCTTTGACGCAGGTTTGCCAGACCAAATCCACCTGATAATTTTTCAGTACCGCGTAAAGCCCAGCCAGATGATCGGCGTCCGGATGGCTTAAGATCAAAACATCAATGGCTTTATCATAAAAGGGCATTTTTGCCCCCAATTTAGGTAAAATCGCACCGCCTGGCCCGCCGTCAACCAAAACCTGCCGCCCGCCGGGACTCGCTATAAACACTGCCGAGCCCTGGCCAATATCCAAAAAATTAACCCGCCAAAAATTACTGCTGTCTTGCGCCAAAACCGCCGACCAAGAGAGAACCGCCGACAAAAACAAAAGAAACACAATCCCTGTTTTAATTTTTTCCTTTTGCCCAAACATTATCTTAATAAAAAATTAAAAGCGCAAAATTAAAAACAACAACTAAAAACTGAATAATTAAACAACAACTCGCCATCGGTAAATAACGTATTTTACCCTATTCTGATATAGCCCCGTTCATCAAACGCTGCAACCTAAAACTTATAAACGGTTTTAAGTTTTACCTTGTGGTTTTTATTTTTTCGTTTTTCGTTTTGAGTTATTCTAACGCAGCTAAAACTCGATTACGCTCCGCCACAAATTTTTGGTGCCGTCGTTTCCGCCACCACCAAATAAACAACGCCAGTAAAAAATAATAAGGGGGAAAGACCAGCCACACCGGCAATTGAATGTTTGCTGTCGCCCAGGAAATTTTGGCGGCAAAATTAATAATGCCCAACTCATAGGTTAAAAACAGCCAAGCGCCCCAACCCCAAAGCTGGCCCAACAGCACCCACACAAAAGCGCAGGCGCCCGCTAAAAAACCAAATAGCATCGTCAGGGGAATTACAGGCAAAATTAAAATATTAACCAGCGGCGAGACAAGGGAAACTTTTTGGAAATAAAAAAGCAGCAGCGGTAAGACAAAAATTTGGGCAGACAGGGTCGCTATCAGCGCTTCTTTAAATCCTAAAAATTCCGGCAACCGTAAAAGTCTGGCGGCTAAAATCGGCGTCAAGTAAACCAATCCCAGCGTGGCTAAAAAAGACAGCTGAAATCCAACATCAAAAAGAAGGTCGCCTGGCTTAAACCACAGCATTAAAACGCCCGCCAGTAAAATCGCATTTTTGGCGTTGGGCAAACGATTTTCTTTTTTAGCCAGCAGAAATAAAAGCCCCATAATAGCCGCTCGCACCACTGATGAACCCGCTCCCACCATTAAGACAAAACCAGACACCACCAGCAAGCACAACCAAAAAATCCGCCGCCGCGCCACCCCTAAAAAAAGAAAAAGGGCGGCCACGGCCTGAGTAATGATGGTAATGTTAAAACCGGAAAGCGCTACCAGGTGGCTGGTGCCCGTGCGCGCGAAATTATTTTTGAGTTCGGCCGCTAAATCGGTTTTTTGCCCCAAAAGCAAACCGGTTAAAAATCCCAGTTGCGGTTGGGGTAAAATTGCGTTTAGCCGGTTTAAAAAAGCGTTTTTAAATTTATAAAGGGTAAAAGTAATTGGTTTTTTATTGACCCAGCCAAGCTTTTCTGTTTGTGGAAAAACCATAAGCGAATAAAGCCCGTCTTTAGCCAAATGGCGGCGATAAGAAAAAAAACCCTCCTCTGCTTGCTGCTCCGGCGTTTTCAGCTGCCCCCGCACCTCAAGCAAATCGCCTGCCTGCCAATCGACAAGGGGCGGCAAAATCAGCAGTACCTTGCCTCGGACCAGCGCCTGCTGGCTATCAACAAAAATTTCTTCTGCCCGAAAAACGAACTGGTGGCTGCCGGTGGTTTTAGTTTTTTCCGTCTCTACCCAGCCACGCAAAACAATTTCCTGTTGATCATTAAAAACAGCCACTGCGGAAAAGTTTTCCTGCTGCCACCAAAAAACCCGCCAAAGGCCCAAGCCCGAAGCCACCAGCATAAAACCAACCAGTAAAAACATATTTCTTTTTGCCCAAAAAAGCGCCACCAGCAGAGCGCCGGTCAAACAAAAAATCCCGGCCAACATCACCGGAATCGGAAATAAAATGCCTGTGGCCACAGCGACTAAAAAGGCCAGGCAGGCCCAGTAAAAAATTTTGGCTTTGGTCATGCCCGCAAGGTGCAATTTTTAAATCTCGGCACCGCTACCGCCAACACCTCGTCTAAATCTTTTTGCGGAAAAGGAGCAAGTGGCCGCTGGGTGGGTTTGATGGGAAAATTTACCGGCCGGTACTGTTGTAAAAAATAATTGCGCGCGCCCGCCAGCCAGTCAACAATTTCCAACAGGTCTTGCTTGGTGTGTAGGCCCGCCGCCACGGTGGTCCGGAACTCATAGCGCGGCGCCTTTTTAACCAAAGCCACGCTACGTAAAATATCGGTCGTATTTACCGGCCAGTTGGCCACCGCGCTGTATTTGGCCAGGGGTGCTTTGATGTCCATAGCCACATAATCTACCAATTTTTGCCGCAACAAGTGTTCTAACATATCCGGATTGGTCCCGTTGGTATCCAGTTTAACCAAAAAACCCAGTTCTTTGATCTGGCGGACAAAAGCGGGTAAATCCCGCTGCAAGGTGGGCTCGCCGCCCGAAACACACACGCCATCCAGCTGCCCTTGGCGCTCCTGCAAAAAAGCAAAAAAATCTTTTTCGCTAATTTGGTGTTCGATCTCGCCTTCGCCACTGACCATTAAATCATAATTGTGGCAAAAAGCGCATTTAAAATTGCAGCCAAAAGTAAAAGCCGTGGCCGCGATCTGGCCAGGATAATCAATCAGCGTTAATTTTTGTAGCCCGCCCAAAATCATAAAATACCCTCAAAAAAAGATCGTTTTTATTATATCACAAAAATCAATTCAAGAAAATTGCCCCCTGTCCCTTATTAAAGCCCCTTCCTCCATTTCCCCCTATTTATATTTCTTACGCATACGTGGTTAAAATATAAGTTTTTGTTTTTAAACCCCTGGTCCATTTTCTGTCCCTTTTCTACTTGATATATCCCCTCAAAAATCCGCCAAAGGCGGATTTTTAGACAATTATTCTATTTGGTGATTTTAACGTTTAGCGGTTGGCTGTTTAAGTTTGAAGATTTTACGTTCGGCGTACTCTTGCTGTTTGCCCGGATTCCATTGGTCAATCGGCCGCAGGTAGCCGACAATGCGCGAATAAACTTCGCACGGTTGTTCAATCACGCACTTGGGGCATTTGAAATGTTCCCCCTCTAAATAACCGTGAGTGGGACAAATACTGAAAGTTGGCGAAAAAGTAATGTAGGGCAAATTAAAAGTGGAAAAAATCTTTTTCAGCAGGGCTTTTACCATTTGTGGGTCGGAAATGCGCTCGCCCAAAAAAGCGTGTAGCACCGTGCCGCCAGTATATTTGGTTTGCAGCTCGTCTTGCAGTTTTAACGCTTCAAATAAATCTTCCGAAAAACCAACCGGCAGCTGGGTAGAGTTGGTGTAATAAGGCACCTGCGGGGTACCCGCCGAAATAATATCGGGGAATTGTTCTTTGTCTTTTCTGGCCAGACGCATCGAGGTGCCTTCGGCTGGAGTTGCTTCCAGATTATACAAATCGTTATCTTCCTGCTGATACTTTAAAGTCCGCTGGCGCATAAAATCTAAAACCTCAATGGCAAACTTTTGGCCTTTTTTGCTGGTAATCGTATCACCTAAAAAATTCAGCAAGCATTCGTTCATCCCCACCAGACCAATGGTGGAAAAGTGATTGGCCCAGTAAGCGCCGCGGCCTTTTTTCACCGAGTCCAAATAATAACGTGAATATGGATACAGCCCCTTGTTGGTAAAATTCTCCAGCGATTTTCTTTTAATCTGCAAACTGACGCGCGCCATATCCATCAGCCGCTCCAGCCGCGCAAAAAAATCGCGCCGCGTCTTGGACAAATAACCCAGCCGTGGCAAGTTTAACGTTACCACCCCGATGGAACCGGTTAAAGGATTAGCTCCAAACAGCCCGCCGCCGCGCTTATAAAGCTCCCGATTGTCCAACCGCAAGCGGCAACACATGGACCGCGTGTCTTCGGGATTCATATCCGAATTAATGTAATTGGTAAAATACGGAATGCCGTACTTGGCCGTCATCTCCCAAATGCCTTCCAGATTCGGATTGTTCCAGTCAAAATCTTTGGTGATGTTAATTGTCGGAATCGGGAAAGTAAAGACCCGGCCTTTAGCGTCGCCTTCAGCCATCACTTCGGCCAGCGCCTTGTTAAACATCATCATTTCCTCCACAAACTCGCCATAAGTTTCTTTTTGCGGCAGTCCGCCCACAATTACCGGCTGTTTGGCAAAAGTTGAGGGAATGCTTATGTCCAGCGTAATGTTGGTAAAGGGTGTCTGGAAACCAACCCGAGTGGGAATGTTGATATTAAATAAAAATTCCTGCAGCGATTGCTTAACTTGCTTGTAGTCTAAATTATCGTAGCGGATAAAGGGAGCTAACAGCGTATCAAAGTTAGAGAAAGCTTGGGCGCCAGCGGCTTCCCCCTGCAGGGTATAAAAAAAGTTAACGACCTGACCCAGGGCGGTGCGCAGGTGTTTGGGTGGCTTTGATTCAATTTTACCAAAGACACCGCCAAAACCCCGCACCAGCAAGTCATACAAATCCCAACCGCAACAGTAAGGCGCCAAAATGTCCAAATCATGAATATGGAAATCGCCGTCTTTAACCGCTGTCCGAATTTCCTGCGGGTAGATGCGGTTCAGCCAATATTTTTTGGTCACGTTAGAAGCGATGTAGTGGTTTAGCCCCTGAAGCGAATAGGCCATATTGCTGTTTTCCTTGACCTGCCAGTCCATCTCTTTTAAGTAGTTGTCCACCATCTCCACGGTTTCATCAATCGCCTCGCCCATCTCCCGAATTTTGCGCCGCTGTTCACGATAAAGGATATACGCTTTGGCAGTTTTAGTGTAGCCCTCTAAAATTAAAACCTCTTCGACAATGTCCTGAATTTCCTCCACCTTGGGAACTTCATTTTTCTTGAAGCGCAAATTCAAAAGCGCGACTACTTTTTGCGCTAATTTTTTTGATTGCGGTCCGTTGCCTTGCCGCGTAGCGGTAATGGCCTTGTGAATCGCTTTTTCAATTTTGCCGGCGTCAAAATCAACAATGCTGCCGTCCCGCTTTTGAATTTGCGTAAATTTGTTGGCTGGCCTTTTTGCTTGGCGTACTTTTTTGATCGCTTTTCTTTGAGGCATAGTTTTGTGTTTAATTAACTGGTAAAAACAAAATCAGAAAAACTGGTTGGCCTCCAGTTTCCAAAATTTTTTCTTGTCCTTATTTTAATTCTTTTTTTGGAGTAAAGCAAATTATCCCCAAACTGTGGATAACTTTTTAAAATAAAAACGGGTTCTGACAGGAGAACCCGCTTCATTTTTTACTCCAGCCCCATAACCGCGCCGCTAAACGCTTGAGGCCAAACGCCAGCCAAATAATAGAAATAAGCCCAAAAAATGAAAAACTTAAATGGAACCACTTATTCCGCCGTACCGGCAGAAAATGGTTTATGTCCAGCAGTTGGCCGCCAAGGCTAAATTCCAAAGACAAATCGCTAATCGGGAAAACCGGTATACTTACGGGAAAAACAAAAATGAAAAAAATGATAAACAAAATTATAAAAAAGATCTTTTCACTCTTACTCATAGTGCCCTCCAGTCTAAACCCAATTGTGCGCTACCCAAAACAATTAGTCAATTAAAAAAATTCATATTAGACAAAATAAAGGATTATTTATTCTGAATAAAATCACCCTTCATCTCGTGCCCCGATTTTCCCCTTGTTATACTTTTTACACATACGTGGCTAAAATATAACTTTTTAGATTTTTGTTTTTTCGTTTTGTTGTCTTATTTTTTTATCTGGTTTTTCCGACCGCGCCAAAACCCGCCCCGATGGACATCGGGGCGGGTTTTGTAAGTCGCGTTAAGTCAAATAGATTAAACAAATTTTACTTACTAATTTTTTTACGAATAAAAGCCGGAATGTCCCATTCGGACTCTTTGTCGGCCGCGGCGCTTTCTTTGTTTTCGCTGGCTCTGCGCGCCGGCACTCTTTTTTCCGCCCGCTTTTTGTCTTCCTGACGGGCATCTTTTTCCTCGTCTTCTTTCTCTAAAACGGGTGGCCGAGAAAAATTAATCTCTGCTTCACCGCCAAAATCATCACTAGAAAAACCAGTCGCAATTACCGTCACTTTAATTTCGCCTTTTTTAATTTTATCGTCCGTGACCGCGCCAAAAATAACTTTGGCGTCTGGATCAATTGATTCGGTAATAACTTTAGCCGCTTCGTTAATCTCAATCATAGACAAATCACCCCCGCCAGAAACATTAAACAGCACGCCCTTGGCCCCATCAATCGAAACTTCCAGCAGCGGCGAGTTAATAGCCGCTTTAGCCGCTTCCACCGCCCGGTCATCACCCGAAGCTCGGCCAATGCCCATCAGCGCCGAACCGGCTTCTTGCATAATCGCCCGTACATCCGCAAAGTCCACATTAACCATGCCGGGCTTGACAATTAAATCAGAAATCCCCTGCACGCCCTGGCGCAAAACATCATCCACAATTTTAAAGGCGTCCAACAGCGAAGTGTTTTTATCAATAATATGTAAAAGCTTATCGTTGGGAATAGTGATTAAGGCATCCACTTTGTCCCGTAGATAATTAAGCCCCTCGTCGGCAATGCCTGCGCGCTGGCGACCCTCAAAAGAAAACGGCCGAGTGACTACTGCTACGGTTAAGGCGCCCGCGTCTTTGGCAGCTTCCGCCACCACTGGACCGGCACCAGTACCAACACCGCCGCCCAAGCCATAGGTAACAAAAACCAAATCCGCCCCCTTAACCACCTCTTGGATTTCGTCCCGGTTTTCTTCGGCGGCTTGGCGGCCAATATCCGGATTCATGCCCGCACCCAGTCCCTTGGTTAAGTTTTTGCCAATCAAAAGTTTTTGCGGCGCTTGGCAATGATGCAAGTCCTGCGCATCAGCGTTAACCGCTACAAATTCCACGCCTTGAATTTTAGAAACGACCATACGGGATAAAGCGTGGTTTCCTCCACCCCCAACGCCAATCACCTTAATCTTGGCGAAGGTTTCAATTTCTGGTTTGACTTGAGGCATATTTTCAAAAATTAATATTGACTTTTCATTTTAAGCTTTAAAAAATTCCGTGTCAAGGAATTTTTACAAAAATTGCCCGCCAAAAGCGGGTAATCCACCAAAAGCAAATAAAGATGCCTGGGGATCTATAACCTAAAATACTTTTTGCTTTTGTTTTTTAGGGAGCGAACCCCCGAAACCACTTTTTGATTTTATTAATGGAATGACCCATCGACGGCAAGCTGGGCAAATTAATTGTTTTATTGTTTTTATTTTCTTCGCGCCCTTGCAAAAACCAACCAATCAGTCCGGCAGCTGTCGCAAAAGCAGGATCGTCAATTTTTTCCACTACGCCTTCAAATTCCGCCGGGAAGCCAACCTGGACTGGCAAACGTAATTTTTCTTTAAGTAAATCGCATAAGCCCGGCAGTTTGGCGCCACCACCTACCAAAACAACACCGGCGGGCAAAAGCCCTTCGCGG
>Ga0210057_1008438_pt1 | contig 12200 bp, 12 predicted proteins | sample CryGeyCG2114_010_2_FD_183968 | JGI IMG/M metagenome (GOLD analysis project Ga0210057, IMG submission 183968) | Groundwater microbial communities from aquifer - Crystal Geyser CG10_big_fil_rev_8/21/14_0.10 (SPAdes) (version 2) | ecosystem: Environmental > Aquatic > Deep subsurface > Groundwater ...
TCTATGAGAGTGAAGCCGCCCTCTCTCACTCTGTCATTCCGGCCTAAGTTTACCCTCGAGCTACATCGGGGGAGCCGGAATCCAGAGAAGAATTTCCAAAACAAACCTGGATCCCCGGGTCTCCCCTGCATCAAGTGCAGGGTCGCCCGAGGATGACAGAGAGGATTGAGGCCGGAATGACAATCAGAGACACAAGAATCTACTCTCTCTCTCTCTCTCTCTCTCTTGCTTGCCCTGAGCTTGCCGAAGGGCTCGGAATTTTTATTATTGATTTTTTTAGAAAACATTTCATTTTATGAAATAAGTTTAGTATTTATTTAGTATAGCAAAAAATCAAAAAATAGTTTTATACCTTCTGGCAAACCAGGCAGTGAAAATTCAATAATTATTATTTATATACGCGACGTAATATTAATTTAAATATATAATACCAAACAATGATTTAATTCAATACTTGTCGCTTTCGGCGACAGATTGAATTTCTACTGCCTGGCAAACAGGACAATAACAAGTGGAACGCCCACCGATCTTTTTTCTGACAATTATTCCGCCGTCATTTCTAAGACACTTTTCTCCCTCGCGCTGATAGACCAGCATCACATTTCCATATCCGCCTTTTTTTCCAGAAGTATCCCTGAAATCACTTATAGAACTGCCTCTTAATTTTATAGCTTTATTCAAAATAGCTCTAATTGCTTTAAAAAGCTCCTTAAGTTCAGCATCAGAAATTTTATTTGCCGGCCTAAATGGATTTATTTTTGCCAGCCACAAAATATCATCGGAATAAATATTTCCGATGCCGGCAATTACTTTCTGGTCCATTAAAACCTGCTTGATTTTACCGGTTTTTTTAGAAATGATCTCCTTAAATTCATTGAATTTAAATTTTTTATCCAGCGGCTCCAGACCAAGCTCTTTGAGTTCCGGCAAATTTTCCAAATCCTCTTTTTTTCCCAGAATTATTTTGGCAAATTTTCGTATATCGGAAAGCGCCAGCATATTTCCATCGCTCAAATAAAAAATTACGTGCACAAACCTGTTGTACGGGTCAGCCACGATACTTTGCGGTTCCAAAGGAATAACTATGTCTTTTTTATGATTCATTCGTATGTGCCCGCCCGCCCCGTTAAATTGCTTTGCACCGACTTCGTCGGATTTAACGGGGTGAATATACCCCGAGTCTGCGAGGGCGGGCTTTTCATATACCACTTTTCGTATGCTCCACTTTCCAACCAAAAGATGCCCTGTCATTTTCTGATGAACCAACATCATATATCCGTCAGAAAGGTCGATCAGGGCGTTCTTTGCCCTGCGGTGAGCCTTTATTATCTTTTTACCTTTTATTACTTTTTCAAATTCTTTCAATGCCGGCTTTTTGATCAGCTTTAAAACACCTTTTCTTTTCTCCAAAAGGTTAATAAGTTTAGGCCAATCCAGCCAAACTTTTAAAATTTTCCTCCCTAAAACTTTTTTATTTAAATCATCCGCAATAGTTTGTACTTCTGGTAATTCTGGCAAGGTAGTAGTTAGCGACTAGTAGTTAGCCACTAGATTTAATTTAATTTCGACTTAAGAGAATTTAACATTTTCATAATTTCTTGTAATAAACAGTTCAATTCGTCAAATTCTTTATCTGTAATAAATTTTAATTCTTTTGATAATAATATTTGGGTTTCTAACTCTGCTCCGGACCCAAAAGATATAGATATAAACTGCGAAAATTCTTTTCTATGTTTTCTAACAAAGCCCTCGGCTATATTAGATGGAATGGAAATACTAGCCCTTCTTATTTGCGATGTTAGACCATAAATTTCCGATTTCGGAAAATTTTCTGTAGTTTTATAAATCTTTTTAACTAATTCAAAAGATTTTTGCCATACAATAAGTTCTTTATAAGAATTTAACATAAAATTAATTAACTAGTCGCTAGTGGCTAGTGGCTATTCTTTACTCTCCGTAAAGCATTTCTTTTTGCGGAACCAAAGAAGGGTCGGTTGGCAGAGTGAAGGAAAAAGTTGTGCCTCTGTTTAATTCAGATTCAACGCTTATTTCTCCGCCGTGCCGCCTGATTATATTTCTGGTAATATAAAGCCCCAGTCCCGATCCTGTAGTTTCTTTTGTTAAGGCGTTGCTGGATCTGAAGAATTTGCCAAAAAGTTTTTTAATATCTTCCGGCGGAATGCCCAGTCCGGTATCTTTAATGCTTACTTGCACATATGGCTTATCTTTTATTTTTCTCAGTGAAACCGTCACCTGTCCGTTGGCTGTATTGTATTTAATGGCATTGTCCAAAAGATTAGAAATAGCCATACTGAGATTCGTCGGATCGCCGTAAATATTAATGGATTTTTCCTGGCCGGGGTCAAAATAAACAGTCACATTATATTGCTTAGCTATAAGTTCGGCCTGAGAAAGCAGGGATGACAAAAAATTAACCAGATCAAAATTTTGGAAATTATATCCGAATCTTCCTTCTTCGATCTTTGAAACATTAAGCAAATCTTCCACAACTTTCAGAAGATTGGTTGATGCGACTAGACCCAGTTTTACGGTTTCCTGCTGGCTTTCAGATAAAGTTTCTGCCTTTAAATTTTCAAGCGCCCATCCGACCGCGGTAAGCGGAGTTCTAAGCTGATGCGCGGCGACTGTAATAAAATCACTCTTAGACTTTAAAAGCCCGATCTCTCTCGTCCTATCCTGTATTACTTTTAAAAAACCAACAACTGTTCCATTTTCATTAATTAAACGATTTGTTGAAATGCGGAGATCTAATCTGGGGTCTTCAAAAGAAATATCGATTACTTGAGGATAAATACCCTGCTCTGACTGCCTTACCACCGCCGGAGCTAAAGAAGGATAAACCACCTGAGTAAGTATTTTATACTTCTCGTTCTTTATGCTATCCACATTCACTATATATCCTATGGCATCCGCCTGGCTTAAATTAAATATTTCTTCAGCAGCTTTATTAAAAACTGTTATTTTAAAATCAGAGCTATAAACTATCAAGCCGTCTCCAATATTGGAAATAATACTGTCTAATCTATTTTTTTCCAAACTAATTATCAGGCTGTAACGAGCCGCCCTTAAATTACTAAAAAAAACCAAAAAACCGATACATACTAGAATTATAAAAATAGTCACGCGCCATAATAAAATCTCAACGAACATATAGTCAATAAAAAGAACTGCTAATAGCAATAAAATAAAAACCCAAAGCGTCCTCATATGAGGCATCCTTAAGTATTCTTTAAAATTTTTGAAAAAATCGTTCATGCCAGTTTTGCCCAAGAGGGCTAGTTAATTTATTAACGCAGCCCGATTGGCTGCAAAAGTGCGCACCCTGTTAAATGCCACTCTGTGGCAATTTTGCTTTCAGCAAAATTATTTAACAGGGTGAAGGTTTTGTTACTAAAATTTGTTCGTTGAAGTAACTTCAAATTTTAGACAAAACTCTTCATCTCCCCCCAATTTTTACCCGCTTTAACCGGAACTTTCAGGGGAACCGAGAGTTTAAAAGCGTTTTCCATTATATCTGCAATGTCCACTTTTACTTTTTTTATTATATCACTTTTAACCTCAAATAATAATTCATCATGAATTGTGAGCAATAATCTAACATCGCCATACCCTACACCTTCCTTGGAAGATCGGCCTAAAGCTCGGGAGCTCGACTCTTTAGAGGCGACGCCCTTGGCGTTTAGCCAGCCTTTTTCCTTCAAATATTCCGCCACTTTTACCATAGATATCTTTAAAATATCGGCTGCCAAGCTTTGAACCGGCATATTTATAGCTTCTCTATCTGCTTGTGAAGCTAGGAATTGTGAATTAGAAACTATATTTAATAACCAACGCCTTCGGCCATTTAAATTAGAAACAAAAGCATTCCTTCTCGCCTCTTCTTTTACTCTTTCTTGCCATTTTTTAATCTCTTTGAAGTCGTTGAAATATTCAGCAATAAATTTTTTAGCTTCAGCTGCACTAAGACCGCTAGTTTTAGCAAAAGAAATAAAGCCCATGCCATAAACTACGCCAAAATTAAGAGTTTTGGCAAAACTCCTCATTTCGGGCGTCACTTTTTCTAGGGGCACATTATTTACCTGCGCCGCAGTCATTTTGTGAATATCCAAATCCTTTTTAAAGACGTCTATCATTTTCGGATCACCAGAAAGTGAAGCTAAAACACGAAGCTCTATCTGGGAATAATCAAAAGAGATGAATTCGTATCCCTTCTTTGCTTCGAAACATCTTTTAAATTCATTTGACCATTCAGTTCCAGCCGGAATATTTTGCATATTAGGATTTTCTGAACTCAAGCGCCCGGTCACCGTACCGGTTTGCAAATAAGTTGTATGTATCCTTCCATCTTTTCCTATCAATTCTTGAAATGGCCTTGCATAAGTGGTTTGAAGCTTAAAAAGCTCGCGATATTCCAAAATTAGTCCAATGATTTCATGTTCATTCTTTAATGTCTCTAGTGTTTCAATGTTTGTAGAAACTGCTCCAGTAGAAGTCTTCTTAAGTCTTCCACCAACCGGAGGAATTATTTTTAAAGTATTAAATAAAATATCCGCAACCTGCTTTGGCGAATTTATATTAAAAGCTTTACCGGCTTCTTTGTATATTTTTTCTGTGAGTTCTTTTAATTTTTTTCCGATCTTTTTATCCAGATCAGCCAGCTTATTTTTGTCCGCGCCAATGCCATTCAATTCCATATCAGCCAAAACTTCCAAAAGAGGCATTTCCAGCTTATAAAAAAGCCTTTCTAAACCAAATTCTTTCAGTTTATTTTCCGCGTATTTTTTAAGTTCCTCTAAGACCTCTTCGGAACCATTCGCCCCGTTAGAAATAGCCCGCCCCAAAGGCCCCTTGGGCGCGCAAGCGCGGGCGTGATTTCTAACGGGGTCAAATTCTTTATGCAAATATTTCGGAGCTAAATATTCGCCTGTATATTTTTCCTCATCCACATTTATCAGCCAAAAAGCCACTCCCAGATCAAAAATTTCCTTAGGGATATTTTTCCCTTTTCTTTTTAATTCTTTAATTTTTTCTTTTAAATTAAAACCTGTCATTTTTATTGATACCAACTTTCGTGCGTCATTCCCGCAAAGACGGGAATCCAGCCGCCTCGGTCATTGCGAGTGCTGCCGAAGCAATCTATTTATTACTCGAGATTGCCACGTCGCAGACTCCCGCCCGAACGACTGAAGTCTTTCAGTCGGGCAGGCCTCGCAATGACAGAAATAAAACTAAACTCTTTCCACCAAACTCTTAAAACCGAGCTCTTCAAAATATTTTTTTAGAATTTCCCTGTTAAATCCGCTGAATTTTATTTCTTCCAAAGAAATTTCAAGAGGCGCGTCTCTTTTTATTTCCGCCAATCTTCTGGACATCAGAGCCATTTCTTTGTTGGCAACAAGTTTTTCTTTCAAAACTTTCTTGGAAACCAATTCAATGTCTTCGTATATTTTTTCTATAGTTCCGAATTCTTTTATCAGATCAGTGGCGCCCTTGGGACCAATGCCTCTCACACCGGGAATATTATCTGATGTATCGCCCACTAAAGCCTTGTAATCCACTAATTGCCTAGGTGAAAAGCCGTAATGCTGCAAAAATAACGATTCATTATAAACAACTGTCTTGCTCACGCCGGTTTTTAAAAGTTCCACCACTACTTTATCGCCATCAACCAGCTGTAAATTATCTTTATCTCCGGAAAAAATGACAATTTTAAGACCAAAATTGTCATCCCGAGTCTGTCGAGGGATCTCGCCCTGCTTGCCCGCCCGAAGCCCTGCGAAGGAGGGATCCTGTCGAAGGGTCTCTGTCCCTTTATCTTTGAACTTCTCAGCCAATATTCCTACAATGTCATCCGCCTCCAACCCCGCTTGCTCCACCACCTTCACGCCGAATTTTCCAAAAGTATTATGCGCTTCGTGAAGCTGGGGAACCAATAAATTATCCGTCGGCGGCCTGTGCGCCTTGTATTGTGTAAAAATAGCATCTCGGAAAGTCGGCTCGGGCCTGTCAAAGGCCGCAACAATATAATCAGGATTGTGATCTCTTAATATCTTCAAAAGAATACTGGAAAGCCCATAGATCGCATTGATCGGCTCGCCTTTCAATGAAGTAAGCGGCGGCAAAGCGTGGAACGATCGGTGGATCAAAGAATTGGCATCAATCAATAGTAATTTCTTCATAAATCAATTATAGAGTAATTAGCCACTAGCCACTAGTGATTAGAAAGAATGTTTCTTCTATCTCTAGTCGCTAACTACTAGTCGCTAGTCACTTTTATATATCGTTCATTTGCCCGCTTGCCATGACCAAATTCAACAGAAATTATATCTTTTGGTAAATATTTCATAATAACTTTTGGCCACTCTATCAGAACAATGTTTTCCGGGTTTTTAATGATCTTCTTGAAATCCAGATCGATCATTTCTTTTGGTTTTTGGATCCTGTATAGATCAAAATGATAGATATTTTTAAAATCTTTAGGAAGTCGGACTTCCTTATATTGGCCCAATCTTTTGGAAGTCCGACTTCCTAATATTGGGTACTTCCGGAAAATCACGAATGTCGGGCTGGGCACATGCGTTTTTATACCTAGTGATTTTATAAACCCCTGGGTAAAAGCGGTCTTTCCTGAACCCAGATCGCCGATCAAAGCCAAAACTCGGGCATTTTTATGAATACCCTCTGAAATTATTTTCTTGGCTAATTTTACGGCTATTTTTTGCGTTTGGGATTTAGATTTACTCAACATATATATTTTGTCATTGCGAGGCCTGCCCGACTGAAAGACTTCAGTCGTTCGGGCGGGAGTCTGCGACGTGGCAATCTCATTACCTAGATTGCTTCGGCGGCACTCGCAATGACGGATTATTAGAACAACTTGATATCCAATCTTTTCTCTAATTGCAGAATAACATAAACCGCCACCAATCCTAAAACCACTCCCAGAAATACATCCAAACCTATTATTTTGCCGATTGAGGGCGAAAAACCTCGATTTAAGACCTGTCCATTCTCAAATTGCGGTACTGGCACGGCTATTTCCTGTTTTAATATAACCCTTCCTTCCTCGGCAACGCCGGTATAGCCCAATTTGTCTGTCAAAACTCCCTTAGAATCGGTAAGAAAGATGGTTTCGCCGTTATTATTCAAAGAAATTTTGGTTTTAGCGGAAAGCAAAATTAATTCTTGTTTTGAGTCCAATGTTCCGCTCAAAGTAAAAGATTTTTTGGAAACATCACTAATTTTCCAGCCGGCCAAATTTACCGCTTTGTCGCCGTCATTAAAAATTTTTATATATTCTCCGTCTTTGTCCGGACCGACCGGATTTGGCAAAAATTCTTTTATGATCATTGGGGTAGTGATTAGCCACTAGCGACTAGAAACTATAGGTATTATCCGAACGGCGTTCAATGGCTAAAATATTTATTTGTCCGTCGTTTTTTATAAAAATAATTCTAATCTGTCCCTTGCGAACTCTAAAAATATTTTTAGTATCTTTTAATTTTTTTACATCCAAATCATCAAAAGACCCGGTCATTAACCGAGTCAATATATTTTTTACAGCCAACCTTTCTTTTGCGGTCAATTTAGCTAAAGCTTTTTCTATTTTATCCATTAGATCCTTTTCAAGATATCTTCAATACTTACACCGCCCTTTTTAAACTTTGTAAAATTCGCCACTCTCTCCCACGTTCCCTCGTCATCAAGCGGCACGATCTGAAAAAGCGGTTTTGATTTTCTGGCAATAATAAAAGAACCCCCTTTCTGTACGGCGGAATAATATTTGTTTATATTTTGTCTTAATTCCTTTAAACCTATTATTTGTTGTTTCATCCCGCACATAACAAAGATTGAAAGCAAAGCTTTCTCTAACCTTGTTTTTATATATTAATTAATTTGCTACGACATTAATCATCACCTAATCCCTCACATCATACCTATTTATATCTATTTATCTTTATTATGTGCGGGACTCATATATTCCAAGGTTATCTTAAGATAACCTTGGTGTCAAGGATGTAAAACCTATGATACTTCAACTAATTAATTTGTCGTTGCGAGGAGTCCGCGACGTGGCAATCTCAAGCAATAAATAGATTGCCGCGCTTCTTTTAGTCGCTCGCAATGACGGATCTATTCTCTAGAATCCAATGTATTTAATATTTTTCTTTTATCCATACCGGCTATTTTTGTTTTTTCTACGTAACTTTTCATTTTATTGATCGTAAAGTCGTATGTATCGCAATCCACCGGATATGGCGTGGTATCTTTTCCACCGTGAGCAAAGCTGTATCTCGCCGGATCTTCATACGACGGCTTGGCGCCATAAATAACCTCGCCTACCAAAGCAAGGGCTCGCATAGTTTTCGGTCCAACGCCCTGCAGGGAAAGAAGTTTTTCGTAATTTTCCGGTTTCACGTCGCAAACTTTCCATAAGATCTTTTCCAAATATTTACTCTTACTGAAATCTTCATTGACCACCGGATGAGTATCAAATTCTTTATTTTCCAGATTCAATAAAGTCAGCTGGTTCGGTCCAATGCCCCATTTTGCCATTTGGCTTAAGTAAGAGCTGTGTTTTCTGAGCAGTTGAATGTCTTTCATCAAAGTCTGATAGCCCACCCCGACCATCTCCGTGCTTAAAGAGCGAGTTTTATCGCTGTCTTTAGCCACTAAATTCAAAACAGTGCCTGTATTTTCTCCCTGACCGCCGGAAGCGTGCGCGGGCAAGCCACCCAACTGAGAAATGCCCAAATGAGGCTCGCAAACCAGATCGTTTATATTTTCTGAATACCAATGGTATCTGCGGGCTGTTTGGTTTCCGATATTCATTCCTTGCTGGACAACCGCCCAACTACCAACGCCCGAAGACTTGTCATTGCGAGGCCTGCCCGACCGAATGACTTCGGTCGTTCGGGCGGGAGTCTGCGACCCTCCTTCGCATAAAGCTTCGGACGGGCGAAGCGTGGCAATCTCATCAGATTTAGATTGCTTCGCTTCGCTCGCAATGACGGAGGGGCTCTTTTTCTTCCCAAGTGAAAAAAAGAACGAGTGATGATAAATAGAATATCCGTCCTGTACCAAAGAACTGTCCACTTTGGCGCTCATTTTGGAATTATAGATCAGGGCATTGGTTTTTTCTTCGCCCATTCCCAATCTATATCCCCAGTTAGTTATTTCATCCGGCACTTTCAAAGAAGTTTTGCCTTTTCCTCCGCAAATAAATATTCCCAGTTCTTTTTCTCGTCCGCGAATGGCTTCTTTAAGCGCCGCAGTTAAAATAGTGGTCAACCCCGAAGCATTCCAATCAAAAGCCAGCACGGTTCCCAAAGACTGGAACCATACCGGATCCGCAATTCGTCTTATAAACTCATCCGGACCTTCTTCGGCAACTATCACATCTACCATTTCCCTGCCCAAAGCCACCATCCTATCAAAAAGCCATTTAGGACATTTTCCGTAATCCAAAGTAAATGTTGCGACACCTCGTTGCATGTCTCAATTTTATCCCACACATAACTTATTTCAAAATTATGTACGGGATAAACCACCAAATAAAAATACGAGTTATGGACCCGTATTTTATTACTCATATTTACCCAACTCGCCCTCCCTTGTTCTATATTCTTGTTTTTCTATTATTTTATTTATCCCGCTTATCTTTTCTCTTAATTCCTTTCCATCAAGCCCTGTTTTTTCTAAGACCAAAATAAGTTTTTCTATTTTATCTACTCTTTGCCAGGCAGGCAGATCTAAATAACTTTCATAAACTTCTTTTTCAGCATCACTAACTTTATTTTCAGCTATTTTCTCAACCACGAATCCAAGCTCTTTTAATTCGTGGGCTAAAAGATCGGAGGTTTCTTTTATTTTAGGGTTAAAAGCTTCCTCTTTTATTTTTTTATAAAGCTTTATTTTAGAATTGGAATCCAGCTTGTTTTCAGCGTGAACAAATTCTTCAAAAAGAGAACTGATATTATTTAAAAACTGCTCACTATAAATATCATAAAAGTCGCCTGGCGCTATTTGTATAATTTTTTCACTCAACTCATTTAATCTGCCAACTGATATTGATTCTTTCTCTTCTGCTTGCGGTTTTTCAATCTTTTTTCTTAAATATTCCTCTGCATTAAATTGTTCCATAACAAAATTATACTCCAAAAAATTAACCAAACAAGTAATTTAGGAAGTCGGACTTCCTAAACTTCCTAAATTATTAAATCACCCTCTCTTGGATTCTTCACTCCCAAATGTTTATACGCTTCCGGAGTAACCATTCTGCCGGCTGGAGTGCGGGTTAAAAGTCCAACACTCATAAGATATGGCTCATAAACTTCTTCAATAATTCCGCTATCGTCGTTAAGCGCCGCGGAGAGAGTCTGAATACCAACCGGACCGCCTTTGAACTTTTCAATAATTGTTAAAAGTAATTGCCTGTCTGTCGGCTCCAGGCCCAAATTGTCCACTTCCAGCATTTCCAAAGTTTGTTTGGCGATGTCTTCAGTCACTGTCACGGCATCGTTCACTTCCGCAAAATCGCGGACGCGGCGGAGCAATCTATTTGCCGTCCTTGGAGTGAATCGCGAAGCCCGCGCGATTATATTTAAAGCGACCGAGTCAATATCCAAATTCAAAAGTTTGGCGGAACGCTGGACAATTTTTTCAATGTCAGGAATTTCATAATAATCAAGTTTGAAAGTGGCGCCGAAACGGGAACGGAGCGGGCTGGAAAGCAAATTGGCGCGGGTGGTGGCCGCGATCAAAGTGAATGGCGGAAGATCTATGGCAAGAGTCCTGGCTCCGGCGCCTTTTCCGACTATCAAATGCAATTTTCTGTTTTCCAAAGCCGGATACAAAACTTCTTCAATCATATGATTAAGCCTGTGCGCTTCATCAATAAAAAGCACATCGCCTTTTTCCAAATTGCTTAAAATCGCCGCCAAATCTCCCATTTTTTCCAGAGCCGGGCCGGAAGTGATCTTCAAATTGGCAGCCATTTCTTTGGCAATTAAATATGCCAAAGTAGTTTTTCCCAAACCCGCCTGCCCGTAAAGCAAAAGATGGTCGCTCACTTCTCCGCGTTTTTTAGCGGCATCCAAAATAGTCTTCAAATGTTTTTTGATCTTTCGCTGTCCGACATAATCGTCCCAACGTGAAGGCCTGAGAGCTAGGTCTATCACTTCGTCTTCGGGTTTTTTATTTGTGATTTTGTTTGGCATAAATCAGAATTTTTTTATTGGACTTATTATTCTAATAAGACATGTGGATCCTATATGTCTTATTGGTCCAATAGGATTTATAAGTCCTATTACCTTAAAAATAACAAATTTCTTCAGTCATTGCGAGTGCCGCCGAAGCCCCGCTTAGCGGGGCCACGCCCCCTCACCTACTTATAGGTGCGGGGGCGTGTCGCAGACTCCTCGCAATGACAGAAATAATATTTCTTAAACTCATATTCCGACACAAACCCAAGTGGTTGTATAGGGGCTTGACAGATATATTGGATTGTGCTAATATAATTAAATAATGATCATTGAAAGAGTTTAATAGTCTGTGGGCGGGAATTGATTTTATATGGACGGTTTGGCTCCGGCGAGACCTATCCTATATGCAATTCTAATCTTTTTAAAAATTTATTTTTGAAAGGCCCTACAAACTCTTGCCGTTAACGCGGCATGTTGCCCACAGACTATTGCACTCTTCGCCAAATCCCCTCGCCCTAAAAAGCGAGGGGATTTTTGTTTTTAATTAATTATATAGATTGCCACGTCGCAGACTCCTCGCAATGACAGAATTTTTCCTAACTTAAAACTTTAAACTTACAACTTCTTATTCTAGTTCCTCAAGAGGTCCTGTGATCTTTTCTACTTCTTCAAAAGTGGTCAATCCCTGAATAATTTTTAAAATTCCGTCTTCCTGCATAGTCACCATTCCCGCTTTCCTAGAAAGCTCATCAATTTCAATTTCACCTCCGCCTTTCATCAAAACGCTTTCTATTTCTTTATCAATTTTTAATAATTCATAAATAGCCACCCTGCCCTTATAGCCAATTCCGCTGCACTTATCGCAGCCAACCGCTTTGAAAATATTAAGATCTTTATAATTTTCTTTATTCACTCTTGCCGGAAGTTTCGCCACGAATTTTTCAAGAGATTGCTTCATTTCATTCGCAATGACGG
>Ga0210057_1008439_pt1 | contig 12199 bp, 11 predicted proteins | sample CryGeyCG2114_010_2_FD_183968 | JGI IMG/M metagenome (GOLD analysis project Ga0210057, IMG submission 183968) | Groundwater microbial communities from aquifer - Crystal Geyser CG10_big_fil_rev_8/21/14_0.10 (SPAdes) (version 2) | ecosystem: Environmental > Aquatic > Deep subsurface > Groundwater ...
ATCGCCCTTCTTAGCGTTGATTGTGGCAATTGTGTATTACGCTATTCAGCAGTTGGAAAACTATATTTTTGTTCCCCAGGTAATGAAAAAAGCGTTGGGGTTGAACCCGGTGATTATCATTATCGCCCTGTTGGTCGGCTTTAAGCTGGCCGGTATTTTGGGGATGATTGTTTCGGTGCCGCTGGCCGCCATTTTAAGCGTCTTTTTAAAAGATATTTTTAAAAGTAAAGAAGAATAGATTTAAAAAGTCCAAGTTTTAATGTTTTAGACAAAAGACTCCGCAGGGGTCTTTAATTTTGTTTTAAAACAATTTCGTTGATTTCCGGTCTCGCCATAAATCTAATTGGTAGCAGTGTCGTGCCAATCCCGTTAGAAACGAGCGTTTTAGTAAAGTCGGTCTGAATAATGCCGGAGCGATATTTTGTCCCGTAATTTGTTCGCATAAAAAATGTCCAGAGGCCAAAGAGATTAACTTGGCCGCCGTGGTGATGTCCGCTTAAAACAAGATCTATCTTGTTGTTTTTAATTTCCTCGGTGTATTCTGGATTATGAGAAACCAAAATAACAAAATCATCAGGACTTACGTCCGCAACGGTAGGATTAAGGTCTTGTTTGCTTTCCCAGAGATCGCCTATGCCACCGACTTTTATTTTTTCTCCATTTATATTCAACCAAAAAGCCAAATTATCAATATTCTGAATTCCGGCGTTACCCATAGCCGTCATAACAGTCTGTTCGCTTTCCCAGTAATCGTGGTTTCCTAAAACTCCATAAACACCCAGAGGGGCTGCAAGATTTTTTAATACAGTAAAGCAGGGCCCAGCCAGGTTTGCCTTCTTTTCAATATAATCGCCGCCAAGCAAAATTAAGTCCGGTTGTAAATTATTTATTTTTTTTACCAACCTCTCCAATCTTTGGCTGGAATAGTTAAAGCCAAAGTGGATATCGGAAACAAAAACTATTTTTTTACCCTCAAAAGCGTCGGGAATGTCAGGATCGCTAATTATCACTTCGTTTATTTTAACTAAATATGGCTCGATAAAAATATAAACCGAAATGGCGGCTATAAAAAAAAGAACCAAGCTGATCCGAAAGTTTGTTTTTCTTTGCATTTGTTGGAGTTTTATATTTATAATGACTTTAGTGCTACTGCCTTCTATTTTAATATGAAAAAGGAAAAAGACAAAAACCAAGGCAAGCTTTTTGTGGTGGCCACGCCCATTGGTAATTTGGATGATTTATCGCCGCGCGCTTTAAATGTTTTGGCGAAAGTTGATTTTATTGCTTGTGAAGATACGCGTGTTACTAAAAAAATTATGTTTGCCTTTGGGCTCAATAAAGAATTGGTTAGTTTTCACCAGCATAGCCAGCTACAGAAGATAGACCAAATCACCAATCGCTTAAAGGCGGGCCAAAAGGCGGCTCTTCTCACGGACGCAGGGACGCCGGCTATTTCTGATCCCGGCAGTCAGCTGATAAAAGAATTGCTAAAAGAAAATATAGAAATTATGCCCATCCCCGGGCCGAGTGCGTTAACGACGCTGTGGAGTGTGGCCGGAATTGACGGTCACTATTTTCTGTTTCTTGGCTTTCCGCCACACAAAAAAGGACGGGAGAAATTTTTCCAGGAAGTTTTAGCGTCAAAATATCCGGTAATTATTTACGAATCACCCCACCGAATTTTTAAGGCGTTAGAAAGTTTATCAGATAGAGAATTGGTAGTGGGCCGCGAATTGACTAAATTACACGAAACAATTTACCGTGGTTCTGGACGGGAAATAAAAGAAATTTTAGAAAGTGATAGAAATAATCAAAAGGGGGAATTTACCATTTTAGTAAAAATATGAAAAAGTTTTATATCACAACACCAATTTATTATGTTAATGGCAGTCCGCATATTGGCCATGCCTACACAACGGTGGCAGCTGACGTGCTGGCGCGCTATCAAAAATCTCTGGGCCGCGAGGTGTTTTTTTCGGTGGGCACAGATGAACACGGTTTAAAAATTCAACAAAAAGCGGAACAGGCCGGTAAAAAACCACAAGAATTTACCGATGAAATCGCCGGCCAATTTAAAGACCTCTGGCAGAAATTAAATATTGATTACAGTGCTTTTAGTCGGACAACCAACCCGAAACATAAGCAGGCGGTACAAAATGTGCTGCAGCGGCTTTACGACCAAGGCGCAATTTATAAAGGGACTTACGAGGGCCTTTATTGTGTTGGCTGTGAACAATTTTTAAACGAAAAGGACTTAGTTGCCGGCAAATGCCCCGATCACGGGCAAGAACCGGAAGCTGTTAAAGAGGAAGCCTATCTTTTAAAGCTTAAAGATGTGGCCGATAAACTAATCAAAAAAATTGAAAGCCAAGAATTTCATATTACGCCACAAAGATACGCCAACGAAATTTTGTCATTGCTTAAAGGTGAGGGGTTAAGAGATGTTTCAATTTCCCGTAAAAATGTTTCTTGGGGGATTCCATTGCCCTTTGATTCTAGCCATACTACCTATGTCTGGGTGGACGCTTTTTTAAATTATTTGACCGTGCTGGACTGGGATCTTTTGGCTGGCTCGGGACGGATGCAAAATTTTTGGCCGCCGGATATTCAGCTTATCGGTAAAGATATTTTACGGGTGCACGCCACTATCTGGCCGGCAATTTTACTGCATCTGAATTTGCCCTTGCCTAAAAAATTGGTGGTGCATGGGCATATTCTGTCTGGCAACCGAAAAATGAGCAAAACATTGGGCAATGTTATTTCGGTTGAAGATTTAATGGCTAAATTTGGCGCTGAGGCCACGCGCTACCTGCTTTTATCGGCCGGCACCTTTGGCGAAGATATTAACGTGACTACGGAAAGATTAACAGAAAAATATAACGCGGATTTGGCTAACGGGCTGGGGAATTTGGTCGCGCGGGTGATTAAGCTTAACGAAAACATAAAAGCGCGGCCAAACAAAAATAATTCTGATTGTATCAGCTGTCCGACTAAAGAAAAACTATTTGCCGATTTTCAGTTAAACGAGGTTTTAGCGAAAATTTGGGGGCGGATAGAAAAAGCCAACCTGGCAGTTGAACAAAAAAAACTTTGGGAACTGATCAAACAAGACGAAAATAAAGCCACGGATATTTTAACAGAACTTTTAATGGCTATCTGGCAGATTGCGCAACTGCTTAGTCCGTTTATGCCCAAAACTTCAGAAAAAATAAAAGAAATTTTAAAGAATAACAAAAGCCAAATTCTGTTTCCGCGGGTAGAAAAACCAAATTAAGCGCCCGCTAATAGCCAGCCCGAATTTATTTCAGGATCTTTTAAGGATCCCGAAACAAGTTCGGGATGACACTTATTAAAAATTGTGGAAAAATAAAAAAAGCCGCGAATGCGGCCTAGGAATCATCAATGTTTGTTCACAAAAGCATAGACCACTTTCAGCTGGTCCTGGCGCGGCCTGAATTCAACGCCATTCCTATGGTTTAACTCGACTTGGACCGCTCTTTGACTGCGGAGCTTTCTTTTTCCGTCTTTGGTATGAAAAGATCCCAATGGCCATAGGGCCCAGATCCATTCTTTTGGAAGATCGCGGTGATCGCAAATAGCAAATTGGCAAAAAAACTCCAGAGCAATCTGCTTGAGGGCCTTGGCGTCTTGTTTTGAAAATTTTCCCCGCGTTCTCTTTGGGTCAAAAGTAACCTCAAAAAAGCCGCCAAAGACATCGGGATAGCCGATAAACATTTTCTTCCGCCGGGTTCACAGTATAAAGCTAATTGTTGTATTTATGTTAATTGATACCCACGCGCACGTCAATTTCAATGCGTATAAAAATGATGGGCAGGAAGTAATCAAAAGGGCGCTGGCGGGCAACACCTGGTTGATTAATGCTGGTTCGCAATTTTCTACCAGCGCGCGGGCGGTGGAGATCGCTCAAAATTATCAAACGGGCGTTTGGGCGGCTGTTGGTATACACCCAATTCATTTGGGGTCCGAAAGGTTTCAAACGCAAGTTGATAAAAACGAAGCGGTTAAGTTTGAGACCCGCGCCGAAAAATTTGAGACAGAAAAATATCAAAAATTAATTGAAAATAAAAAAGCGGTGGCGGTTGGCGAATGTGGTCTTGATTATTACCATAACGAAAAAAATAAAAAACAACAGAAAGAATTATTTATTCAACAAATTGATTTAGCAATAAAAAACAACTTGCCGGTAATTGTTCACTGCCGTAACGCCCATAATGATGTTTTGGAAATTTTACGAAAAAAGAATCGGAAATACGGGAAAAAACTTCGGGGCGTTATCCATTCTTTTTCCGGCCGGCTGGCGCAGGCCAGACAATATGTGGAAGAATTGGGGTTTTGTCTGGGTTTTAACGGCATTATTACTTTCGCCCGTGACTATGATAAGGTGTTAGCTGAAATTGGGCTGGAAAATTTGTTAATGGAAACGGACTGCCCATATTTGACTCCGGAACCATTTCGTGGTAAAAGAAACGAACCATTATATGTCCGCTACGTGGCGGAAAAATTAGCGGAAATTAAAAATATTTCTCTGGTAGAAGTTGAAAAAACAACCACCCAAAACGCGCGGGAATTGTTTGGGATATAATAATATAGCCAATAGTTAATAGCTAAAAACTAAAAATAACAGCGCAAGGGTTAAAACTAAAAAGTTTTTAATTTTAAGTTGTTGCTTTAAGCTTTTAATTTTTAGCTTTAAGTTTTTTTATGGACATAAAATTATTCGGTGATAAAATTCTAAGAAAAAAATGTGTGCCGGTGACCAAACAGGAACTGGCCGATTTGCGTAATTTCATTGAAGCGTTGGTTAAAAGAACGGTTAATAATCCGGAGACCGCTGGTTTGGCTGCGCCGCAGTTGGGGGTGGCAAAAAAAATTGCCGTGATCGGCTTTAAAGACAATTTATACGTGTTGGTTAACCCAAAAATTACCAAAAAAAGCCGCCAGCAATCTATTCGTGAGGAAGGCTGTTTGAGTTTTCCTGGTCTGGCAATTGAAATTAAAAGGCCTAACGAGATAAGCGTAGAGTTTTTAGACAAAGACGGCCAGTCGCAAAAGCTAATAGCTAAAAATTTTTTGGCGCGGGTGATGCAACACGAAATAGACCATTTAAATGGCAAGCTGATTATTGATTATTTGGGCTGGTTTCGGCGCTTGAAGTTAAAAAACAAATTACTTAAGTTATATAAAAATAGAGCTTGATTGCCAAACGCGGGGCAGACCGATGCTGCGCATCGGTCCGTCCTATGTACCGCGGTTAATTAAAAAACAAAAACAGCCCCGCGGGGCTGTTTTTGTTAGTTTTGTCGTTTTTTAGAACTTAAATAAGCCCAACAAAATAGCAATTCCCAACAAAGTTAAGATAATGCCAGCGATTAGATGGAGGAGGCGGATTTTCCGTTGGCGCAGCTCTTCGGCTCTCATGGCCGAGAAACCAAAATACATAATGGCGGTAATTAAAATAAAAGGCAAGATAAAAACCAGGTTGTAGAGCAATAAATAGCCAAGTGTTAACCCTAAAGAATTTTGTTTAGCCAGTAAACTTAAAATAATTACATAGGGGCCGGAAGTGCAAGGCAGTAAAAATAAACTGACCAGCAACCCAACCAAAAAAGAACCCTGGGGCGTGGTAACGCCTCGAATTAAAGTTTTCATTTTCGGCCGCCAGCTTTGAGGGACTTCCATGGTGGGCCCCCTTTCGTAGCCAAAATAATCTTTGATGTTTAGCAATCCAATGATAATCGCGAAAATGCCGACAATGTTTAGAGCGGTGCTCGAAATATTAATTTCTTTTAAAATTTTCACTAGGCCAAAACCCATTGAAAAATAAGATAAAAAAACAGCCAGGGCAAAGAAGAGGCCGCCTTGAAGCGCTCTTTTTTTGCCCCGGGCGGTCATCAGGCTGGCAAAAAGCAAGATAAAAACGGCGAAAGCGCAAGGGTTGATGGCATCAACAATGGCGCCGCCAACAACCGCGGTGGCGGTTAGGCTTGTTTTCCACGATTCGGGCAAGTCAAGAATTTTAGTGCAGGTGGCGGTAACACACTCCTCCGTATTTTCTTGAGCCAAGGTGGAAACCGGTATCAATAAAAAAAAGCCCAGTGCTAAAACAGAAATTGTTATAGCTAATTTTTTCATCTTTATAATTGTAGCACAAAACTCTCAAAAGAAAAGTCGGATTGAAAAAGAACTTAAAATAAGCTAAATTATAAACAGTTGACCTATGGCTAAAAACAATCATTTTCAAAACAAAAAACAGTTTATTTTAGATATGTTCCCATATCCATCGGGAGCCGGTTTGCACGTTGGGCACGTAGAAAGTTATACCGCGACGGACATCCTGGCGCGTTATTTAAAAATGAATGGCCGCAAGGTTTTGCACCCGCAAGGATTTGACGCTTTTGGTTTGCCGGCAGAAAACTACGCGATTAAAACCGGCGTTCATCCCCAAGAAACGACCAAAAAAGCGATTAAGACCTTTAAGAAACAACTAGCCATGATGAACTTTGACTATGATTGGGACCGCGAGATTAATTCTTCCGACCCTGGTTATTACCGGTGGACGCAGTGGTTTTTTCTGTTGTTGTATAAAAATGGTTTAGCTTACCGAAAAAAAGCTAAAGTTAACTGGTGCCAAAATTGCCAAACGGTGTTAGCAAACGAACAAGCCGAAAATGGCCGGTGTGAACGTTGCGAGGGCAAGGTAATCCAAAAAGATCTGGAGCAGTGGTTTTTTAAGATTACGGATTTTATTGAAAGCAGAAAAAAAACAAAGGGCTTGATCGAAGGATTAAAAAATATTGATTGGCCTCAGTCAACCAAACAAGCCCAGCTTAATTGGATTGGCAAAAGCGAGGGGGCAATTATAAAATTCCCAATTTCTAATTTTCAATTTCTAAATAAACCCAAAAACCCAAACAACAAAAAACATTTAGAGGTTTTTACCACCAGAATAGACACTATATTTGGCTGTACTTATTGTGTATTAGCTCCCGAGCATGAGATTTTAGACGAACTTAAAGACCAAATTAAAAATTGGGGCGAGGTCCAGAATTATATTAACCAGGCCCGGAACAAAACTGATTTGAACCGGCTGGAGGCCAAAGAAAAAACTGGCGTTAAACTGACGGGGGTAGAGGTAACTAGCCCGTTTAATCAAGAAAAACTCCCGCTTTTTGTGGCTGATTATGTTTTAAGCCATTACGGCACCGGAGCGGTGATGGCGGTACCGGCGCACGACGAGCGGGACTTTGAGTTTGCTCAAAAATATAATTTACCGATTAAAACGGTAATTGTTCGGGGTAAAACTCAAAACTCTCGCCTTCGCAAAGGCTTCAGTGGGCAAGTAAAACTTAAAACTCAAAATCACAAAACAAAACTAAAAACTGTTAGCGGAGATATTTTTACCGACTACGGCATTTTAGCAAATTCTGGCGAATACAACGGTTTAAGGTCAGAAGAAGCGAAAGAGAAAATGACAAACTGGTTAGAGAAAGAAAAATTAGGCGGAAGAAAGACAAATTATAAACTGCGTGACTGGCTGGTTTCGCGCCAACGTTATTGGGGGGCGCCAATCCCAATTATTTATTGCGATAAATGCGGTGTGGTGCCGGTGCCCGAAAGCGATTTGCCGGTGAAATTACCAGATGATGTTGACTTTTTGCCCACGGGGGAATCGCCCTTAAAATATTCCAAGAGCTTTCAAAATGTTAAATGCCCGGCTTGTGGTGGACCGGCCCGGCGGGAATCAGACACGATGGATACATTCGTGTGTTCCTCTTGGTATTATTTGCGCTATGCCGACCCGCGAAACGATCAGGAATTTGCCGCCAAAGATAAACTCAAAAAATGGCTGCCGGTTGACCTTTATGTCGGCGGAGCCGAGCACACCGTGCTGCACCTTTTATACGCCAGATTTTTTACTAAAGCTTTACACTATTTGGGCTATCTTAATTTTGACGAACCATTTTCCATGCTACGCCACCAGGGCGTAATTTTGGCCGAAGACGGAACCAAAATGAGCAAGTCAAAAGGCAATATTATTAATCCCGATGACGTGGTTAAAGAATATGGCGCCGATGCTTTGCGAATGTATGAAATGTTTATGGGGCCGCTGGAAGACGCCAAGCCGTGGAATACCAAGGGGATTGTGGGAATAAGGCGGTTTTTGGAAAAGATGAGTAATTTTATTATAAGTAATTATCACTATATAAGAACCAAAACAGAGGGCGTGTTTTCTCCGAATCAAGATAAAATTATAATTGCCCTCAATAAAACAATAAAAAAAGTTAGCGAGGATATAAAATTTCTTAAATTTAATACAGCCATATCTCAGTTAATGATTTTAGGGAATACATTAAGGAGAGAACCAGAAGCAAATGATAAACGGGGGCCACATTTTGGTGGCACAGTTTCATACTTTAAGGACTTAAAGAATTTAAAGTTTATTGTAATTTTATTGGCTCCTTTTGCGCCTCATTTAGCCGAAGAACTTTGGGGAAAATTAGAGCATAAAAGTTCTATTTTTAAAGAAAAATGGCCCGACCATGACGAGAATTTAATTAAAGAAGAAAAAATAGAAATTCCGATTATGGTTAATGGAAAAATGCGTGATACGCTGGAAGTTGATCCTGAAATTTCTGAAGAGAATATAAAAAAATTAGCCCTGGAAAGTAATAAAATTCAGAAATGGTTAAACGGGGGAGAACCAAAAAAGTTTATTTACGTTAAAGGCAGGGTAATTAATATTGTTTTATGACCCTACTAAATTACGAATTTGTGCCAATAGTACGAACAAAATAAATTAGTAATATTTGTATTGATTAGTACTTTTGTAGGGTGCCGAATGCAGGCAGTGATTTTAGCCGCGGGCCGGGGCGAGCGCATGCGGCCCTTAACCGACAAAACGCCCAAACCAATGTTGCGGCTTGCTGACAAGCCGATTTTAGATTACGCCTTCCAAAATTTACCGGCCGAGATTAACGAAGTTATTTTAGTGGTTGGTTATAAGCAAGAACAGATCAGGGATTATTTTGGCCAAAGGTTTTTGGGACGGCGGATAAAATATATCGATTGCCCGGAGATTTTGGGTACCGGTGGCGCTTTGCATCGGGCCAAAGACATTTTACAAGAGCGATTTTTGGTGTTAATGGGCGACGATTTATATTTTCGGCCCGACCTGGAAAAATGTTTACAGCATCCCTGGTCTTTTTTGGCCAAGGAATTTTTAGGGGACCAACACCGAAGGGTGGGTAAAATAGAAATAACGCCCGGCGGCTTTTTCAAAAATATTACCGGACCAAAGACCGTTAAAAAAAAAGAAAAGCGCTTGGTGGGTTGCGGCGCTTATGTTTTAAATTTTAGTTTTTTTGGCTATCCTCTGGTAAAATTAACCAAGAGCAGTGAATTTGGCTTGCCCCAAACCCTGGCCCGCGCAGCGGCAGACCTTCCAATAAAAATTGTTTTGGCTAAAAAATGGTTTCCCACTTGCCAGCCAGCCGATTTGCCGGAAGCGGAAAAATTTATTTTAGAATATAAATAGTTTCTATTAACTTTATATTTCTATGAAAGTTTTACGAGTTAATCCGGAAAATTTAAGGGAGTCGGAAAAAGCGATTATTGAAGCGGCTAAAATTATTTATCGCGGCGGTTCGGTGGTTCTGCCCACCGACACGGTTTATGGGCTGGCAGTGGACGCGACACGGGACATTACCATTGACCGTTTATTTAAAATCAAAAAACGGCCCAAAGAAAAACCGGTTTCGGTTTTTGTGTCTGACCTACCCATGGCGCGCAAAATCGCTTTTTTTGACCAACGCCTGGAACGGGCGGCCGAAGTTATTTGGCCCGGACCATTGACTGTTATTTTAAAAAGCCGTTATAAATTGCCCAAAAACATCAGTGGCATTCAAAACACTATTGGTGTGCGTATTCCTGATTACAAATTAGTGCGTTATTTGATTGAACTTTTAGGCCGGCCAATTACCGCTACTTCGGCGAATCTTTCCGGCCAGCAGCCGGCCACGGATGTACAAGCGGTCATGGCGCAATTTGCTAATCAATTTTTAAAACCGGATCTGATTTTAGACGCTGGCCAGCTTTCACCCAGCCAACCGTCAACGGTGTTGGATATGACTGATCCCGAACCAAAAATTGTTCGGGTCGGACCGGTGAGTAAACAAAAATTGCTGGAGATCTTAAGTGTTTAACGATGACATTTTGCACAGATCAAATGAGGCAGGCCGCATAGGTCGGGCCAACGCACGCGCATTGGACCGGCCCATGCCTGATTATTCATACTTGCCAGAATTGTCCGGTATCCAGAATAATGATTTTTCACAGTTCGCATTTTTGGCATAATAAATTTTTCGCATTTAAAATTATGCATTTTTCCCAAATTAGAGATTTTTTTTACGAACGCGGCTGGAAAAGAGAAATTAAAGAGCTTTATTTAAGCTTAGGTATTTTACGTTTGGCTATCGCCATGGTGGCGGTATTTGAGCCAATTTACCTGTTTAATGTCTTTGGTTCAATCCCTTGGCTGCTTTTTTATCTCGGTCTGCTTTTTTTGGCTTTATTTTTTATTTATCCGCTGGGTGGCAAATTTGTCTGTCGGTTTGGTTTTGAACACTCGTTTGCTTTTTCTATTCCGGCTGTTTTCTTGTATTTTGTGGTGATTAATTTGCTGGCCAAAAGTTTGTGGTTTTTAGCGCCCTTGTTTGTTTTAAGCATTATTTACAAAATTTTATTTTGGCCGGCGACCCACAGCAATCTGGCGCATTACGGAGACCAACAAAAGCGCGGCCACCAATACGGCCTATTTTCTGGCGTGATTCGGGCGACCCGCATCGTGGGGCCGTTGCTGGGCGGGCTGGTGCTTTATTTTTTTAGTTTTAAGGTTCTGTTTGTGGTAGCGGCCACCATTTCTTTTCTGGCCATTTTCCCGATGTTTAGTACCAAAGAGGAATTTGCGTCTGGTTTTTTCCCCTACAAAAAGTGTTTTTTGCGCATCCGCGATGCCTACCGGCCATACAAAAGAAAATTCTTTTTAAGCTTTCTGGGTTTTGGTGAAGAGATTGTGAGTATAATGCTTTGGCCGCTGTTTATTTTTTTAGTAGTGCGAAATTATGCTTCGCTGGGCGGAATCGTTTCAATTTCTTCGCTGTTTGCGCTGTTTTTTTCACTGTATATTGGCAAAATGGTGGACAAGAGAGATAAGCGCGGCAAAAAAACCATTTTGTCTTTTGGTACGGCGCTGTATGCTTTACTTTGGCCGATCCGTGCTTTTTTAACCACGGTCTGGGGGGTATTTGGGGCGAACGTGATTTCGGCTAATTTGACTCAGGTCGTTTATAATCCGCTGGTGGCTTTTGCCTATCAGAAAGGGGACGAGCGGGGTCATTTAAAATACATTATCTTTCTCATGATGGGCATTGCCGCGGGCAAAGCGCTGATGTGTTTTTTGTTGCTCTTGCTTATTTTGGTTTTTGGGCTAAACTGGTATTTAATTTTTGGCGTCGCCGGCCTTTGGACTTTGCTTTATTTGTTTTTATAAGGGTATAAACATTAACTTTAAATTGAGCTAATTTTTTAATTTATGTTAAGCATCTGGCACGCAATCATTTTGGGCATAGTGCAGGGGATAACCGAATTTCTGCCCATTTCCTCTTCGGCGCATTTAATTTTATGGCCCTGGTTTTTCGGGTGGCCAGATCCGGGACTATCTTTTGATGTAGCGCTGCACACCGGCACGCTGATTGCGGTGGTTTTATTTTTTTGGCGGGAATGGTTGGGGCTTTTTTCTGGTTTTGGCCAAATGCTTCGGGGCAGTCGGCCCTGGCGAGAGAATCGCGAAGCGCGGTTGTTAACCTTTTTAGCCATCGCCACTATTCCGGGCGCCCTTTTTGGTTATTTTTTAGAGGGGCCGGCCGAATCGGTGTTTCGTTCACCGTTACTGATCGCCTTGACTATGGCTGGTTTTGGTCTGATTTTATGGTGGGGCGATCGAGTTGGCCAAAAAAATATTCATACCAAACAAGTTAGCTTAAAGCAATCAATTTTAATCGGTCTGTCGCAAGCGCTGGCGGTTATTCCGGGTGTGTCCCGTTCCGGCTCAACGATCACCGCCGGGCTGTTTTTGGGCCTGCGCAAAGAGAGCGCTGCCAAATTTTCTTTTCTTTTATCA
>Ga0210057_1008441_pt1 | contig 12199 bp, 10 predicted proteins | sample CryGeyCG2114_010_2_FD_183968 | JGI IMG/M metagenome (GOLD analysis project Ga0210057, IMG submission 183968) | Groundwater microbial communities from aquifer - Crystal Geyser CG10_big_fil_rev_8/21/14_0.10 (SPAdes) (version 2) | ecosystem: Environmental > Aquatic > Deep subsurface > Groundwater ...
AATCTGTGCTGCCAGAGCAGGTCGGCGAGGGATCGTCATTACAGCCAGCCTTCGTTACCATCATGTTCTTAACGCCGATCGCGCCACCATAATCAAAAGTACCAGCATAGACTGTTCCAGTGGACAAGCTGCACGCACTTCCGATGGTGTCACCGGCAATACAATAAACCAAGGTCGTCGTGGTGGTTGTGGTGGTCGTCGTGGTGCTGACTGTTGTTGTAGTCGTAGAGGTCGTGGTCGTGGTCGTGGTTGTTCCACCTAGAGTTGTCGTGGTGGTGGTCGTTGAGGTCGTCGTCGTGGTCGTTGTCGTAGTAGTTGTGGTGGTCGTTGTCGTAGTTGTGGTGACAGCTGTCGAAGCTGTCCATGACGGACCTGTGGCCTCGGCGCCCACATTGCCAGCATTGTCCACTGCTCTCACTTTAAAATAATAACTGTCCCCATTGGTCAGGCTCAGTCCGGAAATTAGATTTCCAGTGGTCAATGTCGACCAAGATCCAAGTAAGGAGTTATCGCTGGATTTGAAAATTCCGACCTGGTGATAGTTAATGCCTGCCGCGCCATTGTCGACCGCAGCCGTCCAAGAGAACGTGGGCGAAAAAGCAACGCCGCTAGTTGCGGATCCAGCAGCAAGACCTGTTGGAGCCGAAGGTGCCTGGGTATCCTTAAGCCACGTGTATGAGGTGGCGTCACTTTCGCTCTGCCAGGTTGTCCCATTAAATCCATAGATACAGAGTCGGATTTCACCATCAGAAAGACCGCTGATGCTGTCAGTGATTGGAGTAGAAATATCTATTTCAGATCCATAGCCCGATGAATCCGAACAAATCGTGGAGTTCTTTTCGCCGATCTTGTACTTATATTTTTGCATGCTTGCGCTGACCACAGTGATGCTGAGGGATCCTGTGTTATCAATGACACTGGGTTTTCCAGTCAGAGTAATACTGGTAGAAGTATCTCCACCGCTAGAGGATTCCGAGGAATCTCCAGAGACGGAGCCGCTCATCGTACACGCTGTCAATACAGCTGAAACGAGTAATAACGAAATAGAACTGCCAAATTTCCTGAGGTTTTTCATGTACTCTTTATCGGGTATTTTTGACTATTTCTTAACAGAAAAAATGAGACGATCTTTCCTGAGACAGTCTCATTTTAGATCATTGGCAGAAGCCCATTTCTTTCTAGAAGTGATCAGGTAGTGAGTTGTTTGGGGACGGGCGAGAGATCTTGGTGGTATTGGTATTTAGATGATGTCTTTTATCTAAATAGACTCGTCGATCAACTTCTTTAGGGGCTCAATTCTTTGAACCTCGGAGCCGTTCTTTTGGAATCCAGCTTGGGTGGCACTGGTGGTGTCTGGCACCCTGCAATTTTCACCTTTTTCATTGCAGACATTGTAACGTTCACAGGTTGTTCTCTTGTCGGGAATCAAAGATGGGAATGGATTTCCGGCAATTAAAATTCCAATGACTTCCATCTTGCGGTTAAAGACTGGACTGCCGCTGTTGCCTTCAAATGCATCCAAATTTGTAATGAAACTTTGTCGCGCCGGATTGTTGAGCAGAATAGAAGCTCCTCGCGAGAGCTTGGCCGGTGATCCTAGAGGATAGCCGATCATCGACAGAGGACCACTGATGACCGCGTTGGTATTCAGCGAGAGCGGTTTTCGATCCTTGACTGGTCGATCTAGGCGAACCAATGCAAAGTCTCTAAACGGAGATGAGGACTCATTGATGGCATAAATGACTTCTTTGCATCGATAGAGCTTACTCGACGAAATATTGGCCGCATCAAATTGACCAAGAATATTGGATTGATAGTCAAAGAGCCAAGAAAACGCCTCACAGTAGGTGTCTGTTTCGTGTCGACTCTCACCGGTATTGACCATGCAGTGGCCGGCAGTTGCTATCAAATCTGGAGCCACCAAAAAACCTGTGCAGGCATAACTTAAAGAGGGATCTTTTGAAAATCGTTGGTCTCTGCAAACCAAATCGCTGAGTGAATCCAGGTCCAAATTCAGCTTTCCAGATTCAATGCTGAAGTTGGCGCTTAAAACTGCAACGGCCGTCGATCGTGCATAAGAATAAAGAGATGAGGTGGGAGTGATAGCCACCCGGTCATCAGCTCCAAAGATTGCAGCTTTGGCCGAAAAAGAGAGCAAAATTGAGACTAAAGGAACAAAAAGTCTGTATCCCATAGGACGACTGATATCACGAGGGCCAGGGGGCTTAAATGTTTAACTGGGACCAACGCCGTTCTTGGAAAATTTTTACCTGAGAGGGAAGTAGGCATCATTTGAACCCCACCAAAGGCTAGCTCTGGGGTCTATGTCGACAGAACTCTGACAGAAGGTTGATAGAACTCTGACCACAAATAGAGCCTTACTGTGATGTCATAGAGCCATGTGGTTAGCTGATCTTCATGTTCATTCTAGCTTCAGTGACGGGAAAATGTCGATTCCTGAGCTGGTGGATTTCTATGGTCAGAAGGGATTTGGTTGTATTGCGGTGACTGACCATGTGTGTGAGGAAAAATCCTTTATCGGCAAGGCGGCCTCATATTTAAATCAATGCATGGATCGGGAGAGATTCCCGGCCTATCTAGATCTTTTGACTCACGAGGCTCGGAGAGCCAAAGAGACCTACAATATGGTCGTTATTCCTGGATTTGAGCTGTCCAAAAATTCAATTTCCAATCATCGCTCCGCCCATATTCTTGGAATTGGAATTTCTCGCTACATGAGTGCCGACGGGGATCCCGTTGATCTAGCGAGGGCTATACGGAATCAGGGCGGATTGGCGATCGTGGCCCATCCTGTTTCAACACGATCTTGGGAGCCTCAGACCTACTACCTATGGAGTCGTCGCAAAGAACTGGCATTGGAATTTGATGCTTGGGAAGTCGCTAGCGGAAAACATCTTTTTCACGAGGTTTTAGCCAGTGGTTTGCCGATGATTGCAACGTCAGACTTACATCAGCCGAGGCAGGTTAATTCTTGGAAGACTCAATTTCGCTGTGACCGAAATCAGGAATCAATATTGGAAGCAATTCGGAAACAAGAGCTCAACTTCGTTTTCTATCAAGAAAAGGAAGTCGAGAATCTAGTGCTCCATCGAAATAATTATCTAGCCGTCAACACCCGTCGATTCATTGGCGCCACTTTTTTACCCCATTGAGATCTGGACCGAGGGTCTACCTCGGACTCTTTCTGGTTGAGTTTTTTAAGTTCAATTCGTCGATGGCCAGGGCTATGAGCCGGGTCTTTGGATTGATGGATATAGAGCGACTCGGCACTCCAGGCTTCACTCATTTTTGGTTCGTTTTTTGTCTTCGTCGCTTTTGAAGCTTTCGAGGTTGCGCCCTTGGCAGTGATGTTCTTTTTTGCCCTCTTGGCTGTTGCTTTTTTACCCATCGCTGATTTTTTAACAGCGGTCTTGGCTGGTTTTCGTTTCCCTTTTTTCGTGATCTCTTTTGTTGCAGTTCTCATGATCAAACCTCCCTGGTCTTCGTGATGAATCAGAACCTAAGAGATAACGAAGCAAGAGCTGTACCAAAAACTAAGAAACCGAAAGAATCTGATATTCTTGAACCTTGTCTCCGACCTCGACCTCGGCAATGTCACCGGCATGAAGTCCTAGAAGGGACTCCCCCAAGACCGAGGCTGGGGTGACAATTTGAATCGTGCGTCCTTCATAGGACAAGCTAACGCCACCCCCGAGAGGCATCAACAGAGCCAGAATATTTTTTGATTTTAATTTTAACTCGACCAACGCCGTCGAAGAGATCGCATCTTTGGCATTAAATGTTTTGATCTCAACATGTCTAAACAGAGACAAGATCTCATCAATCTTTGCGGCTCGTTTTGCCTGAGCTCCGGCTAGATAGGCAGCCTCGAGGCCACGGGTATCATATTCATTTTCAGGTTTGCTCTCTTCATGAGTGGCAGCCTCATAGGTCGCCCGAGCGGCTTCCTTCAGGGACATCAGATCATTTTCGAGCTGTTCGATCATGGCTTTAATAATCTTTCGTTTATCCATGAGTTTTATCCTTTATCGGAACACCAAGAGTTTTAAGAACATCGATTCCAAAGCGTTCAATTTTAACTTCGCCGAATCCATGAATTTTATCAAGTTCGGCCAAAGATTTGGGATCGACTTGGGCCAGTTGTTTGATGGTGCGGTCGCTAAAGATCACAAAAGCGGGGACATCCAGTTCTTGGGCTTTTTGTTTTCTCCAGTCCCTGAGCAACTGAAATCGAAGTTCCTCGACCTCGGACAAAGGTTGATCTTGATCCATAGATTTCTTTTTCTTCTTAACAAGTTTGGTCGCATTTTCCTTGAGAGTGGAGCCAACGGAGCTTGTTTTTGAGGTTGAAACAGGAATTGGTTTATTGATGCGCCGATCAGAATACGGCAAACACGTGTCACAATGACCACATTTTTGAATCCGTTGGGAGTCCTTATAGTAAGTCAAAATTTCTGCATGTCGGCATTCGCTTCCCTCTGCATAGTCAACTAGCGCGTTGAGTGTATTCCAACGAGATCTTTTTATTTCAGCAGGAGCTCCGGAGCTTTGAATAAAAAAGGATTGAAGGCCCTTGTCTTTGCCTGAATACAACATCAAGCAGGTCGAGGGATTTCCATCTCGTCCGGCTCGCCCCATCTCCTGATAAAGAGAATCAATATTTGCCGGCATATTAAAGTGAACTACCAAACGAACATCTGGATGGTCTATACCCATGCCAAAGGCATTGGTTGCTACTAAAATTCTCACCTCTCCATTTTCGTATTGAGTTTGAACTTCGGTGCGATCTTTAGTTGAGAGCCCTGCGTGGTAACAAGAAACCTTTGGAAAATGCTCCGCCAGTTGGGTGGCCACTTCTTCGGTGGTTCGTCGTGTGCCACAGTAAATTAAAATCCGACCCTCGTGATTCTGCCGCAAGGCTTGCATCAAATATCGAAATTTAACTTGTTCGTCGGCACAGAGTTCAACCTGGTAATACAAGTTTGGCCGATAGAACCCGTGGACATGGCGCTGGGGATTTTTGAGTCCCAGATTTCTAGAAATATCCGCCAGCACCAGCGGGGTGGCGGAAGCAGTCAAGGCCAACACCGGAACGTCAGGTCGAAGAGTTTTCAATGTCTTTAGCTGAGAATACTCTTCCCTGAAATCATGTCCCCACTGGGAAACACAATGAGCCTCATCTACTGCAAAAAGAGCTACCGGTCGATCTTGCAACCACTTCGAAAAGCCGTCTTTCTGGGTTCGTTCCGGCGATAAATACAGGACATAGGCTCCGCCCTTTGATATTTGGGCAAAGATCTCCCGTTTTTCCTCTAGGCTTTGTCCAGAATAGAAACAGCCTGAGGCGATTCCCCGTTTTTGCAGACCCGTGACCTGATCTTTCATCAAAGCGATCAGGGGGGAAATAACGATAACCAACTGATCTTTACTGACTGCGGGCAATTGGTAGCACAGGGATTTGCCACCACCCGTTGGCAGAACCGCCAAAACATCCTGACCTGTGAGGACGGATTGGATAATTTCCTCCTGGCCCTTTCGAAAAGAGTCCAGAATAAATTGTTGTCGAAGAACTTTATGGATTTGGTGATCAGTCATAGTCTCACTTCAGTTGCAAGACCAACACCCTAACAAATTGCCCCGTAAATGGCAGCGAAAACTGTGTTGGTCCGAATCACGAACAAAATGAGACCATGATGGTCGGACGTGCTAGCGTTTAACTTGGTCGGTCACAATGATCAGAGCGCTTATAGCATTGATCGTGCCCCAGATCGAAGTAGACTGAACACTGTATTTCACATTTCCATTGGCATTCAATTCGGGCTTTCCATCGGGGGAAACAACCGGAACACCTCGATTATCAGTCGCTGTTTTCAGATTCCAATAAAGATATTCAGCCAGTGCTGCAGGCAAACGAACGCATCCGCCAGAGGCCTTTTCACCAAGAGCGTCTTCGGTGCCTGGTATAGCTTTGTGCAAAGCAATGGCGCGATTGAAAAAGATCGCATTCTCCATATATGTGCAAAGCTGTTTTCGAGCCAATGCCGAGGCAAGTCTCCCAAGAAGACTGTCGCAAAGGCTGCTGGAATAGCTTTCGGACTTATGTTTTTCTGAGAAATACTGAGGCACATAGTAACCCGTCGGCGTTACGCTCCAAGAATCCTTCCGAGAATGATGTTCTCCTTTCGCTTCATAGCCGTGACGACCAGTGGAGACCAGAAATTTTTCCGAGGATCGAATTTTTGTCTGAACTTCGGCGATACGCCCTGGACGTTCAGCAGTCTTCTGCTCCAAGTATTTAATTTCGTCTTTTTCGTCAGAAGTACGTTTTGATTTGGACTGCAGTTCATAGATTCGAGCCAGCTGTTTTTGTTGTAGGTCATTGAGATAAGACACTACCTCATCAACTTTGACCGGCTGTCCATTTTTGAGAATCTGAATTGTTTGCCGATCAAAACCGTCTGTCGAGCGGTTGACGACGACAATGTACTGGAAATCTTTCATCCATGGTTTTGACTCAAGATCCGACATTTCAAATGAAGCTGGGTACTCGGTCGGGTACGAAACTTGAGCTTGGGCGACGCTAGGGCCGCTACCGAGAAGCGCGAAAAGAAGACCGAAACTGAGACCTGATAATCGAGACATAAATCCCCCTTTTTGTGTTTCTAACGATGGGGGTTTCTACCTGTCCCGGGGCGGCAAGGCTAGTGCCTATCCGGAAAAACAGAGAGATCATTGAAATCCATGACATTTGCAGAAAAAATTTCAGGTTTTTAAGATGGAAAAGGTGTCTTGGTCATTGGTCCAGGAATGGGCACGTTGGACAGCTCTTCTTTGTTTTCAAGAGTGAGCGTTGTCAAAATAGACCTATGAAAATATTGCTTTTTTGCCTTGGGTTTATTTTTTTAAGTGCGTGTGCCTCTTCGTCGCCGGATCTTGATCGCCCCATTGCTGTCGCGGTAAAAAATATCAGATGCCCGCAGCCTCAGATAGAGAGCGAACTTTTTAATGTTCTTTACGCCGCGCTGGCGGATCAAAAGAAAATTCCATCTTTGCGAAACATCAATCAGAGTTTTCATTTTGTCTTGGTGAACGAGTCAATCTCCGAACAACAACGAGTTGCTGTTGAAAATTTGATTCAAGAATTTTATTCGATCTTTCTTGGCTCTGAGACTTCAGATCCTCAGAGACTTTTGGGCATTGTGGCTGCGGCCGAAGTTGGCGTTCAGACCAGTCCGGAGGAAGTCGAAATTCAACTGAAGCTTCGCAAATTCAAGAGCAAGTGGGATGAACTCAATCTGTTTGAAAAGGGAAGTTGCCCCCAGGACGAAAGCTCCACACGTTCTGAGACTCTGTCGGTACGGCCACCTTATTTGAACACCAACCTGATGGTTTATGGAGCCAGAAAAACACTCGGAACCGCTTATCAAAGTTGTCAGGCCATTGAAAAAGTCGAGTTGACCTCCGATGTTCCTCCCGTTGAGGGAATCGATATTGTGGGAACTCATCCCGATGGAATTGGTTCTCGTCGAGTGATCGGTGATCTGCCCCAGTTGCTATCGACAGATTATTATTTGCAGGGCTTTCAGCCAAGCTCAGTCTGTTTGGATATTCGGAAGAGTCCGATGATCTATGATTATGGTGGAAAACCATCGGCGACTTCGATGAGCACCTCTCCGTTGAATTTCTTTAAGGATGCGGGAGACGGAACCTCTGTCTTGGGGATTGATTGTTCAGGTTATGTTTTTTCGGCGATTGCCAGCGCAGGTCTGAACCTAGATCCGAAAAAAAACATGAAGGCAATTTTTGTTCAAGGGATTGGCTCCAGGGCCTATCTGGATCCTGAGAACAATGGCATGAGCTGTTTAAGAAAAGTTGAAATGGGAGTCAGTGGAACATTGAAGCCGGGGGACATCGCAGCTGTTCCTGGGCATGTCTTTATGATCGACCAGGTGGGCTTGGATCCTTTGGGAATCAATTCCGTTCAGAAGGAAAAAGATTGTGATCACCTGACGTCAGACCAGTTTGATTTTGTAATTGCGCAGAGCAGTCCTACAAAGGGTGGAATTGGAATCAATCGATCGGCGGCCAAGGACTATCTTCCTGAAAGTTTGAAAATGAAGGTGGGGTTCGAGACAACTGCCAGGGAGCTCTGTCATGCCAAGTGGCAGAACAAAGACCTGTTCCTGAGGGTAGACAACTTTCAAATTTCACGACACCAAATGTCGGGCGCCTGTCTGGCCTCAAAGCCCATAGCGCTGGTCGGGGAAGGCTGCGTGTCGTCTTGCTCATTTTGACGGCAATATGCGCTGTGTTCACAGATCCTAAACAAATCCTGACAAAGACATTCAGAGGGTCATGATATTCCCTGAGTCATCCCCTGAGGAGTCAGAAATGAATTCAGCCCTTCATCGCCTCTCTAAGTATGTTGATATTCAGCTATTAATGTCCTCCCTGATTGCAGCCATGATTTTGCTCGCAACTGCTAGAATCATGGCCTAGGGCTTTGTTGTCGACGACCCTTGATCTGGGTCTTATTGCTATTTACATTCGCTATTGATTTAGAGAGAACAATGAAATGATCAATGGTGTAAGCGCTAAAATCGCTGACGTGCAAAATTTGAATTTTAGTTACGGTGAAAAGCAGGTGCTAAAAAGCATTTCTATGCCGGTTTATGAAAAAAAAGTGACGGCGCTCATTGGCCCCTCTGGCTGTGGTAAAACAACATTGCTTCGTTGTTTTAATCGGATGCACGATCTTTATAAAACCACGTACTATGAGGGTCAGATTTTACTCTATCCAAAAGGCCTCAACATTTTGGGTCGAGATCTTGAACCTATGGAAGTCCGTATGCGGATCGGGATGGTTTTTCAAAAGCCAAACCCTTTTCCAAAATCCATCGCCGAAAATGTGGCATATGGTCTTCGTATTCGAGGAATTAAAAAAAACAGCTTCATCAAAGATAAAATCGAAGAGTCCCTGAAGCAGGCCGGACTGTGGGACGAGGTCAAGGACCGGCTGGGCTCCTCGGCGCAGATGCTTTCCGGGGGGCAACAGCAAAGACTATGTATTGCGCGAGCTTTGGCAACGGAACCCGAGATTTTGCTCCTTGATGAACCAACCTCGGCGTTGGATCCCATTTCCACTGCCCATATTGAGGAGCTGATTGTCGAGTTGAAAAATCGAGTGACCATTATGATGGTCACTCACAATCTCCATCAAGCAGCTCGGGTCTCTGACTATACGGGTTTTATGTTTATGGGCGATCTTGTTGAGTTTGGTCCAACCAATGAACTCTTCACCAACCCACTCGATCAGCGTACTGAAAACTATATCACGGGCCGATTTGGCTGAGCCTGTTTTTTGTCGATGTCTAAAAGTTGGACACCCTTGAATCCCTGAGCTCGAAAGAGCAAGCCATTATCTTGGAACTGGGAGGGCATCTTTCGTGCATTTTAATTCTGAGTTATGATGTGGAAACGTAGGCTCATATATATTTCAGGTGCTCTTCTATTGATCTTGGTCGGCTGTGGTCCTGGCGCAGACCTTAGGGACACGCAGTCTGGATTTCGTCGGATTGAAGACCCAGGCGTTCAGGTTGTGAACCTTCATTCGACGGATCAAGGTATTTCGCGAAACTCAGGTAAAATTCAAGCGACAGATTTAAAAGCGGATTGGAATGACACCCAGATGGTCTTGCATGGAAAGTTTTCCATCGATCACCAGGATTTGGGTAACATCGAGTTAAAAGGAACACGTAAGGATAATGTCGTCGTTCTAGAGCCAGTGAGTTCACGATACAAAGACAGTCTAAAAGCCAAAGTTTTTTGTACCTCGGATGAAGGTCAATGTGCTGACTTTTTTATTGATCTTTTTTATCAGGAAGAGCCTCAGTCCGAAGTCTTCCACGACCAGTATGTCATGGACAATCAACAAGCCTCGGCTGTACAGCGAGAAGCCCCAGAACAAAGCGATGATCCTGCGACCTCAGATCCATCGTTGTTATATCCGTCCGTGGAAGCTGGGGATGTTGAAATCATCAGCAGTGATGCCCACAGAGTGGATGCAGGCTACGTAGGGACCACAGATCAAGAAATTAAAACAATGTTTCAGTTGCCGAAAATGACGAAGCCCCCGGTGACAAAGGCCGAGACCCAAATGCGAGTTCCGGTCGTCGATAAAACGGCCGTTTCTACACCAAAGAAAAACATCTCGGTGCCAACGGTTTCAGATCAGGCGATCAATGCGCCATATTTTGATAAAAGCAGGTGGGTTTATGGCAAATTGCAGAATCCGACAAACTTTCTCCAGCTGAGTCTGCAAGGTGGTTTGTTTAAAATTCTTTGGCCTGATTACAAGCGCTACTACGGAACGACAACTCTCGCGAATTTGCTGCTAGAAATGTCTCAATTTATGAGATCAAGAATTCCCAACTATCAACTGTTGTTGGGATCTATCGCGAGTTTGCGAGGAGGAACTTTGCCAGGGCAAAGCAGTCACCAAAATGGACTGGATATGGATGTTGCCTATGTTTCAGACAACGCGGGTCCAGATTATGTCGGTAAATACCCAGTGATGGTCAGCAATGGGAAAGTCAGTGAACACCTGCGAATTCAAGATCAGTGGGCTCTGTTAAAACGAGCATTTCAGACAGGCTTTGTGGAGGTTGTTTTTGTGGATGCGGCGATCAAGAAGGCATTATGCACCGAAGCTATTCGATCGGGAGACCTGAAAAGCAGAAATGACCGAAATTATGCTTTTCAAACTTTGCGTCGGATTTTGCCAGAGGCTCGACACGCCAATCATTTTCACGTTCGCGCCAAGTGCACGCAGGATCAACCAAGATGTTATCAGGCCTTAACTCCACTGGACAACAGTGGTTGTTAGTTAGTCCTCTTCTTCATCCTCGTCGCCATCATCCCAGTCATCGTCTTCGTCATCAGAGTCTTCGTCGTCATCGTCATCGTCCCCGTCTTCATCGTCGTCATCGAGTTCAACATAATCGTCATCAGACTCAATTTTAAATAACCAAGAGTCCATAGGGTCATCTTGGATCAGCGTAGGATCTTCCACCACTGAAGAATTGATTTCAGTCACAGTTCCCGCCACGGGAGAATAAAGATCAATAGGATCTTGATCTGTTTCTAAAGATCCGCAGGCCGTTTCAATATCAACGGTCTCACCTTCTGGAGGAAGATCAAAGGCCTCGATTTTATCAAATTTTTCAATGGCATCTTCGTTCAAACCAACGGTATAGACATTGTCCTCTTTCAGAAACCACATATAGCTTTTAAAGTTCTTCTGCATAAATTCTCCCGTTTACGAATGAGCTTTTATATCCTGCGGGTTCTTAAGACAAAAGAAAAGCGGCCTGTGCGGCCGCCCTCTTTTTGACGCTACGTTTATGAGTCTAAAGCCTATAGATCATAGTACAAATAAAACTCATAAGGCACCGGTCGCTGTTGAATGGGCCGAATCTCGCGGTCAATTTTGTATTGAACCCAAGTTTCGATCAAATCACTCGAAAAAACCTCGCCCTTTTTTAGGAAGTCATTTTTTGTTTTCAAATTTCCGAGAGCTTCCTCAAGGGACCCCGGAATGCTTGGAACCTTGGCAGATTCTTCTGGAGAAAGACCATAAATATCTTTGTCCAAAGGTTCTCCTGGATGAATCTTATTCATAATACCGTCGACACCTGCCATCAACAGAGCGGCCTGAGCCAAATAAATATTGGCAGAGGGATCAGGAGTTCGGAATTCCAATCGTTTCGCTGCAGCCGAAGCTCCAGAGTTTGGAATTCGAACGGCCGCGGAGCGGTTTTTAAAACTGTAAGCCAGCTTGATCGGAGCCTCAAAACCCGGAACCAGTCGTTTGTAAGAGTTGGTCGTCGGGTTGATAATCCCGCACAAAGAAGGGGCATGCTTCAAGATTCCGCCAATATAATAAAGAGCTGCTTCTGAAAGACCCGCGTATTTATTGCCCGCGAAAAGATTTTTTCCGTCCTTCCATAAAGACATATGGATGTGCATTCCGGATCCATTGTCCCCATAGATAGGTTTGGGCATAAAGGTTACTGTTTTGTTATGACGACGAGCTACGTTTTTGATGATGTATTTGAACCACATCATTTTATCCGCCATCAGTAGAGCTGAATCGTATTTAATATTGATTTCTGCTTGT
>Ga0210057_1008442_pt1 | contig 12198 bp, 15 predicted proteins | sample CryGeyCG2114_010_2_FD_183968 | JGI IMG/M metagenome (GOLD analysis project Ga0210057, IMG submission 183968) | Groundwater microbial communities from aquifer - Crystal Geyser CG10_big_fil_rev_8/21/14_0.10 (SPAdes) (version 2) | ecosystem: Environmental > Aquatic > Deep subsurface > Groundwater ...
GGATGGACTCAAGGAGGAAGTAGTAGTAACGGAGACTTCACAAGCAACAGCCCAGACAAAGTAGTTTATTACTCAGGTGATGGAAGTCTTAAAGGAAAAACTATCGCTGGAGCAGGAGTAAACTGGTCAGGAGAATACATGGAAAAAACCCTGCCAATAAACAGACCATCAGCAAGTGATGAAGATGTATGGTTGAGCTTTAGATGGAGAAAATCTTACGAGAATAATGAATCAGAAAATAATATGACTATGGTCCTTGTAAGCCCAGATGGACAAGTAAGAATATTATGGAATAACGAACAACAAACATGGAATTCGTGGAATGTTGAATCAATGAATATTGATAGTCATTTTAATCAGTACGGAACTTATAAAATAAGACTGCTATGCGAAATAAAAACTCTAATAACCGCAGATAATAACTCAACAGGAACATGCTGGTATGACAGCGTAATAATCAATGTAGTAAACGTTAGTAGTGTGGATGGAGGAATCAACCCATCACCACAATTCTATAATTATTATGAAAACCCTCAAGGAAAGACTGAGTACTCTGAAGGAAATATTATCACTCTAAGCGCTTCTGTGGCGAATAGCGACGGAAAAGTATGGTTGGACATCGGGGGGCTTAATAGAACTACCAACTTTACTGGCGGACTCACTTATGAATATAAGACTGCGAGCCTAGGGGCCGGAAACTACAGCTATCATTACTGGGGGTGGAGTCCATCAATTAGCGGAAGTCTAAAGAGCAAGGGATACTCAGAAATAAGAAATTATGAAGTAACAAAAGCTAAGGGGACAACGGAAATTCTACTAAATAACCAGCTTGGAAACATCACAGTAAATAACGGGACAAGCGTCTGTATTAAGGCAACAACAAAACAAACGGGAGGATTAAGAACCCTCTACATTGATGATGTGTCTTACAGTAGCGCTTATAAAGACTACCAGAACTGCACAACATTCCAAGGTGTTGGAACAAGAAGCATAAAATTAATCTGGGAAGGAAACCAAAATTATACCTCCGCAGAAGAAACAAAGACTATAACCATAACTAACAAAACAATAATTGTTAACTACGAAGAAACACCAATAATAATCCTGGAATCACCAATAATCGGAGAATATGCTCAGGGGACAAAAGTAGTAAACATCGGAGTGAGAATAACCACTACTATGAACCGTTGTGAGTACAAGATGAATGATAAAGAATACTTCATCCTTGATAAGGAAGATAGTACTCATTATTCCAAGAAAGGTGTAGCTGTAAATCCAGGAATTAATAAGATAACTATTACCTGTGAAGATCAAAATAATAACAAGTACTCATTATTTGAGAAAGAATTTAGTATTAAGAAATTAGAATTTGAGAACTTAACATTTAGCAACGTCACAGAAACCTGTACTCCATCACCAAAATGCACAGAATGGACTTTTTGTAGAAGTCAAGTTTATGACTTCGGAGAATTACTCAAGGGAACGATAAATACTAAGGGAGAAAGACAAAGAATCTGTATGGATGATAATAAATGCTTTGAACCACAAGTAGTAAGGGAAGACTGTGACTTAACAATACCTATAAAGACTGTTAAGACAGAACACTGCGGAGAAACCTACGTGGAAGTATACGACCTACAAAGAAACTCCTTAGTAAGCAGACTAAAAGAAAAATCCTTAGAATCAGGAACAAGAAAACTAGACGTAAGATTCATACTACAAAGCTTCAGTGATTACTGCAATTATTGTTATGACGACGTAAAAAACTATGATGAAGAAGGGATTGATTGCGGAGGGCCAAACTGTCCATCATGTAATCCTGTAACTCACAACCGAAGAACACCAAACTTACTATTAACAATTCTAGAGATTATTGGTACAACAATACTACTCTCAGGAATTTATTACTGGATATTCCTTAAAGGAAGTAATAATTACACTGAAAAGAAACCAGCGCAAAAAACAGAAATTAAGAAATCTGTAATTAAAACAAAGAAAGAATCAGGAGAACATGGAAAGATTCATAAAAAAGCAGAAGAACTAATAGTCCTAGCAAGAAAGAAAGGTTACTCCGACGAACAAATAAAAGAGATACTAACCAAGAAAGGATGGACCCACGAGGAAATAAGACACTTATTTGAAGGGATATAGAAATTAGAATAATAAAACTATTCTTTACTGATAATAAACCTACTACCAACAATCTCAGAAATCACTGCGTTAATACTAACACCATCATAAGAAGCATTAAAAACTTTATCATTAATATCCTTCTTGGAAGCTTTAGAAAAAGAATTAATAACCTCCGTAATCTCATCATTGCCTAAGGAAATATTTAATGACTTGCTAGAACCATCAAGAAACTTCCCAGTAATCATCTTACCAGGACCAAGAACCCGCAATGAAATGACTGATGAATCGCTGAAAGGATTACTAAGCTTACCAAGATTAACTGCCAAAGGAAAAGGAACAATAAGCCTCAGAGAATCATGATGTTCCTCTGGTAATTCTTTTTTAATCTCATGAAAATTATGACTTGGAACTTTAGAAACAACTAAATTGTTGAGTCTATTAATAGTGACTAATACTTCTTCTGTGAACGATCTAAGAAATAACACTGAGGAAAAATTCTCAATAACCATTTTAATTAAGAGGTATTAGTCTCCTGAGACTTATTATCAGAACCGTACGACTCATGATACATTGAAGGATTAACACCACGAGGTATAGGACGGAATTCCCTACCTGAAGGTGCTGGCGGAGTATCATTATGGGCCCCAGGACCATAAACCCTCTCACGAATATTCTCACCCATAAAAGTCAAACCCTTAGCAATAGTCTTATTCTGTTCTAAAAGAGTATTAAGTTTCTGTAAGAATTCTGCGTCCTTTTGAATGTCAGTACCGCCCTGAATTTGCTTCTCAGCAAAAGACTTAGCAGACAACTCAAACAAGGATAATAACTTTGAAACCTGACCTGTAAGAGCATCAAACTTAACAGAAAGATTAGTCATAACCCTCTGAAGACCAGTAAAATTCTCAACAAGAACAGTATTAAGGTGCTCAAGATGATAAGCATTAGAATAACCACCACGATTACTCCTAACAACCCTCTTAGTAACCCCCTTTTTCTTAACAACCATGAAGAATTAATGACTGAGATATTTATAAATGTTTAGTGATGAAGAAAATGGACACGGAGGGAATCGAACCCCCTATGAGGTCTAAAGGTGTGAAGAATATAGTCTTTATAAAAGAACTTAATAAGTAAAAATGGGCCTGGAGGGAATCGAACCCCCATTTCACGGTAGCTCTGTTTATTACTAAACACTGGAGCCGTGTGTATTAAACCATTCTACGACAGACCCTCAATTATTGAAGGTATATTCTTTAGTTCTGATTCCTCCAACACATATATTCTGTTATTACCAATTAAAAACTTATCCTTTTTAGGTTTTTTACTACAAACTAAAAAACCTAGTTTACATTCAAAATCTTCAAGATATTTATTTAATTGTTTTGCTTCTGATAAAGATATCTTATGGGACTGATAATCTTTAATCTCTACTATTGCTTTCTTTCCCTTCCTTTCTAAGACTGCGTCTGCAAACCCTCTTTTACTTTTTACAAGCCTGTTAACCTTACCGTAACCTGATAGTTTTAATACAATTCTATCCTCGAATTCCCTGGCTCTCCTTTTTATGTCTTTAATGACTACACCATAGACTTTTATTCTTTCATAAGGATAACTAACTTTTGCTCTTTTGTAAGCTTCATAAATCCCTCCTTTAAACAAGCTCTGAACATGGGTTCTGCAATTTGAATTAAGATCTCTTTGGGTTGCCTTTGGATTGTTTTTAATGAAATCAATTATTTCCTTTTTCTTTCTGTTCCTTATCTTAGAACTTCCTTTAACTTCTTCCACTCCCGCTTCTTTATAGGCTTCTTTCACACTTTTAAAAATTTTATAAAAACTTGTGCCCGTTCTTCTTGTTATTTCTGGGAGTGTGATTTCAGAATTTTCCTTTATTAATCTGATTATTTCTTCTTTTCTTTCATTAACTTTCCTAAGATAAAGCTTTCTACGATTCTTTCTTGGATATTTTATCCCTGCAGCTTCAAAAGCTTCTTCAGTATTTTTGAAGATTGTCTGAAAATTTATTTTTGTATGTTTTTTTATTGTATGCCCTCCAACCATTGGATTCTTTCTTATATAATCTATAATGATTCTCCTTTTTTCTTCAGGAGTTTTAAAGTCAAAAGTTCTTGGGGGTATCACTCCTGCCTTAAGAAAGGCTTCCTTTAAACCACTAAAATATCTGTTCGGATGAAGTTTAAGATCTCTTCTTATGTCCTTGTAAGTTGCTTTTGGATTTTTTCTTAAATAATCAGTAATCATTCTCTTTTTTTCTTCCATGATCTTTGAAACAAGCGGGTATATTTATATCTTCCCCTTGTACTACAGACCCTCAATTCACAACTTGAGGAGTTATAGGCAATATTTAAAAGTTTGTGAAGTATTGATAATTAATGATAAAGACAATAATACTCGATACGAACTTCATAATAGAATGCTTAAAGAATAAGATGTATTATGAAGAACTAATAACTGGAGAGATACCTGGAGCAAGAATAGTAGTGCCTGAAGAAGTAATAAATGAATTAAGAAAAATTAAAGAAAATAATCATAATAAAACTAAAGACCGAGAAGCAGCAGCACTAGCAATGAAAATAGCAGAAAAACACGAAATGATAAAGTTAGGAAAAAAATACGTTGATAAAGGAATAATAGAATACTGCAAAAAACACGAGAATATAATAGTAGCAACAATTGATAAACGCCTCAAGAAAGAACTAAAAGAAAAAGCCAAAGTAATAACCCTAAGAGGAAGAAAAGGACTAATAGTAGAATAAGAGAGAAAATCCTAAAAAAAAGGTTTTCGGAAGCTGGAAAAAACTTTTTTGTTCTGTGTGCGTTTTTTGTGCTGTTTGAAAACCAAAACTATCGAAATAGGGTTTACAAAAGCTTTAAAAACCTGCTATACCAAAAAACTCTATAAACCATTACTTAACGGAGTAAAAAAACAAAAATGTTTAATTTAGCAGAAGTAGAAGACTATGTAAGAGTAGAACCAAAATTATTTGGGCTGGAAACCAAAGACGCAGTAAGACAACAATTAAAAAACACCTACTCAGGATTCTTAAACAAAGAACTAGGATTCATAATCTCAGTAGTAGAAGTAATGAAAGTAGAAGAAGGAGTAGTAATACCAGGAGACGGAGCAGTATATTACAACTCAAGATTCAAACTACTAATCTGGAAGCCAGAAATACAAGAATTAATACCAGGAATAGTCAAGGACGTAGCAAACTTCGGAGCATTCGTAAGCTTAGGAGTAGCGGAAGGACTAATACACATAACACAAGTAACCGACGATTACGTAACATACTCAAAGACCGGAACTCTAACATCAAAGAACGGAAAGAAAAGCCTAAAGAAAGGAGATCAATGCTTAGCAAGAATCGTAGCAATAAGTTATAAAGCAGAACAACCAAAAGTTGGATTAACAATGAGACAACCAGGACTAGGAAAATTAGAATGGATAAAAGACGAAAAACGTAAAGGAAAGAAAGAAGCAGTAGAAGAAAAAGTTAAAATAAAAAATACTAAAGGAAAGAAAAAATGAGCAAGAAAGCATGTAAGAACTGTAAAAAGATTTATGAAGGAGATAAATGCCCTGAATGCGCAAGTCATGAATCAGTAGTAGACTTTAAAGGGAAAGTAATAATCTTTGACCCAGAGAATTCTGAAGTAGCAAAGAACCTAAAAATAACAAAGAAAGGAGACTACGCAATAAAAGTAAGATGAGCAAGTACCAAGTAACCAAGGATAAAAAGAACGAACTCTTAGGACGAAGAGAACTAGTTGCGAATGCAGAATTTGAGAAGACACCAACAAAAGAAGAAGTAATAGAACTATTAAGCAAAGAACTAAAAGTTGAAAAAGAATTATGTGTTCTAGAAAGCATCAAAGGAAACTTTGGAACACCAATATTCACAATAATACTAAAAATTTATGACAATGAAGAATCAAAGAACCTAATAGAGAAGCGTAATAAGAAGAAAAAGTCCGGAGGAAAAAAGTAATATGGCAAAAAAGAAAGGAAGTGGAGTAAAGAAAGGAAAGAAACCCCATAAGAACAAACCAACAAGCAAGAAATACAAGATGTTCAAGATAGAGGGAGAAAAAATTACCCGACAAAGAAACTGCCCAAGATGCGGACCAGGAGTATTCTTAGCAAAGAGAGAAGGAAGAGTACATTGCGGAAAATGCTCCTACACAGAATTTATTAAGACAGAAACGAAAAAGTAAAGGTTATAAACAAGAGAGACTTCCAAAACATGAATGAAAGGAGGTGAAAATAATAGATGGCAAAAAAACGTGATGTAGAAGTACTAACTGGGCTAAAGATTATTTCTGTATTGTATTACATCGTTGCAGTGCTAATGATACTCTATGGAGTCGTAGGGATCTTCGGTGCGGGAATACTATCAACAATACAATTAGGAGCCTTAGGAATTCAAAGCTCCATAGTTATTGTAATAGTCTCAGTAATATTACTGGCCTTAGGGATTTTCGGGGTATTCTTAGGAAGAGGATTATGGAAAGCACAAAACTGGGCTAGAATAGTCGCAGGAATAATAGCAGTAATACTCTTCATAATATCAATAATCGCAATAGTCTCAGGAGGAATAACCAATATCATCTCAACAATAATACAAGGAATAATTGCATGGTACTTATTACTGAACAACAATGTGAAGAGAGCGATAGGATAAAAAAGTAATTATTATTTTTTATTTTTTATTAGTAAAAACAATCAAACAACAAATAAAAGGAGGTGAAAAAAATGGAAAACAAAAATGATATGCCTGCGGGTATAAAAGTAATCTCAGTATTATCATACCTCGGAGCAGTGTTCTTAGCAATCATGGGTTTAGCATTAATTCTCGGAGGAGGATTCTTAACATCCTTGTTTGAGATACCTGCTATGTTCGGGGGAGCAATTATCGCCTTTGGAATATTAATGATAGCCTCAGGAGTATTATCCTTCTTTATAGGCAGAGGACTGTGGAAGGGACAAAACTGGGCCAGAATAACTGCTGGAGTATTCACAATAATAGGATTCTTATTTGCTCTTTTAGGAATAATAGGAGGGAACTACAGTAGTCTAGTAACTCTAATAATTGAGGGGTTAATAGTCTGGTATCTATTAATGAACAAAGGAATAAAAGAAGCATTCATGTAAGAACACAAAAACTATTATTTATTTTTTATTATTATGAAAAACTCGGTACCATTATCCAAAAACGGATAAAGGCTAAAATTCCGAGGAAAAACTTCTTTTTTTGATTATGAAAAACGGAACCAGATACTAAAAAGTAAATGATTTCTTCCTGAAAAACTTCTTTTTTTTGATTATGAAAAACGGAACCAGAAACTAAAAAGTTAATGGTATAATTCCGAAAAAATCTCTTTTTTATGAACATGACACCTCATCACTACCCTTTTTATCATCTCTATCCTCTAATTACTCTCAGAAGAGACAACCAATAATCATCCTCGAACCTTTTACTTATAATTTTATCAAGATCATAAAACCCTGGAAGAGGCTAGTCGGCGTGATAAAAGAGTGCGCCTCAAGCCTCTTCTGGGTAAAAAGAGGTGATAGTAAACTAAGGAAAGGCAGGTATTTAAACCTTTCGGTTTTGTTACCCTTACGTAATGACAACGCTCTTTTGAAGCTACAGCTGTTATTAGGAACAACAATTCAACTCAACAACTGCTTTCATAACTTCTAATTAGCTCCATATCTATAATACTAATTAGGAAGCAAGGTTTATAAGTTTTGTTCAACACTGCAAAGTGATGGAAATGCCAAAAATTGGTGATGAAACACAAGAAATTTCTGCGGAAACTACTATAAAGGAAGAAAAAACCCCTAGTTCTGACAGCTTAATAGGTCATGAACACATATACACACTCATCACAGGAAAAGAAATAGGATGGCAAGCAATCATTTATGACCTAATAAACACCGAAAGACTAGACCCCTGGAATCTTGACCTCGCAGCACTAACGCGAAAATATCTAGAAAAGATTAAAGAACTAGAAGAAGCAAACTTTTACATATCAAGCAACGTGATACTCGCAGCATCACTACTACTAAGGATTAAGACAGAAATACTACTAGACAAGTATATTACAAGCATTGATGAAATACTCTACGGAAAGAAAGAACAAGAAAACAAATCAGTAGAAAGACTAATAATTGATGAAGACGAACTACCACTAATCTACCCTAAGAGCCCAATGCCTAGAATGAGGAAAGTAACACTACAAGAGCTGATAAAAGCCCTAGGAAAGGCTATGAAGACAGAAAGCCGAAGGATTAAGAAAGAGATAAGCACCAAGTACGCATTAAGAGAAGCAGAAATAGTATTTCCTAAAACTAACATACATATTAAGGACAGAATAAAGATAGTCTACGCAAAAATTCTTGGAAGAATGAAAATGAAAAAACAAAAAGTCTCATACACAGAACTGATAGGGACTGATAAAGAAGAAAGAGTAGCAAGCTTCCTACCAGTACTACACTTAGACAACCAAATGAAAGTATTCCTAGAACAAGAACAACACTTCGAAGAAATATACGTCTGGTTATACAAACATTACAAGGAAGAAGTACTCGACAAAGAAGTAAAAGACTTAGAAACTCTAGAAAACGTAGAGAAGATCGCAGAAATGACAGGTTTTGATAACCCACTAGGAGAAATGCTTGAAGGATAGTAATTGACAATAATAAAGAATATAAATGACTGATTCTAACAAAGCATTATGAGTCTGGATGATTCTGAAATATTATCAGGGAAATTAAGAACTGCAGATATTAGAGGGGCTATTTCTAAGGTAGCAGCACTTTATTATCTAGGGCAGGGAATCGAAGCTTCTGATTACGGAAGATCTGATATTGCTATTGATAGATTTTACAAAGCAGCAAGATTATCTGGGTTAGCTGGCGGGTCTTATAAGAACGGTCTTTTATTTCTTGCTGAAACAATGTTGGAAGAACTAGGGACGGGGGTAGGGGAAATAGAGATGAGGGAATTAGCGGAAGCGGAAAAATTATTTTTAAAAGATGATGAAAGAAGAATGGTTGACAATACCAACACTGGAAGTTTTGTAAGAACACTAGTAGACACTGCTTATCAACGTTTTATGAGAGACTACCCGCAAGAACCAGAATGGGAATTCGATGAAGAAGGTAATCATAGCAGACTATACATCTTAGTGGCATTTGTTAGTGATTCATTAGAAGTAGCCGGTGTTGAAGGATTAGAAAGAATGATCAATCCTGAAGATTATGAAGACTAAACTTTTAGCCTCTTAACAAGTCCCTTAATACCAAGAATGTCTTCCTCACCACTACTTAAATCCTTAAGCTTAAACTTAGAATTCTTAACCTCTTCCTTACCAAGGAATATTACGAAAGGAATACTATAAGCATTAGCATACTCCAAACCCTTAGAAGGACTACCACTAATTGACAAACAAGTAATGTTTTCATCACGAAGCCTCTTAGAAAGAATTAATGCTTCCTTATCCTCACTAATAGAAATAATCAAGCACTTAGTAGTATCAGGAAGGACCCTTGAGAGCAATGTAAGCCTATCAAGACCGAAACTTATACCAACACTTTGAATACCATTAACAGGATAAGAACCACCAGCAGTAATGGTCTCTCTAAACTCCTTAGTCTTAACCTCAAATACTGAACCATTATAATAACTCAAACCCCTAGCAAGCGTTGGAAGAAACTCAACATTCTTCACTCCAAGAACCCTACACCACTCAAGAACTTCCTTAACTTCCTTAAAATAACCATACTTCTCAAAACTCTTAATATCATCAGTGAATACCCTTAAAAGCTTAGTACCACTAACACCTAAAGAATTAAGACACTTAATAACATCAGCTTTAGGAATCTTATCAAGCTTATCAATCTCACGAATAACACTCTCCCTCAACCTCTCAGGAACATTCTCAGACTCAAGAATCTCATTAAACAACTTACGATTATTAAAATAAATAACAAATTTAGGAATCATTAATTCCTTAAGAAGATTTTCCGTAAGAGAAATAACTTCCGCATCATCCCTTAAAGTACTACCAACAATATCAACATCACACTGAGTGAATTGTCTCCAACGATTACCCTTAACTGGCTCATCACGAAAGACAGGACCTATCTGATAACGTCTAAAAGGTAACTTCTTACCCTTAGCAAGCCTCTTAAGCTGAAAAGTAAATTCGTACCTCAAAGCAAGACTCCTATCACCCTTATCCTTAAGACGATAAATATCACTAATAGCCTCATCATTAGTATTACCCTGAGACTTAACAAAATCCTCATACTCAATAACCGGAGTCTCAGCAGGAAGAAAACCATAGAGAGAAAAATACTTTTTGAGAATACTAGCAATCTTCTCACGCTTCAAAGCATCAACACCTGAAAAATCAGAAAATCCCTTAACAGTATCCATAATAATTTTCTTAGTCATTTCATTACCTCTTTAAGCTTATTATTTAATGAATCAATATTATTAATAATCTTCCTAACAGTTATATCAACTGCTAACTTATCACTAGAACGAGAATCCTTAATGCTCCACTTAATAACTCTCTGGGGGTATTTGCCGTTGAACTTGAACAAACTCTTAGGAACATCATCAGCAACGATTATAACCATGTCAGTTTCTGATAATAACTTGCTACTAATAGCTCTTGGAGTACCACTAATAATAATCCCATACTTCTTAACTTCAGCCTTCATACGAGGACTAATAGACCTACCAATAAAAATACCAGCACTAGAAACACTAATGTTCTTATTAACCTTATTAAAGTAAGACTCCGCAACACGACTACGAAAACGATTATACTTACAAACAAACAAGATACCCATTTTATTAATCATTATTTACCCCCTTTAAACAGATTATCTTGTTCTTTAATGTTTAATAAGTTTTCTTTATCAATCTCCTCAGCGATGAGGAAACATTCCTGATCCAACTCTTCTCTATCCCTAACGAATAATAAGATATTGCCTTTATCAGCATAAACCTTCTTGTTACCCTCTGTGCCTATTAATGTTTTTTCTTTTAGTTTTTCAAAGTCAGCAAATTCTCTAGACTTCCCAAAAGAAGACTCCTTGTTCTTGTATAACGAAACTATCCTTAAGAACTTCTTATTAGGGACTCTTCTGATAGCACAGTTTATGTTACCTGTGAGAGAGAGAAAATTCATCAGGGCTTCTTCTGCCCTTAACCCAGAAGCAGAATCTCCAAGGTAACCTCCCTCAAACCCCATAGCTACTTTATTTTGAAGGTTCATCCAATACTCCGTGGACCCTGGTTCAAACTCATCCCAGTTAAAAGTTATTAGCCCACAAGGCATTGACTTAGCAAGACCAAAACTCTGAGGTTCACAAATAACAAAAGGTTTAGAATCCGGGCTATTACTAGAATGTAAATCAAGAAGATAATCTGCATTATCAAGGTAAGGAATAATCTCCCTAGCAGTCTGTACTTCTAATAATTTATTATCTTCATCATCTAATAACTCTCTTATGAACGCCCTATTAAGATTGATATCAATAAATCTCTTATTCTGCTCAATAGCTTCTAAATTAGCATAGAGGAATACTACCCTTCCATTATCGATTCTCAATTCAGGAATTATCCTATCAAATAACTTAACATTAACCTTCTCATTACCATGTACTCCAGTAATCATTATAGTAGTCTTGCCAGGATTATTACCAACTTTCTCTATAATTCTAATATTAGTCATTCTAATAACACCCCGGTTTTATCATAAGGGCGGAAGGGGAGAATCGAACTCCCGTCACGCGGACCACAACCGCGCATAATAACCACTATATTACATCCGCCATCTAAAAGTAGATTATTCTTGAGGTTATAAAAGTTTCTTTGGGATTCCCAGAGACCTTTATCAGTAAATGTTAACTTGGGAACATCCAGAACTCTTACATTATAAATTTTTTGAGAAGTAAAGTAACAACTAATAGAATCCTTAAATTGAGTGATGAACACTCCTCCAGATTGTTCCAATAGT
>Ga0210057_1008444_pt1 | contig 12197 bp, 15 predicted proteins | sample CryGeyCG2114_010_2_FD_183968 | JGI IMG/M metagenome (GOLD analysis project Ga0210057, IMG submission 183968) | Groundwater microbial communities from aquifer - Crystal Geyser CG10_big_fil_rev_8/21/14_0.10 (SPAdes) (version 2) | ecosystem: Environmental > Aquatic > Deep subsurface > Groundwater ...
CAATAGAAACATTTGTATCAAAAATCCCTTGAGAAAAAGAACGGAAACCATTTACAACGAGCGGACCGAACTTTTGTTGTCCTGCTGAGCCGGTATTTACTGGTGGCTCTATATTCCCTCCAGTCGGAGTGGCCGTTGGCGCGGTCCATACAGCGAGTGCGTTTACAGAAAGAGAGAACACAACGAGAAGAAAGATCGACTTGAGTAAAATTTTTATGTTGGGATTTTGATGCATAATGTTTTTTCAGCCTGAGGCTGATCCGCCTAAGGCGGAAATTTAATTGATAATACTATTATACTGGGAGTCAAATTTTTTTACAATGGTATATGTTGATAATTTTTAATTTTCTACATACTTTGGTTGTTTTTTGCTAAATGTTGGATTACTGTTTTCATTTAATTCTAGGCTTACAGAGATAGGATCCCCTGAGTACATTCCTGTACAGGTCAATGTATAAGTAGTAAATGCTGGTGCGCTAGATGGCACAGAGACATCCTGTTGTGAACCAGTATCAGTTTTTGGAGTAGGGAAATTCCAAGAAGGAACATTTGGAGAAGAAGATGGTACACAAGAATTTGGTTGAACATTCAGTGTGTTCCAAGAAAGAGTGGTGGTGTAGTTACCAGAACCACCAGGATTTTCTATAACTCCATTACTTGCTAGTGATACTGATTCTGGTGGCTCGCCTTGGTTTACATATATTGTAGAAGTCACAGGATTACCGGATTGGTTGTCACAAGTAAGCTTGAATGCAGTCGTAGGATAAGGAACTGTGAGTACTTGAGACCAAGATGTTTGAGAAACAGGACCATCCCAGTTAGGCACCTCGTCAGGATTCAGTGGTGGACTACTATCTGCGACACAGTTAGTCAATGGCGGATTAGTAGGTACTGCATTCCAATGGAGAGTAGTTTGATATGAAGGTGGAAATACAACTGCCGGAACTGCATAGAAATCAAGCCCAGTCACTGCGCCGACTACAACCGTAACATCACTTGTATTAGATTCACTGCCATTTAATCCTTGGCAGTGTATAGAGTAAGTATATGTACCATTTGTTGGAAGAATACCAGTATTAAAGCTACCACTTGGAGAAGGCCTAAATCCTGGCCATGATCCTGTGCCACCTAGAGCAGTACAACCAATAGGACTATTTATGAGTCCGACTCCATCCCAACTTATAACCGTAGATCCGCCAGTTGGCACGTTTACAGGGTTTGCACTAATAGTGACAGTAGGATTGGTTAGAGGAATGTATCTCACTTTGTAATCTGAAGTTCCACAACCTCCTCCACCCGCATTTGCACAATTGAAAGAGATCCAGCCGAGTACATTCTGTCCGCAACCATAACCAGGAGAAGTCACACAAGCATTCCCTCCCCATGCGTAACCAGAGAATTCACTACCAGAAAGGCTCACTCCATATGTCGGCGCTGATGTACTTCGGAGGCTGACCCAGCCATCCCATCCTCCGTTTGAAAGGTTTGGAATATATCCATTACAATCAGAATTTGATGCTCCTGCACAAAATCGCGCCCAGCCAGTGACGAGGCCAGTATTTAGGTCCACTTTAGCATTTTCAGGCAGAGTACCAGGGCTCGTAGGAAAGCCAGAAAGCCCGCCGAACTTCAGCCAGCCGTAGTTCGAAGACCAGGCATAGCCAGTAAGGTTTCCGTTAGCATCTCTATTTACTCCATAATTTGTGCTTCCGCAAGTGTTCGGTAAATCAGAAGTACAGTTGAAAGACAACCAACCCATACCACCTGGCGGGGTCATAGTCTCGCTTCCTTGCTGAGCATCGTCACTGTTTGTATCAGTCCAATTGTCTGATTCCCAAGCATGACCAGAAATATTGTCGAGGGTACTAGAACTAACAGAATTGAAAAACGAAATGGAGATGGCGAAAACTACAATCAACACACCGACCCCTAGGAATTTCTTTGGATCTTTTTTAAACAACTTTTTTAAATTATGAATGTATCTCTGCATGTTTTCTATTGTGTTTTCTATTTTGCTTACTAGGGCTTGGCACTATTTAAAATGTCTATTATTTCTTCTTCAGACGGACCTTGGCCAGGAGCTGGAGGCTGAAATGCATTTAATTCTCTGGTTATTTGGGCTTCAGTCTTGAGCTTTTTAGGGGGCTGTGCTTCGGTGATAAATTTCTCTGCTTCTTCCCTTTGAGTTGCTTGCGTATCTGTGGGTGGAGTTACCGGTTCAGGTTTGTTTTTATAGACAAAGAAAAATATAAAAAGCGTCACAAGTATTAAAAATAAAACCAGAAAAATTAGATTTCTCCTAGACATGGTTAAATTATACAACATAAATAAAAGAAGTGGAAGCAAATTTGACCTGTGGATAAAGTATGCTATACTATTTTCGTATGAGTCCTGCAGAAACAGGGCTTTTATTTTTAAAAATAAATAGTCGTAAATTCTAAAATAAGAATTTCAGAATTTACGACAACAAAATATATGTTAGACATAAAAACATTTAAATCAGCATTGGAGCAACTTGAAGAGGAAAAGAAAATTCCAAAAGAAAAGATACTAGACGCTATAGAGCAAGCCATGGCGGCCGCTTACAAGAAAGATTATGGCAAGAAAGGGCAGATTATCCGTGCAAAATTTGACCTAGAAACTGGTAAAACAGACTTTTTCCAAGTTAAAATCGTTGTAGATGAGACCATCGCAAAGATAAACGAAGAAGGAGACGAAGAAGCTCATGCAGAAGAATATTCTATCAAAGAAGATGACGAGAGAGTCCGCTTTAATTCAGAGCACCACATCATGCTGGAAGACGCAAAGAAAATAAAGAAAGGAGCAGAGTTAAATGATGAGATTATATTTCCACTAGATGACAAAGAAGACTACGGACGCATCGCTGCTCAGACAGCCAAGCAAGTAATAATTCAAAGAATTCGTGAAGCAGAACGCACCTCTATCATAGATGAATACGGCACAAAAGAAGGAGAAATAATCTCTGGTATTGTGCAAAAAGTTGAAAGAGGAAATGTATATGTGGATTTCAACAGAGCCATAGGAGTACTAGGGGCTGAAGAACAAATTCCAGGAGAGCATTTTGTTCGAGGGCAGAGACTCCGAGCATACTTGTATTCAGTAGAAGATTCACCAAGAGGTATAAATCTGCGTCTTTCTCGTACTCATCCTAAATTTATAGAAAAACTATTTGCTATAGAAGCCCCAGAAATACAGAGTGGTGTAGTAGAGATAAAAGCTATAGCCCGTGAAGCAGGTGCTCGTAGTAAGATAGCTGTGCATTCAAACGATGAACACATAGACCCAGTGGGTTCTTGTGTAGGACAAAAAGGCACCCGTGTGAATACTATCACCAGTGAACTCGGTGGTGAAAAGATAGACATCATCCCATGGTCTACAGACCCGAAAATATTCGTATCCAATGCCCTCTCTCCAGCAAAAGTAAACTCTATAGAAATAGATGAAAAAGAACATAAAGCAGAAATAGAAGTAAATGAAGATCAGCTCTCTCTAGCTATAGGAAAAGGTGGTCAAAATGTTCGCCTAGCAGCCAAACTCACCGGCTGGAGAATAGATATCAAGGGCGACGGTAAGAAAGTCGCAACCACTGACGGCGAAGAAGTGAAAGTAGAAGCAGAAGTGTTATAATAATTCGTAATTATTAATTTTAATTCGTAATTAACTATATGGCAAATATAAATGTTCCTCCAAGTAAATACATGTTGAATCTTTTGCATGCTATTCCTACATTCGTAGAAGACAAAAAAGATATAGTGAATACTATAGTGGAGATAAATTCTGGGACTATTAGTAAATATGAAGTAATAACGGAATCTGGCCAACTCAAACTAGACCGAGTTGGTTATTCTTCACTTGCTTACCCCTTTGCTTATGGGGCTATACCTAAGACTTGGGATTATGACAATGACCCACTGGATGTATGTATAGTAAATATACTTGAACCCCTAGTTCCTGGTTGTCTAGTAGAAGCTCGTATTATAGGAGTCATGAAGTTTGAAGATGGAGGCGAAATAGACGATAAAATAATAGCAGTATTATCTGATGACCGCAGAAGTGACCATATAAATTCCATAGAAGACCTAGGTGAACAATTCAAAAAAGAAACTACATATTTCTGGGAACATATAAAATACCTAAAAAAGCCCGGAACAGGTATAACCAAGGGATTTTTTGATAAAAATGAAGGAATAAAAGTAGTGGAGGAATGTGAACAGAGATATACTGATATATACTTAAAGAAGTTTGAATAGAATAACTAATAAAAAATCACCTAAAATAAACTGTTGGGTGATTTTTGTTTTTAGTAGTATAATGAATCTGGGTCAAAATTATAAAATTTTTAATAGTAATAATTCAAAAAATTAATATGAAAAAATACATAGGTTTAATTCTTGTTTTAGTTGCAATATTTGGTTTTACTAAAATAGTGAAAGCTGAAGAGGCTACTAGAGTAGATGCAGATGCTGGAGTCAGCACAAGTACGAGTGCAGGAATTGTCGATGACGGCATACCTCTGCCACCTGTCCCAAAAGGTACCGCTATAAACAATCTAGGCACAACAACACAGGTAGGGGCACAAGCAGATGATATAGACGCACAAATAAAAGCTAGAGCAGAATTAAAATTGAAGCTTGATGTAGATAAAGCTGAACTAAAAAAGACACGGGCTGAAGCAAAAGCAAAGATGGAGGTCTTGAAGGTAAAAATTAAAGCAGAAAAAGATCAAGTAAAGGCAAAGAGGGAACAAAAAAGAATAACAGGCAGAGAAAAAGCATTGTTTAGATTTGATACAGCTATAGAGAGACTGAATCAATCAAAAGAAAAAATAAATACTCAAATAACAAAGATAACAGCTCTCGGAATAGATGTAACCACTGCAAAAACGAACATAGTAACAGTAGAAGAAAAAATACAAGCAGCAAAAGGTAAAGTAGCTGAAGCAAATACAATACTTTCAGTTTCAATAAAACAACTCTCAGTAGAAAACAAAACAAAATTGAGAACATTGGCAAAAGAAACACAGACTCTACTCAAAGAAGCTCATGCACTCATGAACGATACAGTTAAATTATTAAAAGATGCAATAAAAGCTAAAAGAGCTAATACAGTAAACACATCCACTTCAACTTCAACTTCTACAAATACAACGACTCAATAGTTTAATAAATTATTAATAATTAATTAAAATAAAATCATGGAACAAGACAAAAAATCAAATGGTGCTTTAGTAGGAATAATCATAATTGTAATTATCCTCATACTTGGAGGCATATATATGTGGAATTCAAAAAAGGCCAATAAAGCTGTGCCTGTAAATTCTGAATTAAATGAAACAGAGAATGGTGCAGCTGTAATCCAAGCAGATCTAGAACTCATAGGTACAGATTTGGAAGGTGCTGACACAGATGTCAGTGCTGAGATGGACACAATTGAATAAAATAACTTAAAAGAAACAAGAGAAAAATCCCTCTTTCGGAGGAATTTTTCTCTTGTTGAAAATAATTCTTTTTTAAGATAAGATATTGAGATGCCAACAAAAATAACTAGCAAAATAACAAAACTGCCAAAAAACGAGATAGAAATAGAGGGAGAACTAGAAGCTGAAGTATTTGAGACTTATTTCAAAAAGGCATTGCAGAAGCTGTCTGAAAATATAGAAATTGATGGCTTTAGAAAAGGCAAAGTTCCAGAAAATATCCTAATTTCCAAAATTCCTGAAATACGAATTCTAGAAGAGATGGCAGAGATGGCCCTCGGTGAACATTATCCGAATATTATAGAAGAAGAAAAGCTAGATGTTATCAGTCGTCCTGAAATATCTATCACAAAACTCGCTCGCAACAATCCTCTCGGATTTAAAATCAAGACCACCGTCATGCCCGAAATAGAACTGCCAGACTATAAAAATATTTCTAAAAAAGTACTTTCTAGTATCACTGAAGCAAAAAAAAATCTAGAAGTCACAGAAAAAGAAATAGAAGACACGATAACAGACATACAGAAATCTCGGGCAAAAAAAATGCATATGAAAAATACCCCTTCTCCTCTCCAGGAGAAGGCGGGGGATGAGGTCGAACCTCACCCTAACCATCTCATGGAAGGAGAGGGTAACCTCCCAGAACTCAATGATGAATTTGTGCGAGCACTCGGACCCTTTGAAAATGTTGCTGATTTCAAGGAAAAACTAAAAGAAAATATAAAACTAGAAAAAAGCAACATTGCACGGGAAAAAACTCGCTTAAAAATAGTAGAAGAAATACTAAAAGAAACAGAGCTTGATACTCCAGAAATACTCATAGAAATTGAATTAAATAAAATTTTATATCAAATGGAGTCCGATATCACAAGAATGGGAATGAAATTTGAAGATTATTTGAAAAATTTACAAAAAACCATAGAGGATTTGAAAAAAGAATTTAGAAATGACGCAGAAAAAAAAGCAAAACTTGGACTCGTATTAAATAAAATTTCTGAAATAGAAGAGATCACAGCAGATGAAACAGAAGTAGCAAAAGAAGTGGCTCATATCCTAGAACATTACAAAGATGCAGACAAAGACAAAGCCACCATATATGCCCAAAACATTCTCACCAACGAAAAAATCTTCCAATTTTTGGAGAATCAATAGAAATTAAAATTTACTATATTCACGGTCGTGGATATAGTAAATATCTTGAAAAAATTTTAAAGTTAGTATATTATTACTCTTATGTTAATACCCACAGTTATAGAAAAATCACAATTTGGAGAAAGGGCTTATGATATCTATTCACGCCTTTTGAAAGAACGCATTGTATTCCTCGCTGGTCCTATAGATGACAACACCGCAAATATCATTATCGCACAGTTACTCTTCCTAGAATCCGAAGACACAAAGAAAGACATTTACCTGTATATCAACTCTCCTGGAGGTTCTGTCACTTCTACTATGGCTATCGTGGATACCATGAATCATGTCCGTCCAGATGTGGCTACTTTCTGTATAGGACTTGCAGCTTCTGGTGCTGCTCTTGTGTTATCTGCTGGAAAAAAAGAAAAACGCTACATCCTACCAAATGCAGAAGTCATGATACATCAACCCCTCGGTGGTGTAGAAGGTCAGGCCACAGATATAGCTATCTCCGCAAAACATATCCTGAAAACAAGGGACAATCTGAACAAAATGCTTGCTAAAAATACAAGCAAACCTCTCTCTCAGATAGAAAAAGATGTAGAAAGAGACTTCTTTATGGACGCTGAAGAAGCCAAAAAATACGGTATAATAGATGAGATAGTCTCAAAATCCAAACTCCCTACTACAAAAAACTCTATCTAACCTAGAAAAAGCTTAGTCCTTCAAATAGCTAAACATAGACAAAAAACAAATTGTCTGATATATTGAATATGTTGAATTTTAAAAATTTATTTTATTTACTTAATAATAGGTTTATAAAAATGTTCCATATATGTTAGCTCAAAAGAAACTAAAAGAGAAAATGCGAGATCAAAAATTACAAGAAAACTTTCATATTTTTCTGTTGCGGATATAAACCGCAGATATAATGGTTTGTTTTTATAAGTCTATACAAGGCTTATGAACGGAATAACAATAGTCCTAATCGTCTCTGGCGTGCTCTTTTTAGGTGTTGGTATTGGATACTACCTTCGCCTCATCATAGCACTCGGTCAAAGACGATCTATTGAGATAGACATCAAGCAGATGTTGATCAGTGCAAAAGAAGAAGCACAACGGATAATAGACGAAGCGAAACACAAATCAGAAGAAAAATTAGCAAAGACAGAGGAAGAAGACAAGAAGAGAGATCAGGAATTTAAAGAGACAGAGAGAAGATTGATTAAAAAAGATGAGCTTTTGGATACAAGACAAGTAGAGATAAACAAAGAAGTTGAAAATATCAAAATCAAGATAGAAGATATAAAAAAAGTTCAAGAAAAAGTAGCAAAAATTGAAGAGGAAAAAAGAACAGAGCTAGAGAGAGTAGCAAAACTCACTGCCGAAGAAGCAAAAGATGAACTCTTAAGAGAGGTAGAAAAAAAATATGAGGAAGATTTACTTATTCGTATCGTAAAACTAGAAAATACTAACGAAGAAAAATTACAAAGGAGAGCAAAAGATATTTTGGCTACCTCTATCCAACGGCTCGCTTCTTCTACTGCTTCAGACTTAATGGTCACAACAGTTGCTATATCAAATAATGAAATAAAAGGTAAAATTATCGGTAAAGAAGGTAGAAATATTCGCGCATTTGAACGAGCCTCTGGAGTAGAACTCATAGTGGACGACACTCCGGGCTCTATAGTCATATCTTCTTTTGACCCTATCAGAAGGCAAGTAGCTCGCCTTGCACTTGAAAATCTAATTTTAGATGGGCGTATCCAGCCAGCAAAAATAGAAGAAGTAGTAGAAAAAGCAAAAGAAGAAATAAATAAAATAATAAAAGAAAAAGGTGAACAAGCAGTATATGAATGTGGCATATTCAACTTTGACCCACGGATCATAGCCATCATCGGTCGACTTTATTTCCGTACTAGTTACGGACAAAATGTACTACAACACTCTATAGAAATGGCACACATAGCTGGAATGCTAGCCGAAGAACTCGGAGCAGATGTAGCTATATCAAAAGCTGGAGCCCTCGTACACGATATAGGTAAAGCATTAGACCACGAAGTCCAAGGTACTCATGTAGAAATAGGTATGCGAATATTGCAAAAATTTGGTGCAGATGGACGTATTATTACAGCAATGAAAAGCCATCACGAAGATTACCCATATGAAACTATTGAATCAATAATAGTCCAAACTGCAGATGCAATATCTGGTGGCAGACCAGGTGCACGCCGAGACTCTGTAGAAAATTATCTAAAAAGATTACAAGATTTAGAAGCATTGGTAAATGGTTTTCCTTCTGTTGAAAAGTCCTATGCACTCTCTGCTGGACGAGAAATACGAATATTTGTAACCCCAGAAAAAATCACAGATGTAGAAGCCAAACTTATGGCTCGTGATATTGCCCTAAAGATAGAACAAGAACTCAAATATCCGGGTGAAATCAAAGTCACCATGATCCGCGAAACTAGAATTATAGAATTTGCGAGATAGAAAGTTACAATTTAAAATAAATTTTTAATATTTCTTTTACTTTATTTAGATTTTTTAGGTCTAGTATACCCATCTTTCCCAAGATTACTATTTTATCTAAAGTAGCAATTTTAACTACTTTAATAACTGATTTTAATTTTAATCCTGTTTTATTAAAATCCTTATCTTTTGGATCAACCAAAACATCGAATTTATAGAGCTTATCATGTAAAACAGAAGAAATAAAACAAACAGTGACATCGTCTCCTGCCTCTTGTACCCCAAGAATAAGTGCTGGACGAACTTTATTACCAGACAAATCGGTAAATGGAAAAGGTATCAAAATTATATCTCCGACTTTATGCATAAGTATGCTTTATATCTTCTAATGAATAAATTTCTGGCTCATTTGCCAAAAAATCAAAGCTTTTTGAGTAAGTATTTATATTTGTGATTTCCGAAAGCTTACCGTTATAAAGTGAGGGAAAAGGGATAAGCACGACTTCTGGTATATTGCGACGGCCAATAACAATAGACCGACGACTAGTGGAGACAATATTCACCAAATCACTTATCTTTTCACGAACTTCGGTTGTTGAGTATATTTTTGTATTCATACTCAATATTGTACAAAATGTACAAATTAAAAGCAAGGGTATGTTTGAAATAATTTGGCAAAGTTTGCCTTAATATTACTACTATTGCGTTAAAAAGAGCTTGATATATAATGTATAGGTAGGGAATTAAGGTCGAAATATTTAATAACAGTAACTAGGTTCTAGTTACTAGGTTCTAGAATAAATACTAGCTCCTAAAAACTAGAAACTAAAACCTAATTTAATATGAATAAACAAGCATTAGCTGAATTGGTACAAGGTAAACTCGGTGGTACAAAAGTACAAGCAGAAGAAATAGTAGATGGAATGTTTGAAGCTATCGTTTCTACTATGAAAAAAGGAGACGAAGTATCAATCGCTGGTTTTGGTATCTTCTCTGTAAAGGGACGAGCTGCTAGAATGGCTCGCAATCCAAAGACTGGAGAACAAGTCAAAGTAGCTGCTAAAAAAGTTCCAAAATTTCGACCTGCAAAAGGTTTGAAGGACGCAGTTGCGTAATTTTTATCTCGCGAGACAAAAATACAGCAAAAAACAAAAACACCCTTAAGGGTGTTTTTGTTTTTTATCTATTTACCCCGAGAATTCAACCTATCCTAAAACCAACGCGTGACCAATTTCCAATCCTTCTTTCACATATTCTTCTACTTTTTTTGGTAAATAAAAATTTTAAGTAGATGCTTCTGCTGTTATGCATACATCTTTATCACATACAGCTATCCACGCTCTATTTGAGAGTCTACCCCTGTCTTCAAATAATCCCCCTTCCTGACTTATCCAAACTAAAAGCTTTCCCAGCAACTCTAATTTTTGCCGGGTTCTCAGACGCAATAATTACTTTTTTCATATAGTTTAATTACTTAATGCAGTCATCATATTTTTTGCAATACGATATACAACTGGAACTGATACAGAATTACCTATTTGTTTATAAAGCGAACTATCGGCTATTTTAGGTAATTTATAAGTATTAGGAAATCCTTGTATTCTTGCACATTCCCTAGGAGTCAATTTTCTAATACCTTTTTGATCTTTAATTAGAGGCACATTATGCCCCCCTGTTCCCATATTAGCTGTAAGGGTAGGACAAACACCACTTTTATTTTCTCTTACATACTTTCTACGCCATTGATAAATAATATTCTCTTTAAATGTAAATCTTTTCAACTGTTCGAAAAGTGGTTTATTGTTATAATAATAAATATCAGAAACTTCTGTTTCTAAAATATCTTTTATGCTTATTTTTAATTCCATAGAACTAGGAAAATCAAATTTCTTTATTAAGTTGGTTTCTCTAAGAAACCCTACTATATAGACGCGTTCTCTATTCTGAGGTATATTCCCATATTCCATAGAATTTAAAACTGCATATTTAATATCATACCCTAAAATATCTAATTTATTTAGAATTACTTTAAATGTTTTACCAAAATTATGCCCGGTAAGATTCTTTACGTTTTCAAGGAAAAACCCCACTGGTCTTCGTTCTTCTAAGATTTTAGATATTTCAAAAAACAGAGTCCCTCGTTCATCTTCCATCCCCTCTCTCCTCCCCGCTATTGAGAAAGGCTGACAAGGGAACCCTCCTAATAACAAATTGAAATTTGGCAGCTTTTCTATTTCTATTTCTTTTATATCTTTAATTGTTAGTTTAACAGAGTTAAAATTTAAATCATAAGTCTCTGCACATTTAGGCTCAAAATCATTTGCAAAGACTGTATTAAAACCAGCTTTTTCAAAAGCTAGACGGACCCCCCCTATACCAGCGAACAAATCAATTGTTTTTACGTTTTTCATTTGCAATTTTTATTAAAATATCCCAATTTTCTTTATATTTTTTAAGAGTCGAAAGTGCTTTTGTGGCACCCCATTGCTTTAAATCTTTAACAGGTATTATATAACATTCTCCATTCCTACTATCTACAGCCATAAGAATATCTATATCTTTTTCTGTGTATTTATATGATCTACTTTTGACAGCTCTATTTATTTGTTGCCCGCTTCTTCCTCCTCCTGTAAAAGAAACCGTCCCTTGCTCTCCTACTCCTTTTATTTGGATACGCAATAAGATACTGTTGCCAACATCTACAATTGCATCATACTTACCATTTGTTATATCTACACGAGAACAAGCAAATCCAGCTTTTATAGTTCTCCCTATCCCGATCAACTCATCAGCATTCCCGTTAATAGTTCTAAAGACACCGTCTTCTGTATTGGTTAAATTTCTTGCCCACTCTATATTTTCTTCACTCATACTTTTATTATACATTTAATATAAAATTATGCAGCCAGCCATTAATTTATAATGTGGAAAACTTTTTAATACTTTCGTATAACTGCTTTTAACTTTGCTACCACATTCAAACTCTGTGTCGGATAGAGGGGTTTGTAGTTTTTATTTGCTGGCATGAGCCACTTTTTATTTCCCTTCTCTTTAAAATATTTCATGGTGAACTCTCCGTCTATTTCGGCTATGA
>Ga0210057_1008445_pt1 | contig 12197 bp, 13 predicted proteins | sample CryGeyCG2114_010_2_FD_183968 | JGI IMG/M metagenome (GOLD analysis project Ga0210057, IMG submission 183968) | Groundwater microbial communities from aquifer - Crystal Geyser CG10_big_fil_rev_8/21/14_0.10 (SPAdes) (version 2) | ecosystem: Environmental > Aquatic > Deep subsurface > Groundwater ...
AGATCAGGGTGATGGTGAAAATGAAGGCAAATTTTAAAATTAATTAAAATAAAAATAGAACGAAAAGGATCGCCTTTTAGGCGACCCCATTCATCAAGCCACCGCCTTTGGCGGGGGTGTTCTGACTAAAATCATTGTTATATTTTTCTTATCCCTATCGGTCATAATTAAGGCAATCAAGGTGATGATTGAGGCGACAACCGAGACGATAAGGGCGGAAACTGAGGCGGCCATTAATGCCATGACCACGGCGCTAATAGAGACAAGAACAGAGAAGAAAACAAAGATTAAACGGCCAAGGGTAGCGGGGGTGTTAACAACTTTTTTATTACTTGCGGGTATTATTAAAAATAAAGTAACAAACCACCCAAACAAACTAAGCAAACTAAACCAAGAAACTTTTGCTATTTCTTTGGGCGAATCAATTTTTTCAAAAAATATTATTTTACCGGCCTCTTTTTTGGCAAACAAAGTTTTTTGAACGACAGCCCTATACTCATACGGCCAAGGATCACTGGGCCAATCAGCTTTAAATGCAAAGGTAGTAGCTGAAATTGTCACCTGAGCTATTTGCCCTGGCTTGTTGTAAGCTAAATTAATCAAATTGTCCGGCTGACCATAGTTTTTCAAGTCAATGCCAATGGCAACAACTTGAATTGTATCAGTAGTTTTCATAATCAGATACTTACCTTGATCTTTTGTGTCCTGATGTAAAAAAATACTTTCTTCGGCCACGACTGAATTGGCCAATAAAACCAATATAACAAAAACACCAAAAAACACCTTTTTCATAACAAAACTCCTAAAGTATATAAAACAAAATTTTTAATGTTCAATATATAATTATATCATACTTTAAAGATTTTGTCAATAGCAGTCAAATATCTTATTTAATATTAGCCAAAAAATACAATTTACCCAATAGCAAAGTTAAACAAAAAACCCGGAGATAACCGGGTTTAAAAATTATTTAAAAAATAATTAAGCGATGATTGTTTCTAAAAACTTCTTGATTTCTATCTGTTCCAAAAAGGAATTCTCCAATTCCATAACAATTGTTTTGGCAAAATATTGAGGTGCTAAATCCTTAAGATACATTAAGTCGTTTAAGCTATCCAAACTGTGGTCAACATTTGTTTTGTTGAAAATTTTAAACAAAACACCTGTTTTAATACCACTAAGATGATTAACCTTAATTGGATGTTTGGCCAACATGGCAGTTAAATTTTTATAATGTCGTTTACTGGTAAGGCGAGCTTCTTCTAAGTGTGCTAAATCCAAACAAATACCGCTCACCTGGTGCTTAGTAAAAGACTCTTCATTAAATAATCTATCAGCTTCTTCTGAGGAAAAATTTTCCACATAGATAATTGAGTTATACTTAGCCAACCGATCCAACAAAGCATAACCCTTAGCATCAGCATGACAACTAAAAGATTTGGTTTTGAAGCGAGAGACTAAATAATCAATTTCTTCAATCGTAAAATCATCGCGCAGATGAATATAGGGAATTGACTCAACACCGGATTCTTCTATTAGTTTATACAATGCTTGTCGATCAGCAATGGCCAAGGTTGTTGGTACTAAAGCAATCTCGCGTAAAGCTAGTTGTTTTATTTCCTCAACCTTATCACGCCAATTAGAACCGGCGGTGGTAGTTAAGCCCAATAATAATTGTTTGTCGCCAGACATATATATTTTTCTTAAAATTGTCTGATTATATTTTACCAATAATTAACCAATGAAGCAAATTTATTTAGTGTAAACTTTAATTAACTCTGCTAATTTGCTAAAAACTGCCTGATTACCAGACTTAACGGCACCATTGAGAGTTTGCCGATAGTCGTCGAGTTTTGACAAAAAGCCAGAGACAACCGCTGGTGTTAAATTCTCATGATACTCACCGTAACCCAAGACTGACAAATAATGAGCATTGAGTGTTTGCTCATACTGTTGCTTAGCCGGTACTGCCAAATATGGCTTGGTTAAATAAAGCGCCTCGGAAATTAAAGAAAAACCGGCATTAGCAATAATTGCCCGACAAGCTAATAAGTCATCAAGAAAGGTTTGGCGATCAGCTAGTTTAAAAGTTAGATTACCTTGATAATCATTCTTGTTTAGACCATAAATGATAAATTCAGCTGGCTGATTTTTTAAAGCACTAATCGCTCCCTCATCGCCAGAAGTTAAATAAACCAATATCTTATCACCAACCGTACCTGGTGCTGATAAAATTTCCGATTTAATAATCGGCGGAAAAATAAAAGTTCTTTTATTTTTTGCCTGACAAGGGAAAAAACTCAAAACCAAATAAGCTTTAGCACCAAAAACCATCAACTTACTGACCATTTTATCAACTAAATAAGCGCTGTGATAATTTTTAAAATAATCGACCTTGGCATCTGTTAAAATATGTTGGTTGTCAATGGAAATCAAGGGTAATTTTTTAAGTTTAGCGATGGTTGAGGCTATTGGCTCAAAATCAGAAATCACCAAATTAATTTGGTGATCAGCAACTATTTTGGAAACTTTTTCCAGACTCCTGACCGCTTCGTGGCTTTTTAAAAAATTATTAAAAACGGTCGGCAGATATTTAACTTCGTTGTCTTTATAGGTAATGTTTAAACCGCTAATTTCTTCAACCTCATAAAATTCCGACAAATACTTAAAACCGCGATCATAGGAAATCAGCACAACTTTGTGTCCAGCCGAAACCAAATAATCAACCACCTCTTTGCTTCTGGCCGCATGACCAAAGCCCTCTCCGCAAATACCGTATAAAATATTAGCCATATATTAGCAAACTGCTATGCCGGATTTGATTTTAGCAGCCATTTTTTTAGCTTCATCGCTTTTGTACTTTGATTGTGGCCAAGCAGTCAAACCATCGTTAGCACGACGAGGTATTAAGTGAATATGACAATGATCAACCAACTGACCGGCAACCGTGCCGTTATTAATAATAACATTATAACCGGCAGTACCCAAGCTTTTTTTCATAGCCTGACCGATTTGCTTAACGGCGCGCATTAAATAGGCCAACATTAAATCGTCGACATCATCAAGATTGGCTGAGTGAAGCTTAGGAATGATTAAAACATGACCCGGATTAACCGGCGCTATGTCCAAAAAGGCTAAAACATGATCGTCTTCATAGACTTTGAAGGCGGGAATGTCGCCACGGACAATTTTGCAAAAAATACAATTAACCTTCATAAAATTAAGCGAAAAACTAAAAGTGAAAATAAAAAATAAACCAATCACCACTCTTAATTTTTACATTTTAGCTTTTGATTTTACTTTAAAAATTACTATTATTATAGCACTGGCCAACCAAATTATCAACCAAAAAATAATATTAAGAAAGGGCCAAACCGAACCTGGTTTAATTAATTCCATAATCAAAAAAACCACGTTACCCACCAGCATAACCTTAAAAACTTCTTGAGCTAAAATATAAACCGACTTTTTCATAATTTAAAAAATTGACGCCAAGTTTTGCCAAAAACTTCCGCCTTAATGGCTCTAATTTTTATCTCACCGGTCTGGCTGTCTTTAAGGCCAGGCACTCTGATCATAAATTTATAACTTTGATTGTCGCGTTCGGCTGATTTTAAATCAAAGTCCAGCTGGCTAACATAATAATTGTCAGCTAAAAGCTTGGGTACTTGATAGTTAGCAATAATATAATTAGTTTGCTTGTTAAATAAAAAAGTTTCATCAATTTTTTGGCATTGTTTATTTGGCAAATTGTAATTATAAACAGCAATCGTCTCGGTAGCCTGATTTGAGTCTAAAAATTGCTTGATACTTGAATAGGTTTCTTGGCGTTGTAAAAAAATTGTGTTGCCGGACTCCATAACCCCCCAATCACCTGACTGATAAAATTGATTAATAAATTTATTGTAAATCGGTTTTATTTCATAGCGCCACAAATCTTTATTTCGCAACAAACCAACCTCCACAATCAATTCGTCCTCTGGTTCGTACTCCAAGGTTAGTTTTACGCGATCAAAAGCTCTGGGCGTTTTTAAATTAAAATAAACCAAATCACCTTTTACGGTGATTTCTTGCTGAGCTTGTTTGAGCCTATCTTTTGGTTCAAATGAATTAATAAACCAACTATTTTGACCGGGCTTAAACCAATAAACAGCGTGGCCGTTAGGAACTATATTCTGCCACAACAAAAAACCAATGGTCACTAATAAAAAAGACCACAAAAATAATCTTATTTTCAATCTTTGGCTTGTCATAAAATCTGCCGGCAAAGAAAACCGCCTTAGTCACTTAAAGCAGTCTTATAATAAAAAATAGGCTAAAATTAGTATTTAAAACAAAATTTTAAAACAATTAAGCTTAAATTTAATCAAATTATAGCTCATTTGTCAAACCAAAAAGCAATGGACAAAAGCAAAAACTATTGTTAAACTAAAAACAGTTTCTCCCACTAATTTACAAATATTATTCTGCTAACTTTTTGCGGAAAATAAGCATACCATTTTAAATTTGTATATTTGTAAAACATATAATTATATGGCTATAGAAAAAGTTTTGATTAAAGATTTAGAAAACTATGTTGACCAAGAGGTTGAAATAAACGCTTGGATTTATAATTTGCGCTCATCAGGCAAAATTAATTTTTGGCAACTGCGCGATGGCTCCTCCTTTTGCCAGGCAGTGGTTTCAAGTAGCGACTTAAAGGCAGACAAGTGGGACGAGGCTAACAAGGCCACCCAAGAAACTTCAGTTAAAATTATCGGGCTGGTTAAAAAACACCCCAAGACATCTGAATTTGAAATTGCCGTGACCGATTTTGAATTTTATCAAATCAGCCAAGAATATCCGATTGGCAACAAAGAACACGGCATTGATTATTTGATGGACAATCGCCATTTGTGGTTGCGCGCCAAGCGCCAATGGGCGATTCAGCGAATTCGCAATACTTTAATCTTGGCGACTTATGATTATTTTAGACTAAACAGTTTTACCAAAATTGACGCGCCAATTTTAACACCTAATGCTGGCGAAAACACCACCGATTTATTTAAAGTAAAATATTTTGACGAAGAAGCCTATTTATCACAAACTGGCCAGCTTTATTTAGAGGCGGCCTTGCCGGCTCATGGCCGAGTGTTTGATTTTGGTCCAACTTTTAGAGCCGAAAAATCCAAAACCCGCCGTCACTTAACGGAATTTTGGATGATGGACGCTGAAATGGCTTTTACCACACTTAATGATAATTTAAAAATCCAAGAAGAGTTGATTAAATTTATGATCTTGGAAGTTTTAAAACACAACCAAGCCGAGCTGGCGATTTTAGAAAGAGACACAACCCCTTTGCAAAATGTAGTTGATAAGCCGTTCTATCGCCTAAGCCACGCCCAGGCGGTTAAAGAATTGCGCGAGCTTGGCTCCGACATTAAAGACGATGAAGATCTGGGCGGTGACGACGAAACTTTACTGACTAAAAAATATGACAATCCGATTTTTGTCACTAACTATCCGGCCAAAATAAAAGCCTTTTACATGGCCAGAAATACAGATAACCAAGAGCTGGCTGAATGCGCCGATTTGCTCGCCCCTGAAGGTTACGGTGAAATTATCGGTGGTTCACAACGCGAAGAAGATTATGACACCCTCAAGCAAAGAATTATTGACTTTGGCTTGAAAGTTGAAGACTACGATTGGTATTTGGATTTAAGAAAATACGGCAGTGTGCCACACGGCGGTTTCGGCTTTGGCATGGAACGTATCGTCACTTGGCTTTGCGGTCTGGAGCATGTCCGTGAAGCCATCCCCTTTGCCCGCACGATTTACCGTCTTAAGCCCTAAAACAAGAATAATAATATTTTAAAACCCTCGGTTAGAAGCCAAGGGTTTTGTTTTGATAATTGACAAAAATCAAAAAGCCTGCTATTGTCAATTTTAATTAGTTTTGTTCATTTATAAAAAGAGGTATTTAATGTCTGATATTATTAAAGCTTTTGAAAAAGTCCGAGATCGGATAAACTCAAAAATATGGCCACAAATCGGCGAGGTTGAAAATTTTGGCGAAAAAATTCCCTTCTTTGGCCAAGTAATAAAATACAGTTTGCAAACCGACAAAGGCCCAGAAGACTACTATTCTATCGCTAGACACTTTGGCTGGAGTGTGGTTTTCGGCATCACCAAGGATGCCAAGATTATAACCTTGGTACAATGGAAACCGGGTGTTAATCAGGCTAGTTGGGAATTACCTCCAGGTGGTATTGGTAAAATCGGTCCCGAGGCTAGCCAAGAAGAAATCCTAGCTAAAACCAAAGAATTTTACCTTAAAGAAACCGGCTACACTTCGTCAGACAAGTTTTGGACATACCTGGGCAATGCCCTGGTTGAAACCGGCAAATATCGTGGTGCCGACGAACACGGTCATGGACTGCCGGCGCATATGTTTATGGCTATGAATCTGGAAAAAATTCAAGAAGCTCGCCAACCAAATCCCAATGAGATTATGGAAACTATGGAAATTCCGGTGGCAGACTTTAGAGAAGTTTTGGACAGCGGCTATTTTAATGAAATTAGCGCCGCACTCTGTGCCTACAAGGCGCAGACAAAGCTTGGTTTTCTTTAAAAAATTTACACAAAAAACCCACTAAACACTAGTGGGTTTTATTTTATTGTTTTCTTTTAGATTTTAAAAATTTCCAAATATTGCTTAGCTGTTTTCTCCCAGCTAAAATTTTTAGCCCTAATTAATCCAGCTTGTGATAATTGTTGGCTTAGATCAACAGACAATAAAATCTGAGCTGTGGCTTCGCCAATATCGGCTGAATTATAAGGATCAACCAAAATCCCGGCCTCAGCCACCACTTCAGGCAACGATGAAGCGAAGCTGGCCACCACCGGCGTGCCCGAAGCCATGGCTTCTAAGGGCGGAAAGCCAAAACCTTCATAGAATGATGGGAAAACAAAAACTTTAGCCAGATTATAAAGCGCTACCTTGTCGGCTGTCGCCACATAACCCAAAAATTTAATATCCTCCCTGAAAGCCGAGTTCTTAGCCGACCTGTAGATGGCTTTGTATTTCCAACCATCGCCACCAGCCAAAACCAGCTTAACTTCAGCTAACGCCGAGTATTGTTTTCTTAAATAATTGTAAGCTTCAATTAAGCCAACTAAATTTTTTCTAGGCTCAATCGTCCCTAAGTATAAAATAAATTTATCCGGCAGATTATATTTTTGTTTAACTGCCAGCAAGCTTGAATCGTCTTTAGCTAAGGGCCGATAATCAGCTGACACGCCAGAGTAAACCACCGAAATTTTTTCAGCTGCAAAACCAGTTAAAGCCACAATATCACGCTTGGTATTTTCAGAAATTGCTATTAAATTATCAGCTCCTCTAACTAATTTAGATACATTAAGCTGACGATGCCAAAAATTTTTACGTACTGAAAAAAATTCCGGATAAAGCAAAAACGATAAATCATGAATAGTTAAAATATTTTTAGCCTTGGGCCAAGCCACAAAATTAAAATGTGGCAACCAGCAAACATCAAGCTTTTCTCCCATTAGAGTATCTAATTTCGGCCGATTTAAAAATTTAAAACAGCCATAATTTAAAAACTTATTTGGCCAATGGCGAGCAACTAAACGAACATTGAGCGCTTCAAATTTTGGCAAGTTAGCTTCTAAATTTTTGGCGCTATTATAAAAAAGGACATAGTGGTTAAGCTTGTCCTCTTTGATTAACGCTTGTAATAAATTTAGAGTGTATTCGGCCACGCCACTGTATTGCGCATCCAAAAGCACTCTAATATCAACGCCGATGGTCATAGCCATAAATTAACCTTTAAGAATTTCTAAATTCTTTATATTTGCTATCAATAAATTGATGAATGGCGTCTTTGAATTTTTCTATGGAAAAATTCAAAGAGTAGTTTCTAATAACTTGGCCGTCATAATGTCTTTGGCTAAAAAGATCCAAGGCCTGTTTTAAACTATCGGGGGTCTGCTCAGCAAACAAAATGCCCAAAGCTTCTTGGCTAACAATTTCTCTGGCACCGCCTCGGTTAAAAGCAATAACCGGTCGTCCAGAGGCCAGAGCCTCAACCATAGTGATACCAAAATCCTCTTCTTGCGGATTAATAAAAGCTTGGGCTTCGGAGTATAGCTTGGCTCTATCGGCGTCATTAACTCGGCCCAAAAATTCAATATTAGTCGCCCCTTCGGCCAACGACTGCAATCTTTTTAAATCAGGGCCATCACCAAAAATTTTTAAGGCTTGTCCGGTCTGCTTAAAAGTTTCTATTAATAGATCAAAACGCTTGTAAGGCACCAAACGGCCACCAGCCAAAAAATAATCACCAATCGTTTGGCTGATAAAAAATTTATCAATTTCCACCGGCGGATAAACCACCTCGGAAGAACGATGATAGTATCTCTGAATACGTTTGGCGATAAATTTTGAATTGGCAATAAAATAATCGGGTCTATCCGCCGCCACCCTATCCCAAACTCTGATTTTATTTAAAGACAAGGCTACTATTTTTTTTAAATACTTATTCATCTTCAACTCCTTAACATAAGAATGAGTATCGCTCCACAAATATCTGGTTGGTGTGTGGCAATAGCACAAATGTAAAGTATGGCTACCGGTAATAATGCCCTTAACAAACGAGCTAGTATCGGAAATTACCAAATCATATTCCGATAAATCAAAAAATTCCACGGCCATAGGCATAAACGGCATAAACCATTTATACAGCCTAACGCCAAAAGGCAAACGTTGAATAATTGAGGTTGTGATAGTTCTATTTTTAAAATATTTATCAGCGTTTTTTTGCTCGTAAAGCAAAGTAAAAATCGGCGCTTCAGGAAACATGTCCGACAGCACCTTGAGTACCTTTTCAGCTCCACCGTCTTGAGCCAAATGATCGTGAACCAAAGCAACTTTCATATATTTATAGCTTTACTTCATTTATTATTATTTTAACATTAGTTTGTTAAAAAAAGCCAGTTTTTACTCGGCTTGTCGGTTTTTTATAACCGCCAAGGGAGTTTTTAATAAAATTATCAAATCAAGCCACAACGACCAATTTTCAATATAATAAGTATCCAGCTTAACCTCGTCTTCAAAGCTTAAATCACTGCGACCGGAAACTTGAGCCATGCCGGTAATACCTGGTTTGATGGTTAGGACTTTTTTGTGATGAGATTGATATTTAGCCACTTCCTCCGGCAAATGAGGTCGCGGACCAACCAAGCTCATGGAGCCGATAAAGACCAAAAATAATTCCGGCAATTCATCAATAGAAAAACGACGAATAAATTTACCAACTCTGGTAATACGCGGATCGTTTTGAATCTTAACCATCGGGCCATCGGTACGCAAATTGTATTTGGCTAATTCTTGATAACGCTGGCTGTCGGTATTGGGTAGCATGGAACGAAATTTTAAATAAGGAAATGGCTTACCACCAGAGCCAACACGTTTTAAAGACGAACCGTCGTCCAAGCGAGAAAAAAAGACCGGCCCCCGAGAATCAAGCTTGATAAAAATAGCCGTCAACAAATAAACCGGACTTAAAATAATAATTAAAATAGCCGAAACCGCCATATCAAAAAGTCTTTTAGAAATTCTGCCCCAGCCATCTAAAGAAGTTTTTTTAACTTCGGCAATCGGCAAACCGGCAATTTCTGAAACCTCCACTCTCAAAACCTTGGTATCCAATAAATCAGCGGCGTATTTAAAAGTCAGCTGATGTTCATCGGCAAAATCATACAATCTTAAAATTTCCGCCTTGGACAAATTAGGATCACTTTGAATAACCTCGTCAACTTCTTTGTAAGTCAAGATTTTTTCCAACTCACCAGCCTCTTCCAAACCAAATTTGTCAAAACGCTTAACCACTTCATAGCCAAGATTTTTTTTAGTTGAAAATTCATGCAAAAGAATTTCCGTAGTCTTGCTGGAACCAACCAACACCAAGTGTCTTAAGCCAAGACCATGTCGGTATAAACCGCGTTTGATAGCCAAAACAATAATTCTAACCAAACTCATATAAATCATGGTCAAACCATAAGCGGCCAAAACAATAAAACGCGAAGAAAATAATTCTCTAAAAAAGAAAATATAAATAACCACAACCACCAAAGCCAAGGAACAGGCAATAATAATTTTTTTAATCTCATTGCGAAGCTTTCTTTCTTGACGCAGACTGTAAAGTCCGGAAAAAATAAAAACCAATAACCAAACTCCGGCGATAAACAAAACCAATTTTAAATAAGTAAAAAATGGCAGTTGAAAAAACACCGGCGCCAAGTCGGTTAAAGAAGAAGCAAATCTTAAATAATAAGCGCTCAGACCGGCTAAAATTACAGCCGCAAAATCAAGCGGCAATAAAATGGCTGACAAGAGTAACTCTGATCGTTTCATATTTTAAATATTTATTTAGGTTTATTGTCTAAATTTTAATAAACTTGAGGCAAGCTATAAGCCGGATTCTGTCCCGTCCCGCTTCGGCGGGACGATGATGGTCATCTATCTGGTCCTGCTATCACTATCAGGATCAAGCGAGCCACTTTTCATCTGACTGTCTAAATTTTGGGCAGCCAGGTTTGCTCTTGCTTCAGGCAGGGTTTACCACGCACCTCTGTCACCAAAGGGCGATGACCGTAGCTGTTTAGAACACCGGCCAACTTTTCACCTTTTATTTTCGGTTATTTCAACCAAAAATTAGTATTGTCTCTGTGGCACTTTCCCTAAAATTACTTTTGGTGGGCATTACCCACTGCCTACTTATGAAGTCCGGACTTTCCTCCCATTATTTAATAATAACCTATTTTTCAAGCTTATTATCAAATAAAGGCGACCATCCGCTTACCTCAATTTTGTTAAAATCTAGCCCTGATAAAATATCATAAAACCTAAAAAAAGTCAAGCTAAGATAATAAAAAAACCCTGTTTAGCAGGGTTTATTTAATAATTGTAAAAAACTCAATTATTTCTGAATCAGACAAGTCACCAGAGTTAAGATCAAATAATCTTACATCATGTAATAATTCAATTTGCTCTAAAATAAGGCTAACTAAAGTTTCCGAACGGCCAATCTTAAAAACATCATCATCCAAAACAGACGAAACAACTTCAACCTCAAAATAAGGCAATAATAAATTTAAACCGTTAGTATAAGATTCATCGATAGCTCGCCAAATTTTTTTGGGAACATCACGATAAACTTTAAAAATATAGGTATCACTATGCCAATTAAATAAAAAGTGGGCATAAAAAAATTTACTATGGACAACCAGCAAGTCATTAACTTGCAACTGTCCGAGCCAAGCGAAGTCGACACTATTAAAATTGCCGAAATTAAAATCAGGAATTGCCAATTCATCAGCCACAAACCGTCCTTTTTAAAAGTACAAAATATTTAATTACTGCCTATCAATCTCACAACTTCGTCCAAGTCGTCATCTTTGCCAAGTTTGTTACGCTTGGCCAAGCCACACTCCAGACAACGATGCACCACATAATAATCGCCAGCCTCAACCTCAAACGACACCGGTCGCATCAAACCACCGCAATTAGAAGCTCGATCACCGGGGTTAAGGTCAACATGCTTACTCCAAAGACAACTCGGACAATGGTTGGTATAACCGTTGCCTTTAACTGTTTGCCCGCAATGCTCGCAGACAAAATCTTCAATTTTACGGGTAAACTTTGGGGTGGACATAAATTTTTAGCTTTGTATTATTAGTATAACAAATTTATAAAAATAGCAAATAATTTTGTTAAATTAAAATTTTAATTACCACCACTTAAAAATACCTTGCAATAAACATATCACCAGCTTAACGCTAGTGGTATCTGTTTGACTAGCAAAGTCGGTTGATTCGCTTGGTTGTAGGATTTGTTTTATTTTTTTTGTCATTCCGGCCCGCGAGCCGGAATCTAGAGTTGGGCAGGATATTTTTGTCATTCCAGCCCGCGAGCCGGAATCCAGGGTCTGGCAGGACATTTTTGTCATTCCGGCCCGCGAGCCGGAATCCAGGGTTGAGCAGGATTAACAAGAATCAATAGACTCCACGTTTGCATAAGTTAACCCCTGGATCCTGGGTCGCGGCCCAGGATGACAGAGTCGGAGGTAATCGCGGCCCGGGATGACAAAGTCGACGGGTGGTATTATTCGTCATTCCGGCCCGCGAGCCGGAATCTA
>Ga0210057_1008447_pt1 | contig 12194 bp, 10 predicted proteins | sample CryGeyCG2114_010_2_FD_183968 | JGI IMG/M metagenome (GOLD analysis project Ga0210057, IMG submission 183968) | Groundwater microbial communities from aquifer - Crystal Geyser CG10_big_fil_rev_8/21/14_0.10 (SPAdes) (version 2) | ecosystem: Environmental > Aquatic > Deep subsurface > Groundwater ...
CCCCCCGCCCAATCCAGACCTTCCTGAAATCATCTGATAAAGAAGGGCCGTAAGATAAAAGAAGCCAAACCCAAATAACCCACCCATCAGCCCAGTATAAAAAAAATCTGAATCAAGAAGGAGCGTAACAATAACGCCATAAACCATACCACCAAGACTCAACTTATCGGGAATAATCCTATGCTCAATATCTATAAAGACGATGGCAATACAACCCGCCGCAAAAACCATCCATTTAAAAATCGCCACGGGAGTTAAACCACTCCTCAAGGCCACTGTTAAAAATAAGACCGCAGTAATCAATTCAACTAGCGGGTACCGAAAACTAATCTTCGACGAACAAGCACTACAAACGCCACGATTCAAAAGATAACTCAATACCGGAATATTGTTTCTCCACGAAATATTTACCTTACAATTCGGACAATGGCTTCGGGGTGATATGATAGACATTTTACGCGGCAAGCGATAAATGACAACATTTAAAAAACTTCCTATTACCAATCCACCGAGCGCAACCCAAATTAACTCAATCGTCATAAAACCTTTTTCCAAAACGATACAACGGCGCCCACACTTAGGATGCTAAATAGTAAAATACCGTAAATTAATCTGCCAAAAAATTCATGGATGGGCATTGGCAAGCCGTAAGTTGCAAAACTTGCGATAGAGAAAATCGAAAACTTAGGGATAAACCAAGACAAATAATAAAGAACTAAATTTGATGCATTTGAGTCTGCATTCGCGATCTGATAAAGATAATCTACGTTGACCCCCAATATAAATACGCCGACCATGATAATCATACATGAAAAAAAACCAAGCCATTGCGCGATCAGCAAACCCAAAACGCCTAAAGTTAAAAATTTAATAAAATTGAAACCAAAATATACTAATAAACCAATATGTACATTCGATCCAACTACAACCATAAACACTAACATCGCTATTGAAATAACAATTTGAAAAATCAGTAGCGCAAAAGCAAAACCAAGTATGCGACCTAACTGGTACTCCCACCTCGAAATTGGCCTACTTAAAAATAGATACACAATTCGATTTTCGTGGTCATTTTTTACAATCAATGGGGCAAAATATACTACGAAAAAAAACAGGGCTCCGGAAATTGCAATTCGGCCCAAATCAAAAAACACCCTGGGCGTCTCTAATGGGGTCAATTTGGTAGCAAAAAAAACAAACCCGATTAAAAAAAATGAAAACAAAGTCGAAATCAAAAAAACCTTTTCATTTACAATTTCTTTTACGGTGTATTCCGCAACACACTTAATTCCATTCATACAGACACACTCTGATTTCGATTGAAAAAATATTTCTGAGCGTCTCCCAAAAAAGCTAACTCTCCAGCCTTAATTTCAATGACTTGATCAGCGTATTCTTTAAACTCATCAATTTTGTGAGTTGAAATAAGTACGGTTTTTTTGTCTTCCTTAAATTTTTTCACCAAAGACATTAAAAGCTGCTGCCCTGATTCATCTAATCCGCTCATTGGTTCATCCATTACTATGAATTCTGGATCGTTGATCAACATCTGCGCAATAGACACCCTCTGCAACATCCCCTTTGAAAAACCACTCATTCGTTTATTTGAAACTTCGCTCAACCCTACTAGGCTCAACAATTCATCAATTTTTCTTGAAACTATCCTCCTATTCATCGCTGGGATTACTAGTTGAAATAATAATCTCAACAAGGAATCGGGTGTCATAAACAGAGGAAGCGACGACTTTTCTGGCATAAACCCTAATCGAGACTTCCATTTTTTATCGGGCGTCGATTGACCATCAAAGTCGATGGAATGCGAGTGAGACAGATTGATTCCAGTTAACAAAAAAATAAGTGTGCTCTTACCGGCACCATTGGGACCAACTAATAATGTTACGTTTTCTTTTTTCAACTCCATTGAAAAATTTTTTAAGGCGTGATGACCCTGATTACCGTCGCCTCCTGGGAAAACAAAGTCTAAATTTTTAACCGTTAATAGGTTTTTCATTGAGACGACCAATCAAATTTTATGATATCTGAGTCCTCGGAAGAAACAATTCGGTTTTTAGAGTTTAAACCTAGTGTTCCACCATAAGGATCGGCAATTGATCCATTCAAATTTGCTGATTTAAAATCATCAAAGCTCATTCCGTGCTTAAGAGCGCTTTTGTATTGTAAATTCAAATTAAAAAGATACTTTTTTATTCGTAGCGCTCGTAATTTTTGGTCATATAGATCCCGCATCTGATCCGAATAGGCCATTTCTCTAGTCAAACCAAGAACATTTTCGGCCACCTGAAATTGGCCATCGATAGTCGAAAGTCGCTTTATTAGCGGGCCAAAAAACTGAGGTGCTTGTCCGATACTAATCAATCGCATTCCAATTTTTTTTGCACTTTTAAAATCATTCCCCTCGATTAGATTGAGATAAAATCCAATAAAATATAACCTCCAAGATTGAGACCAATATTTTCCGGCAAATTCAGCGGGCAAGTGGGGCAATTTCCCTTCTGCAAACTCGATACCATTTTCGGTGAGCTGGAATGCGCCTTTGATATCGTCATGAACCACAGATAAAGTTTGTGCACCAATTGAATACGCTTCAAAACAATAGGGATCGATTTCGATAATATTTTTCATCCAATAGTAAAACCGCGGATGACCGATGAAATTTCCTTTTTTTTCTTTGAATTGATCCAATACTGCAGTCATCCACATCAGTGTAGTCGATGACTGCCACTCACCAAGACTGAGTAAACGAATAATTTCAGAGTTAAATGGTCGCTCATGATTTTTTTCTAGATCTGAGTGACCAACTGTAACGCGGGTCCGCTCACCATAAAGTTGAACGGAATAAAAAAGGCACAGAAACAGTGAAATACCCGTAATATTGCGACGCATTAGCATATTCCCTTTACGTTAATATTTACATACAGCAAAATCAATCTATCATTAGAGGAGTACGCTTACTCGATGGTTTACAGTTTTTTGGTCGAATCCACGAGCAAGCTTTTAGACGGAGAATAAAATGGCGCATAAATTTCAATCAAACAAAAATCGAGCCCCTGTCAGCAAGTGCATCAACAAGAGCAATCGCGGCTTTACCCTTCTTGAACTCTTAGCAGTTCTAGCGATCATCACTCTTTTGGGCGCAGTTGCCCTACCACTTTATCAGCAACACACTAGGCGGGCTCGCCAAACAGAAGCAACTCAAATGCTCAGTAATATTTTTATGGCTCAAATGGCTTTTAAATCCAATCCAGGAAACAGCTTTACCTCTTGTTTAAGAGCGCTTGGCGTCGCAACTCAAAGCAACACTCGGTACTACCGATCGGGCTGGAGCCCGGGCGCAACGTCCGGTCAAAAGATCGCATGCGGAACAAATCCTAGCGCCGCCTCTGGGCCCATAAACTGCGGAATCCCATCTTTCTATTACGATGAAGCAACCGACGCAAATGTCGGTTCTGCTGCCTGCCCCGATGAAGACCTCAATACCGTACCAACCGCTTCAGGATCTGGGGCTGGATTTCCAGCAGTTGATTCTCTTGCCAACCATGCCAGCTTTACCTGGGATGCCACCCGAGGGGGGTCCTATGAATTCACTGCAGCCGCGGCCGGAGACTTAGGACTGGGCAACGATGCCGCTAACTTAGATGTTTGGACCATTGACCAGAAGAAAAATCTTTTTAATAAACAATCTGGAATTTAAAGACCTTTTAACTTTCGTCCATTTCATGTTTTTTTAGACGATATCTGAAGCTACGAAAAGTTATGCCTAATAGGTCAGCAGCCTTCTTTTTAATTCCATTGGAATGAAGTAGGGCGGCATTGAGGTACTTCATCTCAACTGATCCTAATACAGAATCCAGGTCCACTTTTGATTTCGAGGAAAAATCGGGAGCTGGAACTTGTATAAATTTTGCTCTACCAATTGCAGAAGCGCCAACACCACCGCTTGTCAATTCACTACTCTCGTCATCTCCGGAATCCGCTCCAGTTACGCTGGGCGGAAGCGAAGAAATAGAAATTTTATCACCGTTTTCGAGTGTAACTGCTCTCTCAATCACATTTTCCAATTCTCGAACGTTCCCAGGGAACGAATATGCTGAAATGACATCAACAACGTCGGGCTCAAACTTCAATGTTTCCCGACCATGTTTCTTACAGACCTTTTTAACAAAAAAATCCATCAACAAGGGTATGTCGCCGCCCCGTTCGCGCAGTGGAGGCGTTTCTATCAAAATTACATTCAGTCTGTAATAAAGATCTTCTCGAAATCTTCCAGCGGCAATTTCATTTTCCAAATTTCGATTTGTAGCAGCCAATATTCTCACTTCAACCTTTATATCTTTTGTCCCGCCAACTCGCCGAAATGTTTTTTCCTGAATGACTCTCAATAATTTAACTTGCATCGGGAGCGGGAGCTCTCCAATTTCATCTAAGAAGAAGGTACCTCCATTGGCAACCTCAAACAATCCTGCCTTATCGCTCACCGCTCCGGTAAAACTCCCTTTTTGATGCCCAAAAAGTTCACTTTCTATTAAGTTTTCTGGAATCGCTCCACAGTTCACACAAACAAATGGGCGAGTGCTAACCGGACTCAGCTCATGGATCTTACGAGCGACGAGCTCTTTTCCAGTTCCACTTTCTCCAGTAATAAGGATACTTGTACTCGAAGGAGCAACCTGTTTGATCGTATTCATCACTTCGATGATTGCTGCTGATTTTCCAATAATATCCGTTATCATTCCTGCTATACCCCTCGGCTCACTTCCAGCAATGGCAAGTACATAGCCAAAACAAGTACGCCTATTACGAGACCCATTACCAAAATTAAAATAGGCTCTATCATTTTTGTTAAAATTGAAACGCTAGCCGCAACTTCTTCATCATAAAAATCCGCGATCCGTTCAAGCATCTTATCAAGGTTTCCAGTCGACTCGCCCACTTCAATCATCTGAGACACCATCGAAGGAAAAACTTTCTGTCGACTAACTACCGAAGCAACGGGCTTTCCCGCTTCTACTTCGCGCCGCATTTTCCCCAAAGCCTCTTCAAGAGGCGCACTATCGACTGAATTTCGACACACTTCCATAGCTTCAATTAGAGGCAACCCACTTGTCAGCAAAGTGCTTAAAGTTCTAGAAAAACGGGAAATAGCTGACTTTCGCAAGGCATCGCCTAGCCCAGGAATCGAATACAATATTGCATGATAAACACGCCTTCCCTCTGTTGATTTCGTATATTGAATTCCGACGTAAAGGAGAAGCGAGATACCCCCAACAATTACGATAATATTTGTCTGAACGAAATCTGAAATTGCTATCACATTAAGTGTAAGTTTAGGAAGAGTCTGTCCGGTCGATTTTAGTAATTCCGCGATTTTTGGAACAACCGCTTCAAGCATAAAAATAATAGTTAAAATTCCAGCGCCGATAAGGACCGCAGGATAAACCAGGGCGCCCTTAACGGTACGGGTTATTTTCTGGATACGTTCTAAATAAGTGGTCAATCGCCCAAGCATAATATCTAATGATCCAGACGATTCACCCGCTTTAATTAGAGAAGTGTATACTCGAGGAAAAATTCCCTGCAAGCTAGACATTGAATCGCTTAGGTATCCGCCTTGACCCACTTTCTCACGAACCGTAATATAATGGTTTCTGGAATTACTGTCTTTTGTCTGTGAAATAATAATATCTAAAGACTGAATTATTGGGACTCCAGAACCAATCAATACTTGTAGCAAATTCGTAAACGTTACTAATTCATTATTGGAAATGGGCTTTCCGGATCCACCACGGAAAAGCGTGCCTAAATCTGCCTGAAGCAAACCAGGCTTCGTGATTGAAGTGGGACGTACTCCCTGAGCCCGAAGCAACATTCTTGCTTCACCCTCGTTGGAACAATTAATTCGCCCTGAAATACGCTTGCCATCGCTCGAATTTCCAACATATTGAAATTCAGCCATTTGAACCACCCGACGCAACCGCTCCGACAAATCTATCGCTTAGGTGACCGCTTCTAACTAGGCTGCTAACCGAATCTTCAAAGGTTTTCATCAGCGGATTTTTTCCAGAAGACTGCATTGCCGAATAAACTTGATTCATCTGCCCCTTGCGAATCAAATTCTGAACCGCAGTATTGATTTTTACAATTTCGGGAACCAATACAAGCCCTTGATTTCCTGAAAGTAACATTTGCGAAACTACTAACTTTAAATTAACTGCTAATAGCTCTCGAACGTGTGCTTGGCGCTCCGGTTCAAACAGGGAGATAAGCCGGCTAATGGATTGTTGCGCTCCGCCACTGTGTAGAGTTCCAAATACTAAATGGCCTGATTCGGCCAACTTAAGTGCTGTTTCAGCTGAAATACGATCGCGAATTTCACCGACAAGTATATAATCTGGATCAATTCTAAATAGTTCGCGATAGCCTGTTTCAAAATCTAAACAGTCTGTTCCGATTTCTCGTTGGGTCACAATACATTTGTTATGTGGATGCAAGTACTCAATCGGATCTTCGAGTGTCACAATATGTCCGCGCTTTTTTTTATTAATTGCATCCAACATTGATGCGATGGTCGTTGTCTTTCCGCTTCCTGTCGCACCCGACACCAAGACTAATCCATGCCGATATTCAATTACTTCAGATATTTCGCTAGGCAACCCTAAGACAGTCAAACCTGGGGGTTCCGATGGAATTCTTCGAAAGCATGCACCTAATTTACCCTTTTGGTGAAATAGATTAAGACGAAATCGATCACCACCTTCAAGGTCAAAGGCCATTGCCAAATCCTTATCCTTTCGCAAAGCTGTCGTTTGAGATTTAGAAAGAAAAGTACTGAATAACTCTTGGATCGATCGAGAAGAAAGCTCTCCCAGATCCGAAGATTGGATTTTTCCACTGATACGATAGCGCGGAACAGAACCGACCGATAGATGCAAATCGGTTGCATTCAATTGGCTCATTGATTTTAGAAGTTTTTTTAACTTCGCGGACAAACTAACTCCTTATTGTTCCATTGTTATTGAAAGAGCCTCTTCCAATGAAGTCTGACCCTCCAATACTCGGGTTAATGCCGACATACGAAGCGTTTTCATTCCTTCTTTAATTGCCTGACGCTTAATTTCCGCTGCTGTTGCTCCTCTAAGAACCATTTCTTTTAGAGTAGGGCTAAAATCCAAAACTTCATAAATGGCAAGTCGCCCAAGGTATCCCGTGTTTCCGCACTTCAGACACCCCTTACCTTTCATTGGAATAACTTTATCTACTGCGTCCCGAGCAAATCCAATTTCAACAAGCTGCGCCTTAGGAACACTTTCCGGTGCACGACAATGCCCACAGACCTTTCTCACCAGTCTTTGTGCAACAATTGTATTAACCGAACCGACAATCAGGAATGGTTCGATTCCCATGTGATGTAATCGCGTAATCGCACTGGCAGCATCATTGGTATGAAGAGTAGACAAAACCAAATGACCAGTAAGCGCGGCTTGAACCGCTATTTCGGCAGTCTCAAGATCCCTAATCTCTCCGACTAGAACGATATCAGGGTCCTGCCTCAGGATAGCCCGCAATACGTTTGCAAACGTTAAGCCAATATCCGAATGCACTTGAATTTGATTAATACCATCCAAGTTGTACTCAACAGGATCCTCAACCGTCGATATGTTTTTTGAAACTTTGTTGAGGTCCGCTAGAGCCGAATATAGCGTGGTGGTCTTCCCTGAGCCAGTTGGCCCAGTAACAAGAACCATTCCGTTAGGGGATTCGATTCCTTTTCGAAAGACCTGAAACTGTCTCGCTTCAAACCCGAGACCGTTTAAATCAAGTTCAAGCGACGATTGATTCAGGATTCTCATCACGATTTTTTCGCCATAAACAGTCGGAATTGAGTTAACCCGAATGTCGACAGAACTACCCCGGATTTTTAATTTTATCCTGCCATCCTGCGGAAGGCGAGATTCCCCAATGTCCATTTTCGCCATAATTTTTATCCGCGCGATGATCGGTCGTTTCAATTCGACAGGGATACTGGCCACGTCTAACAAAGCACCGTCAACACGCATTCGAGCCCTAAAGCGAGTTTCATAAGGTTCAACATGAATATCACTTGCTCCCTTATTAACAGATTCTCTCAGTAGACCATTCACGAGCGCAATAACCGGCGCGTCAGTCGCATCCACGGATTTTCCATCTAACTCGTGAATTCCGGCCAGATTCGCAGCCAACATTGAGTCGTCGTCGTTATTATCGCGGCGAGTTTTTTGGGCCTCTCGCTTCGCCTTTTTTGATTCTTGATTAAGAACCGCCAAAGCTTCTCCAACAAACCCGGCGCCACCGAAATAACGCTGTCGTGCCAGCTCAAAAGAAGAAATAGTCGTCAAAACAACTTCAACATTTAGTCGCGTTTGAAAATTTAAATCCTGAATCGAGTTTAAGTTAGTAGGATCGTAGACGGCAACCACTAGGGTACCTTGATTTTTCTGAATTGGGATTACGCTGTATTTTTCTACCTGCGCCGGAGTCAGTAGGCGAATTATTTCGGGTGCCACCTCAAATTTTTCCAAATTAATTGTGGGAAGATTGAATTTTCTACTCAAAAAATAAAGCAGCTTAGTCTCAGAAATATATTTTTTCCTGAGAATATAGGCAATCGCATTGCGTTTTGAATCAGACTCAACAACTGCCTCTTGATACATCTGATCTTGAATCACGCCATCAGAATATAGAAGATCAATTAATTTTCGAGACATCGTGCCCTTCCATGGGATCTTTGCAACAACTTAAATTTTCGATGGAGTGACAATTTTTGTCAAGGCTTCGTATTAAGCCATTTTTTTGACGAGTTCGATATCTTTCATAATTTGCTCCCTAAGGGACTCAATTCCTGAAAATTTCCGCTCTTCTCGGATGGCTTTAATCAGCTCTACCTTAATAAAATTATCATACATATCCAAATCCTGATCCAAAAGATGCGTTTCTACCACCGGAACCGGGGAACTACTCTTAAAGGTCGGCCTAACACCCACGTTTGTAATACTCGGATAATCTACTCCAAGATATTTTGTCGTCGACTGATACACACCCTGCTTAACTAGAACTTTGTCATGAATTTCTAAGTTTGCAGTTGGAAATCCGATTGTCCGTCCACGTTGATCACCACGGACTACCTTTCCAGAATAAAAATAATTAAAGCCAAGTAATTTCGAAGTTTCCATTACATCGCCATCGACTAACAACTCTCTTATACGTGTACTGGATACAGCACTTCCTGCCAATATGGTTAATGGCATTGAAAAAACCTCTACTCCCACAGATGAGAATAATTTTTCCAAATCCTCCACTGATCCCAGCCTTCCACTAGCAAATCGAAAGTTTTCACCGACCACTATTGATTTTATTTTTGGAAAAATCGATATTAAATACTTAATAAATTCCGAAGGCGAAAGTTTAGAAAATCCCAAATCAAAATTTTGCTCGACAATTAAATCCACCCCTCGGTCTGCAAGCAATGATTCTTGTTCACTTTGGGTGAACAACCGAGGAAGTGTATCCGCTCCAAAAAAAGTTTTGGGATGCGGAGAGAACGTAAGCACTGCTGAATCAGTACCGGAAACCCTGTGAACGTCGAATAATTTAGCAAGCAGCTTTTGATGCCCAAGATGAATGCCATCAAAATTTCCAATCGCAACACCAACTGGATCTAACCATTGCGGTGGGTCTATATAGTCGGCCTTAATTCTCTGCATTATTAACCGTACTCATAGCAGCTTTTTTTGCATCTTCGTACAACTTTTCAATTTCACCTTTTTCTGGCAAAACTACCGCAGAGCTTTGTTCACGGGAAAACCTGATTTGATCAATTTTATCAAGAATCGAAGAACAACGATCAATTTGACTAGAAGATTTCCAATCCTCTCGTGACACAGAATAAACTTTTTCACCCATCCGAACTTCTAAACTCCCGTAAAGAGCGCGCTCAATCTCCAAAGTAGCTGCATCCAAATCAAATGGACTAGTCTTAAAAATTCGCTCCATACGTTTCTGACTTTCCAGCCAAATTTCAGAAATTGTAGAGGCTTTCCTTTTTTTTTGTCCGGGCATTCGCGCTTTAACAGTCAGAAATAAAACCAACAAACCCAATACACCCGCAAAAAAATAGGTCAATCGCTCCGAGTATATCCGGGCGAGATCAAAGCCCGATGTCCGTGAAAAATCTGACAAATCTGGCATCACCGCCGCCGCCTGTCCACCTTCCTTTTCGACACTCTTTACGCCGGATACCGACTTTGCGATCGGAAGCGGATTTCCAAAAGAAGTGAAAGACAAACCGCTAATACTAAGATTTTCATATTCCTTTTTTGCCGGATTAAACACCGGAAACTCAATATTGGGAAGTATGACGTCTCCGGGCTTGGTCGGTATCAGCACTACGTCAAATGCTTTTTCTGCGATGTCAGACTGTGCATTTTTCACATCCGAATTTGATTCAAAAACTCGAATACCATCTGGCCAATTGACTGATGGAAATTTTAACGAAGAAAGATTTCCTCTTCCCTCAACCTTTATGCTGAGGTTCACGGGTTTTCCCACTTCTACCGACTGCTGATCAAGGGAGCCCGTAATTGAAAACTCACCAACGGTACCGTTGAAGTCTTGAGGCCGTCCTTCCTGTGGCAAATCCGATACCTCCAAAGATACCCTTTTACTAGACTCCGTTCCAGATCTTGCCCGATTAAAAAAACTAAATATTCTATCCTCACCAAAAGGTGAATTGCCGCGATGCTCAAGGTAATAAGTGGCCTTGATGGAGATTGAATCAATTAGTAGCTTTCCTGACTTTAACGGATATGCTGCATATCGAGCAAGCAAGGCTTTATCAAAAATCCGACCGTCCTTATGTATTCGTCGCCAGTCGAGATCCCTCCGTAAAGCAGGAATCTGCAAATCTTCTCTTAGAAATCCTTCTAGAACCGGATACTTTTGTATCTGAATGTCCCCAATCTGAGCTTGTTTATAGATATAATAGCTTACAATAATCTGCTCTCCTTTATAAGCGACCTCTTTATTTAGCTCTGCAGTGATAAAAAATGGCCGGCGATCCGAACTGTCCAGCGCACTTCCCGCGCCAGCAACGCCTCCAAACTTCTTAGAGGGTGGCGCTGTAGAACCAGCATTTTTTACTTCAATATAAATGGTTGGATGAGTAACCGTCTCTCCACCCATGCTCAACTTGATTCCTGATATTTCAAGGCGTCCAGTCTTTTTAGGTCTCAAGACAATCGATTGGCCTCGGGTATTTTTAACTTCAAATTTTCCATTTTCTAAGACGGCCTCGGTATGGCTACTGGAAAATCGATTAATAATTTGAAAATCTGGCGCACTAAATTCAGGCTCTATTGATCCCGAGTCGTTTGAATTCTTATTAAAAGTAACGGTAAATTTTAATGATATCGATTCATCTTCGGAAATCTCGGAACGGTCTGTTTCTACATTCAAATTTAGATCGGAGGCCTCAACTAAATGAATGTTTACCAGCCATCCAAGTGCTACTACAAAATATACATTCAGCAAATTCCTACCAATCACGACCACTCCCACCTTCTTGATTTTTTTCGCCCTTTCTTAATTCCATATGTAATTTTTTTTCTCGAGCTGCCAATTCGGACATTACACGCTCAGCATCCTCTTTCGATAAATTTTTTGACTGATACTGTCTTTTTGTATTTCCTCTACTGACATTTTTAGGAGATTTTTCTTTTTTATCTCCTTTTCCCTCTTCCTGCTCCTTTTCTTTGCCCTCACCTTTTCCGTCTGATTCTTCCTCTTCCCCTTTTTTTCCTTTAGATTTACTCTGTTGTTGAGCCAACATTTCTAATTTTTTTCGAGCGATATCTTCAAATTCTTTATCTTTTCCCAGTTTTGCGGACTCAATTGCATCCGCCAATGTTCTTTTCGCCTCAGACAGCTTTCCACCCTTTTGTTGAGCTTCAGCCAAATTATACCGTGCAAATGCGCTGAGACGATGATTTCCAATCAAATCTGACTCCCTGGCACTGCTTCCAAATGCTGTCTCTGCATTTTTATATTCTTCATCCTTAAGCTCCACTACTCCTTGATTAAAAAGCAGCAATGGATCATCTGGATTATAAGCTTGGGCACCACCAAATAGCTTCCGAGCTTCG
>Ga0210057_1008449_pt1 | contig 12194 bp, 14 predicted proteins | sample CryGeyCG2114_010_2_FD_183968 | JGI IMG/M metagenome (GOLD analysis project Ga0210057, IMG submission 183968) | Groundwater microbial communities from aquifer - Crystal Geyser CG10_big_fil_rev_8/21/14_0.10 (SPAdes) (version 2) | ecosystem: Environmental > Aquatic > Deep subsurface > Groundwater ...
GTTTTTTTGTCCATCTTCGGTTATTTTAACAAAAAAAGGCGGTATTTGATATATCAAATACCGCCTTGACTAACTCTTAGCTAGTTTAGAATTTGTAGGTGCAGCCAAAACTTATGGCTGTTTCATCTTTGTAATTGTCAATATTGGGATTACCTCAAAAATTGGGTTAACCAACTAAGCAAAGAACCCTTTAAAATAATAGTTATAATTATTCCGAGCAGCATCCAAACGGCAAAAGGCAGATGTTTTTTTTGACCTTCTTCCGCCGCGGAAAGAAGTATTGAAATAATTATAAAAATCGCCATAAAAAAGAACGAGCCTTTAACTAAAAGCGCGATTTTAGATAATATTGCCTGGGAATAAAAAAGATAACCAAGTGTTAAATAAAGAATTAATCCCAAGCAAAGTAAACTCAAAAACCAACCTTTTTCAAACAGCTTATTCAGAAATTTACGGACCAAAGTGATTAATAGAAAAATGATTCCCTGCCAGTAGCCGGAGATTAAATTCTTCGCTTCAAACTTGATAATTAAAAAAATTATAAAAATCAAGAAAAAACCCAAAAAGGTCTTCAAGTAAGAACGGAAATTTGTTTTAAATTTTAAGAGATTCGACCTCAAAAAATTGACGAATTTGGCAATGGACAACGATTTAAAAAAATAAAAAGTATTTTGACATATTAAAAACAGCAGAGCCGGTATAAAAACATTAATTAAAAGAGCAAAAGAAGGAAAATAAGGCAAAGCCGCGCGCCAGTAATATTCCAGAGGCAAAAGCAGAGAAAAAACAAAAAACAGTTTGGCGTCGCCGGCCGACCATAAATCGAAATACCAAAGCAAATAACCAACAATCAAGGCGATAGCGCTATTAATAAAAACTCTGAAAATATAAGAAGGCAAAATAAAAACGAATTGCTTAGAAAAAATTTGGAATAAATAAGGAATCGCTAACGCCCAAATCAAAAGCAGAAAATAAATTCCTAATCCCCAAATTAAACCCAAAACAATCCATTTATTTCTTATCTTGCTTGCTTTAAAATCCTGATAAGCGGTCACCAAGCCAATAAAAAAAAGAATCGGTAAAAATAGAAAATCAAGAGGCGCATTCATATTTAAATTATGGGTTTGAGTTCTTTATCGCCATAATATTTTAGATATTCTTTCCAAATACCCTCGCATTTATCATAAAGTTTACATCCTTCACATCTTTTTGTTTTAGTTCGGGCTATTTGTCTTCGGGAATTTTCTACGTCTAAATTGATAAAATCAGGCGCTAAATGCTGAGTATGGAAAATGTTTGATTCGTGAAGTTCGCTGATTCGGTTTAAATAATCGGTAAAATAACATAAAGGGACATAACGAATATCCCAATGGAAAGATTTATTTTGCCCTAAATCTAAACACTGATAAATATAAGGAGCCGCTTGGGAAATTTTGGGCACAAATTTCAAAAATTCATTATGAGCGGCTCCGTAAGTCGGGTCAACAAAAATAAATTCCGAATTCCTGAATCCCAATTTTAAAATCAGCCGTCCTATCTTTTTTAAATGCCGATAGTTTTGTTTAACAATGGTGGTATTGGTTCCCAACCGTTTCAATCCTAAATTCCGAACATTTTTAATCCCTTTCATCAGCTGATTGAAACCTCCCTTAACCCTGGTCAAAGAATCGTGTAATTTGGCATTATGGCCATGAATTGAAAAAATCAAATCAGTTAAGCCGGCGTCAATAATTTTTTTGGCAAATTCTTTATAAGAAAAAAGCCGGCCGTTGGTCGCCATCATGACAGTTTCAAATCTCAATTTATGCGCAAATTTAATTAAGTCAATAATATCCGGCCTTATCGTCGGTTCTCCTCCAATTAACTCTAAATAAGTAAATCTTTCCTTTCGGGCCCGGGTCATTTCCCGAATTATCTGGCTGGTTGTTTTATTAACTAAATCTCTTTTATTAACATTAAGACAAAACCGGCAATTATTATTGCATTGATAACCGGCGATGATGACGGTTTTTTTAATTTTTTTCATAAACAGAATTTATTGGTTTATAAAAATTTCCGGTTTCTTCAATTTTTATTCCTTCTAAACTCAGCCAGGGTTGAATTTCCGGCTTTTTAACATATTTAAGATAACCTTTATGAATACCAAGACAGTGTTTTTTTAGCGCACATTTTCGGCATTCCGGCAAAAAACTAATTTCTTCTGCCGGTAAAGTTCGCCAAACATAAGGCCAAAAATACGGCTCCAAAACGCAAAGCGGAAAATGATATAAACGAAATTCCCGAAAAGCTAAAATACCTTTTTTAATTTGATTTAAAACCGGAAATATGTCTTTATAGGTAATGGCTACTTGTTTTTTATTAACTATTGCTTGCCCCTCATATTCCATAAAAATAAGAACAACTCTATCAACGATTAAAAATTTATCTTTTAGAAACTTAATAATTTTAGGAATGAATCTTAAGTTAAGACGGCAAGCTACGACCCGAATTTCTATTTTTTGACTTTTATCTATTTTAGTAAAGATTAAATTTTTTAACCCCGAGATAGTTTGTTTAAAACTTCCTTTAGTTCCTGTTATAGCATCGTGGGTAATCGCATTATGGCCCAAAAGAGACACTGCTATAGAAATGTTTTTGTGCCGCCAAAGATTTTTTGCAAAATTTATGTAATAAAAACGCCGCCCATTTGTTAAAAGAGTGATATTGCTTTTAGGGAAGTGCTTTTTAATAAAATCTAAAATTTCAAAAAAATCGGGATGAAGCGTGGGTTCCCCCCCGGTTAAAGAGATTTCGTTTAAATCCTTAGGGTTAATTTTCTTTAAACGTTCTAGAAAATTCTTTTGAAGATAGTAAGAAAAATTAGTTTCAGAAAAAAAATCCGTTGGATTAGTGCACATCAAGCAACAATTATTACATTTATTGTATAGAGGCAAATCAATATGAGCCATAATAAAAATTAATAATTAACTGTTTATTTGCTTTCTGTCTCTTTCCCCAGAGGACTGTCTTTGGAGATAAAATATAAATTATAATAACCTAATTTACTAAAGCCTACCCAAGCCACGCAAATCTTTGAGTTAATTTTAGGGTTAAAAAATTTTTTACTTTTAAGCAATTCTCCAAAAGTTGGATTTAATTTACGGTTATTTCTAATATCCGCCGTCCTTCCTTTAAAATAAAATTCTTTTGAAGAAATAAATCTGTTTACTAATTTTTTTCTAAGAGTGGGAAATAAATTTTTTCCTATTTGTTTCTGAAGAATCTTTTTTCGTTTATCAATTTCTTCAACTTTTTCATAAACGGTAATAGCGATTTCTCTTTTTATTTTTAATAATTCCAATCCTACTATTCCTAACTTCTTGTAATTATAATCCCATCTTGGAAATTTAATTACCAGGGGGATATCTTCAAGATTTTTTTTAAACTTTAAAAACATTTCAGGATTAATCGGCCCCAAAAAATAACACTCCAGAGATGGAGTTTCAAAGTTAAGATTGAACATTAATTCTGGACCAAGTTTTTTATAGTATTTTTTAACAAGCCGGCGAAGTAATTCATATTGGACTGGTTTTATTAATTTTTGAAAAAAACTTAAAGATTTTATTATATCCCCCGCTAAAAGATTTTCTTTCCAATGAATATTAATTCTCTCAATATATTTATATTTATTTTTTACCCTTACCGGATACTCCAAGGGGCTTTTTTTATGAAAGAAACCATTTTTGTATAGTTTTATTATGCCTTTAATCTCTCCGGAATAATCCGGGAATTTTTTTAAGTAATAATTTAAAATTAACAAATTAAAATCCTTTGCTTTCATTTTTTATTTTTGATATTTTTTAACCAGTTTAAATTCTTCCCAGCCAAAAATTTCCGGGTATTCCCGCCAGGGACCTTCGCAAATCGGGAAATAAATACATTCTTTGCAGCGAGGTCCCTTTATTTTACCCTTATTAATCCGATATTCTTTATAATCCTTGATTTTAAACTTATTTTCAATAACCATTGCTTCGGGGATAATTCGTTCTGCCGCATATTGTTCATAGCCCCGCATAAAACAATAAGGAATGGCTTCGGTCATTACTTTTTTACCAGCCGCTATTCCAATATCCAATCCCCTTTTAATAAAAGGCATAATTTCGGATTTTTTAGGAACGATAAAATTTCGGTTTTTCCAGGCGGTTCCAGCAATATGAACAAATGCAAATTGAAATTGGTCAACATTTAAAGAAACTAAGAGCTTGGCAATTTCTGGTAAATGGCGATAATTAAATTTAGTAATTACCGTGTTGGCAATTACGGGCTGCCCAAGCTCTTTTAAATTTTTAACACCTTGGATTGCCTGTTTGAAACTGCCGGGAACAGTGGTTAAAAAATCATGCAATTTAGCTGTATGGCCATGAATGGCTGGAGAAAATTCATTGGCGCCGGCTTTAATTGTTTCCCGACAAAATTGTTTATAAACAAATCTACGAGCATTGGTTTGAATCTGAATTGTTTGAAAATCCAATTTCTTGGCAAAATACACTAAATCTAAGAAATTGGGATGAATAGTCGGCTCGCCGCCGGTAAAAACTGTTGAATCGCAACTTTTTCTTGCCTCAATTAAATCTTCTTTAATCTCCAACTGTCCTCTAAAAGCGCACTCTCTTCTTTTGTCGCCTTGAACGCAGAAAAGACAATGATTATTGCATTGATAGCCGATTTTTATATCTAATCTCTTTTTCATTTATAATTTTTGAGCCTGTTTTTTATAATATGAATATATTTCTTCTAAAACAACCTCAAGTAATTTTTTATGAAAGCGAACATATGAATCTCTATTTTTTTCATTTTTTATTCCGATTAAAAAACAAATTAAAAAACTATTTGCTAATTCTTTTATTGTTTTTCCTTTAAAGATTTTTTTCTTCTCTAGGTTTGAGCATACATAAGAATATCTCTTAAATTTTTCTAAAAAAAGGCAACTATTGATATTCCCCACTAAAAAATCTTTTCTTTCTTTTTTATTAAAATAACAAAATCCGCAAACATAAATATCTCCATTAGGCATCATGGTTATGTTTTTTCTAAAATTAGAAACACAAGTTTCTTTTACTTTGTCTTTATTTTTTGAAGTTAAATTGAAAAAAGAAATTTGTTTTCCTTCTTTTTTCCAAAAAAAATATTTATCTATTAATTTAAACATTTGTTTTCTGAATTCGCTAAATAAACCCTTAGTCCATATATTACAAGAAGAAGGATATAAATTGGGCATTATTTTAATCAATTGGATTCCTTTGTCTGCTAAAAACTCTACATTCTTATTCAGATTTTCCACATTATCCGGCGAAACCACCAAATTTATTTTAAATTTAGAATAATCTATTAATAAAGGAAGGTATTTCATAATTTGTGAAAAAGTTCCTTTTCCGTTTGCAAATTTTCTGTGTCTATCCTGACCCTTTTTTACTCCATCTAAGCTAAGATTAATTTGAAATTTATTTTTTCTTAAAAAAGAAATTATTTCTTTGGAAAAAAGTGTTCCGTTAGTATCAATGGTATATTGGATTCTATTATCTTTATATTTTTTTTGGCAAAAAGAAACTGTTTTTTTAATTAAACCAAATTCTAACAAGGGTTCCCCTCCGAAAAAAAATAAATTTAAAATCTCATCTTTTTTTAACCATACTTGATATGCATACCCTATTATTTTTTTTATTTTCCCAAAAGAAATTTTCCGAGAAGGATATCCCAACTCTCTTAAATAGCAATAATCACATCTCAAATTACATCTATGATTTAAAACTAAAAGTATTGTTTTAACTTTCATAAAAAATTTATAAAGATTCCTTCATAAAGATTCCCAATATAAATTGTTTCTTTTTTGCCCTTTTTTATTTTTGACAAAAAAATTTCTGAATTATCTAAATTAATTACAAAGCAAAAAAAATTGTTATAAGAATTTCTTTCTCTTTTATTTCCTAAAAATTTTATTTGAGTTTCAATTTTCCAGTCCGAAAAATCAAATAGATTAAATTTTTCAATTAAAGTTTCTACAAAATTTTTATTCCGAAGAGAATCAAAAATCAAGGTCAAGAAGAAAAAAGGGGGGTTATAAGCAGGGGAAAAATTTTTAATTAGAGTTATTAAAAAATTATCTATTCTTGAAAGATCTTCCTTGTTAATTTTATCGCCTTTGATTATAAATCGAGAAGGGAGATTAAAAGAAATTTTAGAGCGAAGGAACTTAATATATTTGGATAAAATAAAATTGTTAAATTTTTTTGCCAAACTCAGATAATCTGTCTCATTAATAAATCTTTGGTCCGGGAAAGAATATCTTAAACACATTTGGTCGCACTTAAGACAATATTCCCGGGAACACTCTTCTTTTCTTAAAAAATAAACGCACTTTAAATTATCTAAAGTTAAATGATTTTTTCCGACATTTTGAATTTTATATTTCTTAAATTTACTTACGGCTAAATATTCGCAAGGATAAGTTTCCCCTTCTGTATTTAACACCACAGCCGAATAGGGACAATAGGGTATCGGCATTTTAAAGAAAGAGGCAAAGCATTTCTCTTTTTTAGAAGAATTTTTTTTAAACCATTTATAAAGAAGATTCAAGTTCTTTTTTAACAAATAAATTTCTTTCTTTTTCCATCCTTCTATTCCTAAGGCAATATTAAAATATATAGGCGAATTAAATTGAGACAAAAACTTTATATCACTTACTAAATATTCCACATTATTGGGAGAAATTATTTTATTTATCCTAACTTTTTTTCTTATCTCCGAAATTTTTAAAAGTTTCTTAAAATTTTTAAAAACATCTTTAAAACTATCTTTGTCATTTTTATATTCTCGGTTTATATCATGACTCTTCTTTTTGCCATCTAAACTTACACTAATTTCATCGAATTCTTTAAAAATTTCCAATAAACTTTTATTTAAAAAGGTTAAATTAGTGGTTAAAGAAACTTTTATTTTTTTATCTTTATATAAAGATTTTTCTTTTTTAATTATTAAAACAATTTTTTTAAAATACTCGGGAGAAATAGTTATTTCTCCGCCGCCTATAAGAAGTTTCTTAAAATTCCCAGGCGAAGAAAAAAACAAATTTAAAGCTTTTTCAAAAGTTTTCAGGCTAAGATTCTTTCTACTCTTTTTGATATAACAATAAGAGCAATTTAAATTACATTCCTCTGTGGCTAAAACCGAAAGTAACCAAAGCTCTCTATTAAGCTTTGTGGCTTTCATCAGAATTATTGGCAATAAACCCGATTTGCCTCTATCTTAAAGAAATTTTCTTTGCCGGAATAAATATCAGAGCATTTTTCAGTATTCAATTTATTATGAAAAAAAAGGCACAAACTTCTATATTCATAATTAGCAATTTCTTTGCAATAATCGGGTTTATTTTCATAAAAACTTTTTGTTGTCCAAACCTTGCCCAAACAATTACTCAATAAAGCGGGATTTTCTATATCCTTGCAGAGTTCAGGTGAGGGGTCCGCCCATATTTCACAACTCCGAATATTTTTCTCATCTTTTTTAGTAAATTTAGTAAACACAAATTGGCATAAATTTTTATCTTTTTTATTAAGTAAAATAACCATTTGATTACAGAATTCATTTACCTCTACCTCCGAAAAAGCCGGTGATTCCTCATCTGGATGAGAATTGGCAAATAACACTTGGCATATTTTTTTAAAATTAGTTTCTTCTCCCAATCTAACTGCCGGAATCTCAGCTATCATTTTTGTTCCTAAAAATTTCCGGCATAAAAGGTTATCAAGATTTTGCAAACATTCATCTAAAGATAAATCTAAAACTTTATTGCAGCTTTCTTCGCTTGATTTGTTAGTAATTTGAAAACATAGTTCTTCTTCCGATTTAGGACCGACTGATAGCAGTTCAACTCCCGAACTAACGGTTAACTGATTAGTTAATTCTTTTTTAAGTAAATAATTCCTAAAAACCAAAAAACCTAAAGAAGTTATTAAGATAAAAATAATTACAGCCAACCAGATTTTATAGAAAATTAAAACCAGCCAGATTTTTTTTAGTTGTTTAAACATATATTATTCTTTTATATTTTTCTTCCTTATTTTTTGCATACATATTTTTTGAAAAAAATTTAATTCCAGCTTGAACAGTTGCAATGCGAGGAGTGATTCCCGTGAGAGCCATGAGAACCATGAGAGCCGTGAGAGGAATGAGAACAAGTTTGAGCTAAAGCTTTATCAACCTGCATCAGACCGCTGACAGCGATACCGGCCATTATCAAACCCAAACCGATTCTTTTAATGTTTTTCTTGGTAATTTTTCCTTCTTCTTCGGTTAAAAAAGTTTTGAGATTTTTTTTGATTTTTGGAAATTGATAATTTTTGTTTTTCATAATTAACTTTTAATATTCAATATTATTTTAATAACGACTGGTTGACCATTCTTTTAGAATCGCTTTTATTTTATCATTTTCTTTAATTTTTTTAAAGAGGTAGTCAAAAATTCCCTGATAAATTTGACAGCGACTGCTATTTGGCAACTGAGGAAAAATATTACCAAACTCCGCGTAGTTTAAAACCGGGCAGGTTCCGCAATAGGGCTTATAAACGCACGAATCGCAGGCTAAATTATCAAGACAGGAAGCCAAGCATATCGCTTTAAGGGTCGGATGGGAGATAACATCATTATAACTGATTTTCCCGATATCGCCGAGACAAAAGGTTTCTTCGCCCAACATTCGGCCCTCATCGCAGGTATAAATTTTGCCGTCGTAATTGTAAAGAATTTGGCCGATGCCGGCGCCACAGGGAGAACGCAACTCGAAATAATTTGGCTCTTTCTTGGTTAAAATTTTAGCCGCCATCGTGGTTGCGGTAATCTCTCTGAAACGGACTTTTTTTTCAAGGTTAAGTTTCAAAATACAATCTAAAGATTTTTTATAAAATTCTAAAAACTCGCTTGGCGAATAGCCAATTTTCTGCCAGGTCCTTTTGGCCATTCCTAAAGGCGTCAAGGGTCTAATAAAAATATTATCCACTCCTAATTTTAAATATTCATTAATGATTTCTTTCCAATAAGGAAAAGAAAATCGAGTAACGGTAGTTATGGCCCCTGGTTGATAAATATAATATTTTTTATATATTTTTAATATTTTTTTTAGCCATTTAATTGTTATTTGATGACTATTGCCTTCCAAAAAAATTCTATTTTTGTTGTGGAGTTTCTCCGGACCGTCCAAGGAGGTGCAAAAAATCACCCCTTTTTTAAAAAGATAATTCATTTTCTGTTCATCCAATAAACTAAAATTAGAAACCAATCTTAATTCCAAACTTCTTTTTTCTTTTTTATTCTTTTTAAGGGCGTAATCAATAATAAACTCAACCGCCGGCCAGTTAAGCAACGGTTCTCCTCCTTGAAATTCAATCGCTAAAAACGGATTGCAGCTTTGAAAAATCAAGTCAACGATTTTTTTGGCGGTTTCCAAATCTAAATCTTTGTCTTTTCCTCCGGGACCGCAAGAACTCGCTTGACAATAGAGACATTGGTGGTTACAGCGCAAAGTAACCACAATTATATGAAGCGAGGGCCCCGGCTGAAAAAGAAATTGATTTCTTTGTTTATATTTTTCAATTAGCCGCTCGGTTTTTATCTCTCCGCCAATAAAATTTTTTTGGGAAAGCTCTTTATAAAGAGATGTCTCTTTGTTTAATTTGCCTTGAAGATAATTATTAAAATCTTTTGGCGCCAAGAACACGTAGTCCCCCACCTCGTTAGTTACAAGATAATCTCTGCCTAATTTTTTGAAACGAAAAGGAGCTAATTTTGAATAATCTATTTTTTTAAAGTCAACCCCGTTAGAAGTCGTTTTAATTACCTTTTTTGATGTTGCTTGTTGATGCATAATATTTTTAGAATACCCCGGCTATGCTTTCGCAGAAAAATTGGTAAATTTTTCTGCTCAAAACTTCTAACGGGGTCAATCATTTTTTCATTAAACCCCGTTAGAAATTTTACACACATACTTTTTTCTGGAATAGTTTGTTTTTTTGAATTTCTAACGGGGTAAACTTAAAATATAATTGGAAAATTCATCTGGAAAGGTTTTTTTCAGCTCTGGCCGGATATTTTTTACTTTGACCAACAAATATTTTTTATTTTGAGCAAACAAAAAATCAGCTAAATCAGCGTAATCTTTAATCGCTTTTTGAACGGCTTGCTTGGAATAAATTTTTTTATTAAAAGACAATATCTTAATCTTATTTTTTTGCTCGCCTCTTTGAGACGAGTTTTTTAGTTTTCTTTCCATATTTTTCTTCCCAAGGAACGGCAATTTTTAAAGGATCTTCCTCCCAGTCAGCGGTTTTAAGGTTTCCGGTATCCGATGTTTGGGTTAATAATCCAGTCGGCAAGGCCGAGACTAAGGCGGTTCCGACGATAAAATCCCTGATTTTTTGATTTCTTTTGGCAATTTCCGCTCGCAGAAGATAATTCAAAAGTTCATTAGAGAATTCGCCGGCCAAGGAATTCAATTGTTTTTTATTTAATTTTTCTTTGCCTTTTAAAGAAACTGTGATTTCTTTGGCGGGGTCGCCATCCAGATAAATATAAGCCCTATCCAAAAAAACAGAGGCGGTGCTGTAAATCGCTTCCAAAGGATAGGTTTTGGTATTCAAACGAATTACTATAGAAGCGGATTTAATCATAAAAATTTTATCGTGGTATTACTTCTCTTAACTTAATTCTTAATCCTATTATATCAACGGTTTTTGTGGCTTCGCAAGCATAACCATCGGAATCGGTTACTCTTAAGGTAACATCGGATTGACTAACGCTTGAAGTAAAACTAACTGAAGGATCTTGTGAAATTGAAGTGGGGGGATTACCGCTTTCAAAGGTCCAGAACCAGTTGGATTTCGTGGTTCCGCCAAAAACCGTGGAACGGTCAAAGAATTGGATTCTCACGGCGTCGTCAGGCATTAATAATCCCGGACTCCAGTCAAAATCAACAGCCGGACCTTGGTGTTTCGGGGTAACAAAAGAAGGTCCATTAACCCAGTCTGAAGAGTCAGGCCCAATCGTATCCCAAACTTTCAATTGCCAATAATAAGTTGTATTGGATAAAAGACCCCTAATGTCAATCAGATAGAAAGACGACGGGAAATTTAGTTTTTCGGTGTCTATTTCCGGTGAAGAAAAATTAGAATTATTATCTACCTGAATTTGATAAGCGGTTTGAGAATCCCCGTAATCCGGGTCGTTAAAAGTCCAAGTCAGGTTGGCGGTTAAGGTGCAATAGTTTTGAGATATGGTTAAATCTTTAGCTGAAGGCGGTCGATTAGGAAGCAAAAAACTATTACAGCCTGTCCAGCCGGTCCAGCCGTAAGAATCGGCTACGGCGACACAGTACCAATAAGTTTTGTTTTGGACTAGTTGACCTAGACTCACTTGATGAAATTTATTCCCGGAGCTAACTGCGCCGCTATTAATTTCCGGTGAAGGAAAAGTGGCGCCGGAATTATCAACCTTCAGCCAATATTTTGCTTGAGGATTACCCGAAGTTGACCAGCGGAAAATCGGCTGGGAAGGATTAGTCAAGTCAGGACTTGGCGGGTCAACGCAGACGCCGATGTTAATTCCCGGAGGCGGTCCGTCGGGACTGTCCGGAGAATTAGCTGATATTGTCTTCCAAAGTAATAAAGACAAAAATAGAATCAAAAAAGCTGTTAAAATAAAGAAAAATTTTTGTCTTTTTCTGTCTATCGTCATTTTAAAATTATATCAAATTAAGTCCTTAGATGATTTTCTACAATACTATCACGTGTGATAGTATTTGTTTTATTATTGTAAACTCATAACTCAAAACTCATTACTCATTACTCATTACTCATTACTCATTACTCCAGGGTCAATTCAAAAGCTCGGGACGAACGATGGGAACTGCCTATGGATTTTATGGTGCTGGTGCCATAAACGGTCGTGGAAAAATCGGTCTGGTTGGTCATTGCCGGTTTTGAATAAGTCGGATTTTTAAACATCCGGTAAAGCTCCCATTCAATGCCCGCGTCCGCCGCAAAGATGGCTTTAGTTGAATTAGTAACATCGCTTGATTGACGAAGTTGATAAACCATCAAAAGCCCGGCAATAGAAGACGCGCCCAAAAGCAAGCCGCCGATGACTAAAACTGTTAAAAGCATAACTTG
>Ga0210057_1008453_pt1 | contig 12191 bp, 9 predicted proteins | sample CryGeyCG2114_010_2_FD_183968 | JGI IMG/M metagenome (GOLD analysis project Ga0210057, IMG submission 183968) | Groundwater microbial communities from aquifer - Crystal Geyser CG10_big_fil_rev_8/21/14_0.10 (SPAdes) (version 2) | ecosystem: Environmental > Aquatic > Deep subsurface > Groundwater ...
ATCTGAGAAGGTTGACTGTCATGGGAACCGGCGGAATTGCCAGGGAACGTGCCGCTTTTTCCATCCGTGACATTAATCATTCCCAATATTCCCGGATTTGTCCGATCCGTTCTCCTGAAGGCCCCAATATTGGTCTTGTAACTTACCTTTCGCTTTTCGCAAAAGTTAATGATTATGGATTTTTGGAAGCACCGTACAGAAAAGTCGTTAAGGAAAAAGGCGGTAAAGCAAAGGTTACCGATGAAGTTGTTTATCTAACCGCCGACGACGAGGAAGATTATTATATTACCCACGCCCAGGTCGAGGTCGATAAAAACGGTTATTTTGCCGAAGACAGACTACCGGTCAGATATAAAGGGGAATTTACGACCGCTCCTCAATCCAGTATTGATTTTGTCGATGTCGTACCAAGACAATTGGTCGGTACTTCGGCTTCACTTATTCCGTTTTTGGCCCACGATGAAGCAAACCGAGCATTGATGGGAACTCACATGCAGTGCCAGGCTGTCCCCCTGGTCAATCCCGAGTCTCCTATAGTTGGTACCGGTATGGAAGGTGTAGTCGGTGACAATATGGGAAGGTCAGTTAGGACGGATAAAGAAGGGGTAGTCATCTATTCCGACGCCAGGAAGATTATTATTAAAACATCGGAGGGCGAAAAGACTGTTCCAATACAAAAATTCATCCGGTCTCCTCAAAGTACTTGCCATTCTCAAAGACCGACGGTCTATGCGGGCCAAAAGCTTAAAAAAGGCGACATTATAATTGACGGTGCCGCAACCGATGACGGCGAATTATCATTAGGCCGCAATCTTCTCATTGCCTACATGAGTTTCGATGGCCTTGGTTACGAGGATGCCATTGTTATCTCCGACAGGCTTTTTAAGGAAGATTTATTAACTTCAATACATATCGAAGAATACGAAACCACAGTTGTCGAAACCAAGCTTGGTCCTGAAGAGACCACCCGCGACATTCCCAACGTTGCCGAAGAAGGCCTCCGGAATCTCGATGAAGATGGAATTGTTGTAGTCGGGGCAGAAGTTGGCCCGAACGATATTCTTGTTGGCAAAATCGCCCCTAAAGGTGAAACGGAACTTTCTGCGGAAGAAAGGCTTCTTAGGGCAATTTTCGGGGAAAAGGCAAGGGAAGTCAGGGACACCTCGCTTCGTATGCCGCACGGGGAAAAAGGTACTGTAATCGATGTAAAGATTCTTTACCGCGAAGACGGTGACGAACTGGAGCACGGGGTACTTGAGAAAATAATCGTCAAAGTTGCGCAAATCCGCAAAGTTGTAGTCGGGGATAAACTTGCAGGCCGGCATGGTAATAAAGGTGTTATTTCCAAAATAGTTCCGGCAAGTGACATGCCTTATACCGCCAGCGGAAAGCCCGTCGACATCATCATCAGTCCCCTTTCAGTCCTTTCCAGGATGAACCTCGGTCAGCTTTTAGAAACCCACCTAGGAATTGCCGCAGGCCATTTGGGATATAAGGTTGCCCTTCCGGTTTTTGAACACATTTCCGAGGATAAAATCATTGGGGAATTACAAAAAGCCAACTTACCTGTAGACGGACGTCAGGTTCTATACGATGGAAGAACAGGCCAAGCCTTTGACCGCCCGATTGTCGTCGGCCAAAGCTACATTTTGAAGCTTATCCATATGGTTGAAGATAAAACCCATGCCCGCTCAACCGGTCCCTATTCCTTAATCACCCAACAGCCTCTCGGCGGTAAGGCCCAAATGGGAGGTCAAAGGCTTGGAGAAATGGAAGTCTGGGCAATGGAAGCATATGGTGCCGCCTACACTCTTCAGGAAATGCTGACCATCAAATCCGACGACGTTGTCGGCCGGGCAAAAGCATTCGAAGCAATTATTAAAGGTAATGAAATTCCCCATGCATTGATTCCGGAATCATTTAAAGTGTTGGTCAAGGAATTGAACAGTTTGAATTTGAATGTCCAGACCCTAGGTGCCAAGACGGCCGAAGAGGAAATTCCTAAGACTGAAGCAGATGCCGCCCGGGCTCAGGAATTGGCAGAAGCGGCAGGGGCAATTACGGTCGCCGATGAATCGGAAATAAATAAACCGGACTCTCCGGTGGAGATAGAAAGCATAAGGCCATGAACGAACTGATTGATTTTGAAGCTTTGCAGTTAACCTTAGCATCATCCGATAACGTCAAGAGATGGTCAAAGGGCGAAGTGACAAAGCCGGAAACAATAAACTACAGAACGTTAAAACCGGAAAAAGACGGGCTTTTTGATGAGCGCATTTTCGGGCCCACAAAAGATTGGGAATGTTACTGTGGAAAATACAAGCGTATCAGGTACAGGGGCGTCATTTGCGATAAGTGCGGTGTTGAGGTTACTCAGTCGCGGGTCCGAAGAGAAAGGATGGGACACATTACTTTGGCCGCCCCGGTCGTTCACAACTGGTTTTTCAAAGGCAGTCCATCAAAACTGGGTCTCTTACTCAACCTTTCACCCAGAAGTCTTGATGCTATTGTTTATTTTGCCTCATATTTGGTTATCGAAGTTGACGACGAAAAGAGGGAAGCTATTGTTAAAAAACTCGAAAAAGAGCTCGACACAAAAAGGAAAGAACAGGAAAATGAACTAAAAAAACATATAGAAGTCGAAGAAAAGGAATCAAAAAAGCAGGTAGAAACCATTAAGTCGAAAGGCGCCCAGCACACTGAATTAAAAGTCGAAGAAGCCCAACTGTTTACCAGGCAAAGACAGGCAAAAATCCGCGAGGAACATGCCTTGGATATCTCCAGGCTGGAGGAAATTTACCAAAACATCAAAGATATGGTCACGGCCATTAAGCCCGGAGACCTTCTTTCCGAAGAGGAATATTTCAAGCTTGCCGACTACGAAACAGAAGAATTTATGAAAGTCGGTATGGGAGCGGAAGCCTTGCTTTCCTATCTCGATAAAGTCGATCTTGCAAAACTTTCCGTAAAACTGCGTGAGGAAATTGTAAAAACAAGCGGCCAGAAACATTTAAGGGCAACAAGAAAATTGCGTGTAGTTGAAGGAATGCGCAAAGCAGGCGTTTTCCCGATATGGATGATTATGAAAATCCTGCCGGTCCTTCCGCCGGATCTCAGGCCAATGGTCCAGCTTTCAGGAGGCCGTTTTGCAACCTCCGACTTAAATGACCTTTATAGGAGAGTTATCAACAGGAACAACCGACTCAAAAAACTGATCGAACTTGGGGCACCGGAAATTATTTTAAGAAACGAAAAGCGTATGCTTCAGGAAGCAGTTGATGCCCTGATTGATGCCCAAAGAGTCAAAAGCACAAGGGCATCCCAAGAACTCAGGTCTCTTTCCGATATGCTCCGCGGAAAGCAGGGGCGCTTTAGGCAGAACCTTCTTGGAAAAAGGGTTGATTATTCGGGCAGGTCTGTTATTGTTGTCGGTCCCGACCTTAACCTAAATCAAGCCGGTATTCCTAAAGAAATGGCATTGGAAATATTTAAGCCGTTCGTACTTCGTGAGGTAATCTCCCGTGGTTATGCACCCAACGTTAAAAGCGCTAAACACTTTCTCGAAAGAAGGACCGGTGAGGTTTGGGATATTCTTGAGGAAATCACCAAAAACCATCCGATCCTTTTAAACCGCGCTCCAACCCTGCACAGGCTCGGAATTCAGGCATTTTACCCGATATTAATCGAAGGCGATGCCATCAGAATCCACCCTTGTATCTGTGCCGGTTTCAACGCCGATTTTGACGGAGACCAAATGGCTGTACATCTTCCCCTTTCCGAAAAATCACAGGAAGAAGCAAAAGGTCTTATGATGTCATCCAGAAATCTATTGCGCCCGGCAGATGGTTCCCCTATAACTTTACCCAATAAAGAAATGGCTCTCGGAATCTATTATTTGACTTCACCGGATACCCAGGAATCACCTTACGAAAATGTTTTTAAAGATAATCAGGAAGTTACCCTTGCCTTGGCAAGCGGCAAAGTGAAAATTAGGCAGCAGATTAAATTAAAAATCGGAAAGGAAATCATTGAAACAACACCGGGAAGAGTTTTGGTTAACTTGCAGCTTCCCGAATCAACTCCGTTCATTAATGAACCGATTGGGGCAGCCGCAATTAAAAAGATCATCAGCTTATCTATTGACCGTCTTCCGGAAGAAGAAGTAGCAGCCTTGATAGACCATCTTAAAGCGTTGGGCTTTGAGGGCGCGACCTATTCCGGCCTTTCTGTTTCCGTGTTTGATTGTCTGATTGTTGACGAAAAGCCGAAAATCATAGACAAAGCGGATCTTCAAATTGAAGAAATAGATAAAAACTTCAATATGGGCCTGATCACAAAAGAAGAGGCAAAAAGGCTTTCCCAGGAAGTATGGCTTTCTACAACCAATGAACTTGCCGATCTAACATGGAGAAGTCTTCCGCAGGATAATTCCATTAAGATTATTTCCGATTCCGGGGGATCCCGTGCAACCGCCGAACAAATTAAACAGCTTGCGGCAATTAGAGGTCTTGTAACCGATCCGTCCGGTCGTATAGTACCGCTTCCGATCAAATCAAATTTCCGTGAAGGTCTTTCTCCTTTTGAATATTTCACCAGTGCCCGTGGTGCCCGAAAAGGTTTGGCAGACCGCGCTATTAAAACCGCGGAATCAGGGTACCTGACAAGAAGACTTGTTGATGTTGCGCATGATGCAATCATCAGGACAGAGGATTGCCAGGCAAAAGAAGGGATTGTCATTTCCAAAGAAGATAAGAGGCAAATGCATTTTGCCAACAGGCTCATTGGTAGGATTGCCGCTAAGGACATTGTTACTAAAGTCAAAAAAGCAATTGTCGCAAAAGGTGAGGAAATTACAGAAGAAAAAGCGGCCGAAATTGAAAAGAACCAGATAACCCAGGTTGAAGTCAGGTCTGTTCTTACCTGTGAGGCAAAATATGGACTCTGTGTGAAATGTTACGGAAGGGACCTCGTAACTAGAAAGTTGGTAACAATCGGAACCCCTGTCGGGGTAATAGCAGCCCAGTCAATTGGAGAACCGGGCACCCAGCTTACTATGAGGACTTTTCATACCGGAGGTATCGTCGGACTTGACATTACCCAAGGTTTGCCCCGTGTAGAAGAGCTTTTTGAAGCAAGGACCCCCAAATTTTCGGCACATGTTTCCGAAATTGCCGGTAAGGTTAAAATTGAAGAAACCGAAGACGGTTACATGGTTAAAGTCAGAAGCACCAATCTTAAACCTCCAATAGAAAAAGAATACTTTATTCCTCCGACAACCGAATTAAAAGTTGCAGACGGCCAGCTGGTAGCAGCAGGTACGCCGCTTTCTGCAGGGTATCTGGATACCAAAGAGCTTTTAGCAATTTCCGGTCTTAGGGACACCCAGAGATATGTAATCGATGGTGCCCAGGAAGTTTACGAAACCCAGGGTGTTGTAATTAATGATAAGCATTTTGAAACAATAGTCAGAAAAATGAGTGAAAAAGTCAGGATTGAATCACCGGGTGACACGGTTCTTCTGCCGGGAGAACTAATTGATAAAAACCGTTTCAGCACCGAAAACGCCAAAGTTCTTGCAGAAGGTGGTGAACCGTCAACAGCACAGGTCATTATTCTTGGAATTACCAAAGCCGCACTTTTCACCGAAAGCTTCCTTTCGGCGGCCTCCTTCCAGGAAACCACAAGGGTTTTAACTGATGCCGCAATCGAGGGTAAAGTTGACCATCTTCTTGGTCTGAAAGAAAATGTAATAATTGGCCGACTAATTCCGACCAGTCCGGATCGGGCACAAATATGATAGGGACGCCAATCATAAGCTCTCTTTTAATTGGCAGGCTCATTCCGACGAGCCCTGAAAGGGCAAAGGTCTGACACATCCCAACTAGTCCCGGCAGAGCCGAAATATAGCTTGCTTCAGGAGTTAGTCTAGGATATAATCATCCAAATTTTTAGAGATAAAACAATGCCGACAATAAACCAATTAATTAGAAAGGGTAGAAGAGTAAAAGTCAAAACGATACGTGCGACTGCGCTTCGGCGTGCCTTTAATTCCCACAAGAATCGCTTTGTCTCATATCCTTCACCTCAAAAGCGCGGAGTTTGTGTCATTGTCAAAACAATGACTCCCAAAAAACCTAATTCCGCATTAAGAAAAGTTGCCCGTGTTAGGCTCTCTAATAAACAGGAGGTCACCGCATATATTCCGGGAATAGGACACGAACTAGCAGAACACTCTGTAGTTCTAATCAGAGGCGGCAGAGTACAGGATTTGCCTGGTGTCAAATATCATATTGTCCGCGGGAAATACGATACAACAGGGGTTGCAAACAGAAAACAGGGTAGATCCCTTTACGGTACTAAGAAATCCGGCGCAACAAGCGGCAGTCAGGCAGCTGCTTCTGCAGGCGCGGTAGCAGCTCAGGGAGGTGCCTCCTAAATGCCCAGATCTGGAAAAACGGAACCTAGGAAAATAGACCCGGACACTCTTTACCAAAGTCCTATTGTGACCAAGTTGGTTAACAAAATAATGGTTAGCGGCAAGAAAACAATCGCCGAAAAAATCGTCTATGGCGCTTTTGATGATATCAAAAACGCCGGCCAGGATCCTATGAAAGTTCTGGAAAAAGCTGTAGAAAATGCCACGCCAAGGATGGAAGTAAGGCCAAGGCGGGTTGGTGGAGCTTCTTATATGGTTCCAATGGAAGTAAGAGGCCCAAGAAGGTTAGCTCTGGCCATAAAATGGCTGGTCGATGCGGCCAGGAGCCGAAGCCCTCATGAAGTTGAAAGGCTAAAAAACAGGCCGCTTATGACTAAAAAACTTTCCCATGAATTGCAAGAAGCATCTCAGGGCGGTGGTAAAGCAATTTCCAAGAAAGAAGATATGCATCGGATGGCGGAGGCAAATAAGGCCTTCGCCCACTTTAGGTGGTAATTATTCCGAAATTAACATGTACTCAGACTTGCAAAGATTATATATAATTTTTGATTAGTAACATGGAACCAATAAAAATTAATAGGTCGCAAAAATTAAAAATGCTAAAGAAAAAACTTTCCGAGCTGGAAGAGGTTAAGCTTAAAGAAGCGCTCTCCCGCTATGGGGAAGCCTATCAGGAGGCAGGCTCAAATAATTTGGCCGAAAGTGCTGCGTGGGAGCTTGCAGATGAAGAAGTTTCGGTTTTGCGCGCCATGATCACTGAAATAAAATCGGAAATAGACGAATTGGAACGTTCTTCCCCAAAACCCAAACGCGCTTAATTCCATATAAAAAATGCAAAAGACAACGAACCGCCTTTACCCCCTTGATCGTATCCGCAATATAGGAATTATTGCTCATATTGACGCAGGTAAAACAACTACAACAGAAAGAATTCTTTTCTACACAGGCAAAACTCATAAACTCGGAGATATTGATGAAGGGACAACCGTTACTGACTGGATGGCGCAGGAAAGAGAAAGGGGAATTACCATTGTTTCCGCGGCAGTTACCACTTTCTGGACCCCGAAAACCGGACCATACGCGAATAACGAAGCTAGAATTAACATAATCGATACTCCCGGCCACGTTGATTTTACGGCAGAAGTTGAAAGATCTCTCCGTGTTTTGGATGGGGGCGTAACTGTTCTCGATGCTGAAGAGGGTGTCCAATCGCAATCAGAAACGGTTTGGCGTCAGGCGGATAAATATAAGGTTCCCCGGATTTGTTTTGTAAACAAAATGGACAAAATGGGCGCCGATTTCTATGCAACCCTAAAATCGGTCCGTGAAAGGCTGGGGGCACCCGCTTATCCTTACAATTTGCCTATTGGCAAGGAAAATGATTTCAAAGGAATTGTCGATTTACTAACACAAAAAGCTTACATTTGGAGCGAAGAAAATGCCAAAAAAGGAGGTTTGGAGTTTGAAGAAGTTGCAGTTCCCGAAGAAATGAAAGCTGATATTGAAAAATACAGGTCGGAGTTGATTGAAAAGATTGTGGAAGCCGATGACACACTCCTGGAAAAATATTTAGCAGGCGAAGAACTCGATGTTAATGAACTGAAAAAAGCCCTCAGAAAATCCGTAATTAGCTATAAAATCGTACCCGTCCTGGCTGGTTCCAGCCTTAGGAATAAAGGTGTCCAACCCCTTTTGGATGCGGTTGTTGAGTTTTTGCCTTCCCCTGAAGATATTTCGGAAATTGAAGGTATTAACCCTAAAACGCAAGAAAAAGAAACCAGAAAGTATGATATCACAGTACCATTCGCAGGCCTGGCTTTTAAAGTTCAAATTGACCCGCACGTTGGGAAGCTAACTTACGTAAGGATTTATTCCGGAACCTTAAAATCAGGTTCTTCTGTAGCAAACTCAACAAAATCCGACCGCGAAAGGATTGGCCGTATCCTTTTGATGCATGCAAATTCACGCGAAGAAATCCAGGAAGCATACGCTGGTGAAATAGTTGCCATTGTCGGTTTGAAAAATACCATAACCGGCGACACATTATGCGAAGAATCAGCACCGATCGTTCTTGAATCGATTTCTTTTCCCGACCCGGTCATTGCACTGGCCATCGAGCCTAATACAAAGGCCGACCAGGAAAAACTCGGTTACGCATTAGGCAGGCTTTCCGAAGAAGATCCGACCTTCAGGATTAAATCGGATCGCGAAACTGGCCAGACAATTATTTCCGGAATGGGTGAATTGCATCTTGAAATCCTTGTGGATCGTATGAAAAGGGAATTTTCCGTTGAGGCAAAAGTCGGCAGTCCGCAGGTTGCCTATAAAGAAACGATAAAATCCATTGCAAAAGGAGAAGGAAAATATATCAGGCAATCCGGAGGGCGCGGTCAATACGGTCATTGTTTCTTAAGAGTTGAGCCTAAACCGAGAAGTGAAGGTTATGAATTTAAATCCGAAGTCAAAGGCGGCGCAATCCCTCAGGAATATATTCCCTCTATAGAAAAAGGGGTCAAAGAAAAAATGGAAGCCGGAGTTTTAGCAGGATATCCGATGGTTGACATGAAAGTCGTTGTATACGATGGAACCTACCACGACGTAGATTCTTCGGATATAGCATTTAAAATAGCAGGCAGTATGGCTCTTGAATCTGCCTCCAAAAATGCCCAAATAGACCTTTTGGAACCGATCATGAAGGTTGAAGTTACCGCCCCCGAAGATTTTATGGGTGATGTAATCGGGGATTTATCCTCAAAACGGGCGCAAATCCAGCAGACGGATCACCACGGCAATAGTGTCATTATTACCGCACTTGTTCCGCTCGCCGAAATGTCCGGTTATGTAACCACCTTGCGTTCGATGACCCAAGGCAGAGGCTCGGCCTATATGGAGCCTTCACATTATGAAGAAGTTCCCCAAAATATTGCCGACAAAATAGTCGCAAAGGCAAAAGGCGAAAAGGCGGAAAGTTGAAAATAAATATAAAAAGTGAACCTACTACTTGCATTTTCTCATTGCAGTGGTATAAACTATCAATCTAATATCGGCGAAAGACCGATTAGCTTTTTTATACTTTAAAAGACACAAAATGTCAGAAGGAAAATTCGAAAGAACAAAACCGCACGTTAATATCGGAACCATTGGTCACGTCGACCATGGAAAGACCACATTAACAAGCGCAATTACAACAGTCCTTTCCAAAAAGGGTCTTGCCCAGGCGCGCTCATTTGACCAGATTGACAATGCTCCGGAAGAGAAACAACGCGGAATTACCATCAACATTACCCACGTAGAATACGAAACGGACAAAAGGCACTATGCCCACATCGATGCTCCGGGCCACGCGGACTACATCAAAAACATGATTACAGGCGCAGCCCAGATGGACGGCGCCATTTTAGTAGTTTCTGCTCCGGACGGCCCTATGCCTCAAACTCGCGAACATGTACTTCTTGCCCGCCAGGTAAACGTACCTGCAATTGTAGTTTTTCTTAACAAATGCGACATGGTTCAGGACGCAGAACTTTTGGATCTCGTTGAACTTGAAGTCAGGGAACTGTTGGACAAATACCAGTACGATGGTAAAAACGCCACGATTATCCGTGGCTCCGCCCTAAAAGCCCTCGAAGGCGACGCCGAAGCACAAAAGGCTATTGAAGATTTAATGGCGGCAGTCGATGAAAAAATCCCGACCCCTGTCCGGGACCTCGACAAGCCATTCCTTATGCCCGTCGAAGACGTCTTCTCAATCAAAGGACGGGGTACCGTAGTCACGGGAAGAGTTGAAAGAGGAGTTGTTAAAGTAAACGACGAAATCGAAATTGTCGGTATTAAACCTACCACAAAAACAATCGTAACCGGGGTTGAAATGTTCAGAAAAGAACTCGACCAGGGTCAGGCAGGCGACAATATTGGAGTTCTTTTAAGAGGAAAAGAAAAAGATGATGTCGAAAGAGGACAGGTTCTGGCTAAACCCGGTTCAACTACCCCGCATACCGAATTTGAAGCACAGGTTTATATTTTGACAAAAGAAGAAGGCGGCCGCCACACACCATTTTTTACAGGATACAGACCGCAATTCTACATTAGAACAACCGATGTGACCGGTGAGTCTACACTTCCCGAGGGAACAGAGATGGTCATGCCCGGTGATGACGTTACAATGAAAGTTAAACTTATCGAACCTGTGGCTATAGAAGAAGGGCTTAGATTTGCCATCCGAGAGGGTGGCCACACAGTTGGCGCCGGCGTAGTCTCCAAGATTATCGCCTAAAGCGCAACTTCCCCCAAGATTTGATCAAGGGGGATTTTTTTTGCTACAATTGCGTCCAAGCAATTGAGCTCACGATAGCTTAAGGGACAAAGGGTCGGAAATTTTAAATATGACAATAAGAAGTATTAACTTCAAGCCTAACCGCTTAAAGATGAGAGCATAAAGCTCAATAAATACAACTTCTCGACACGTTATCCTTTCGGCTCCTTTAAACAAAGCACATTAAAATGCCAAAAGGTAGGATTAGAGTCAGAATAAAAGCATACGATTCAAGAGTCATTGATGCCGCCTGTAAAGATATCATCAATACGGCTCTTTCAACCGGTGCAAAAATTTCCGGACCTGTTCCCCTACCGACAAAACTGGAAAAATTTATTGTGTTAACCAGTCCGCATACCGATAAAGATGCCAGGGAACAATTTGAGATGAGAATCCATAAGCGCCTTATAGATATAATTGAGCCGACAAGTAAGACGCTTGATTCTCTAACCCATCTCGATCTGCCGGCAGGGGTTGATATCGAGATTAAAATGTAATCGGGAAAAAAGCGGTTAACGATTGAAAAAAGTTAATCGGTGGGACACCTGAAAACATCTAAGGAGTCCTGCTTTTTTGCTGTTTAATTTAAAAAAATGAGTACTGCAATTTTAGGGATAAAACAAAATATGGGGGCCATTGCCAATACGGCCGGTAAAATCACGCCCTTTACCATGATTAAAGCAGAACCCAACGTCATTTTAGGTATTAAAAATAAAAAATTGGTTTTGGGTTTTGGACAAAAAAAGCGTACCAAAAAAACCGAAAAAGCTTTCTCGCAAGTTGCCGGTTTTTCACCGCGTAAAGTCAAGGAGTTCAAAATTGAACAATCAGAAAATCTCAAAGAAGGCGGCAAAATTACAGTCGCCGTTTTTGAACCGGGAGACCTTGTAAAAGTAACAGGTGTCACAAAAGGCAGAGGTTTTGCAGGCGGAGTTAAAAGATGGGGTTTTTCCGGCGGACCAAAAACACACGGCCAATCGGACAGACACCGTGCGGTTGGTTCTATTGGTGCAGGTACTACTCCCGGCCGCGTTTACAAAGGCAAAAGAATGCCGGGCCATATGGGGTCCGCTAAGCAGACGGTTATCAACCTCGAAGTAGTCGACATTGATGAAAAAAATAACATGCTTTTGGTAAAAGGTGCCATTCCTGGCCCAAGAAATGGTTTCGTAATAGTTAAAAAAATCGGTAAAGTTAAAAATTTTGTACCTTATAAAGAAGAGGCAAAAGTAGAATCAGCCCAGAATGAAACAACCAAGGAAGAACCAAAAGAAACGGAACAAACTCAAACAGAATCCCAGCCGTCAAATGAAACCGAAACCAATAAAGTTAAAGAAGAAGCACCTAAAGAGGCGCAAAAGGAGGAAGAAAATGCCGAAAAAGATGGAAAGTAAAAAACCGGCAAAAAAAGAAACCTTAGTTGAAAAAGTGGCGGTCGGGAAA
>Ga0210057_1008454_pt1 | contig 12191 bp, 10 predicted proteins | sample CryGeyCG2114_010_2_FD_183968 | JGI IMG/M metagenome (GOLD analysis project Ga0210057, IMG submission 183968) | Groundwater microbial communities from aquifer - Crystal Geyser CG10_big_fil_rev_8/21/14_0.10 (SPAdes) (version 2) | ecosystem: Environmental > Aquatic > Deep subsurface > Groundwater ...
GCCTCTTTGGAGACCACCGGCTGATCATCCTTGGCGAAGATCGTTTTTGAGATCGAAAATAAAGGTCGAAGAAGGTGTTAAAGAATAACTAGGGGTTGCTGGGTATGAAATTTCTAAATGGCTCGCTGCTATGAAATTTCTAAATAGCCTTGACAGTCAAGAGCAATGAATGTTCCTGACGGATTTCATCGCGGACAGTCCTCTCTTTTTTATTTGAAACTTCTTGCTATAATAAAATCAATGAAACTGAATTCCGGGGGAAAATCGAGCTGGCCCCCGTTCAAGCTAACAACTAAAGTGAAAGAATATTTAAGTGAAAAAAACTAATGAAAAATGAGATAATAAAAGACAATGAAAATATAATTGCCCATGCTTTTCTGTCTTGCGCCAACTACAGCTCCAAGGGTATTGGCAAAAATGAGTTGCTATATTGTTTGTCAAAAGAAATCCAAGATTCTGGCAACGGCTATGCTGGTTTTAGCACAAAAGAAAATCTAGACAATTATCTGCGTGAAGCTGTTTTTGATAAGTTTGATGATAAAGGGCAATATACATTTGCTTTAGACAACAAGCAAATTATCGAAACGATAAAAGCGGCTGTTATGGTTTGTTCAAAGTATTTATCTGGCAATATTATTAACGTTTTTGTTTTTCCGACATTTAGCCAATTTGTTAAAGAGAAAATGTCGGGTGCTACCGGGTATACTCCCTGGCGAGATACTATTTTGGTGTTTATTAATCCAACAAACCCACAGTGGAAAAGGGCTCTAATGGAAACAGTTGGTCATGAATTTAATCACGCAGTATTTTTAAGAGATAAAGAATGTGGTTCCTTGCTGGATTCTTTAATTTTCGAAGGTCTAGCGGAACATTTTCGTGAACAGACTATCGGTGGTGATCTGGCTTCTTGGACAACAGTTCTTAATTTAGATCAAGCAAAAACTATATTTTCTGAAATAAAATCAAAAAATCAGTTATTATCGACTGATCCAAATATCCGCCAAGAAATTTTTTTTGGCGGCGAAAAATATGCTCGTTGGTCAGGCTATTCTCTTGGTTATTACATCGTTGGATCATTTTTAAAAAATAATCCTAAATTGAATTGGCAAGAGATTATGGCAATATCGCCAGAAGAAATCCTAAATAATTCTGGATTTGGTGAATAAAAAGCCCCCCCCCGAATCACTTGGATAGCTGATTCGGGGGGTTGCGCCTCTCTGAACAGATGCTCTATCTTAGCCGTCTTTGCTCTGAGCACTTTGGCTAGACGAGTCGCTGCTCTTCATCGACGCCGCTTGAGCCGCGCGCGGCTGGTCTTTAATAGACCAGTTGAACGGCCGCGGTTTCGTTGATGATGCCTTTTTCATCGCAATCACCTCCTTTCTGATTTTCATGTATAGGGATGAGGAAATTTTGTAAGTTCGCTATACCCTAATTTTGTTTTTTTGTAGCCGAGACGAGCGGGGAGAGAGTACACTCTTTCCATTCCGCAAGGTTCGAGCCCATAGCCGAAACTCATAGGAGCTGTACCAGGGATTAGTACTTTCTCGACTCTTGGTATTTGAAAGTCCAAAAATTGATCGTCAGGTATCAGGCTAACGGTTAGAAGCGAAAAACCAACGGTCTCAAATCGTTCCAACAGTTCTTCCCACGATTTAGATGTTTTTTTGGTTACATCAGCAAACCGTGAGACTATACTGCCTGCGGCTAAGAAATCAGCTTGTTGAAAAAATCGCGGTTGCTTATAAAGGTCTCCGTGGTGATAAGTCCTCTGGACTTTCAACGGGGTTATCGACTCAACTGTCCGATTTCTTAAGCGACAATAAGCAGCTGCCTCGACTTCTTCCATCGCGTGGCTAATTGCCGAAACGACGTCAAAGGATGAGCAAGCGGCACAAATCGTTGTTGTTAGTTTTTCGTTTTGTGCGAAGACGAAAATAACTGGAGCCAGATCGAGAGTAAAGTTCTTGACAACAATTCGAAATCCGGTCTTCTCCATTTCTCTAATCCTTTTCTGAATAAATTCAGGTAAGCTCCTCGTTGAAATATTTGGCATTCGCAATCGGTTGAGCCAAACGATCACGAAAGCATCGCGTTCAATCAATTCAAGCGTAGCGTGTCTGATAGCCTCATCCCTATCAAAACGAGCGGCTGTCCCAGATGAATTGGCCATAGTGTAACGCGGGGTTCTTGGGAAATAGGGAAAGAAAATACAGTCAGCCAGGATATAAACCGTCTCACCCGATATGACATTGCTTCCGTTGGTCCATAAGTACTGGTGTTGTTCATCAAATGGTCTTAACGGGAAATTTTTTTTCCTATACTGTTGTTCGTGATAACTCACAACGGTACGAGGATCGATTGCTCCATTGAGATCCCGAAAAGAAGCCTTAACCAAATTATTTGGCACTTTTCCGCATGCTTGCCATTCGTATGCTTCGGAAACCGCTTTTGTCAGTGCCAGAGATGGGTCATAGGCTCTGCCGCAGGACCAGTCTCTTGTGACCTTATCCTTGGGTCGGGCAAAAGCCATTGAGAACGGTAATTCATATGAGTCGGCAATCGGCGGTGCCCACCGAACATCAAGATTTCCCCCCCCCGATGGTTTGGCAGTAATTGTAGTCTTTGGATAACCGAAAAGAATTGTCGTAAGTGGCCAAAATCCCTTAGGGAGCTGAAGAATTTTTCCCATCGGTTCCTCCAGAAATCCGCCTACTTCTACGGTTCCAATTTCGTTCTCAGCCGCCGAAAGATGAATGTTCTGGGCTATATGCCCTGCTTCTAGCGAGACATATAACACGGATCGGTTGCCATACTTTTCCCCTGATAACTCAAATGAGCCGCTAATAACAATTACGCCCTGGGCTTCATTACAGATAGTTTGATCCGCAAAAGAGCGGAGAGCCTTAGTAGGGTCAACCTTGGTTGGAATGAGATCAACAATTCCGTGTTTTTTGAAGAATATATTATAGATACCTGCTCGATATCCTCTAGTGGGTCGTAACAGAATCAACGACAATCTGATGGGGTAGAGGGCTCCAGCAGAGGGTACTGTATGTCTGTGAAATCTCAGACTTTGCCAAACTTTTTTTCGCTGGGGATTTTTTTCCTTAAGCAAGTGGGGTCTTCTAACGATTCCATACCCTGCCCATAGCATAAGCGCGATTTTTTCCATACTGATATCTTCGGATCTAAATGTTCGTATGGATATGCGCCGTTCTATGATGCGGGACAGATTCGTTTGCTTGACAGGGATCTTGAGCCCCTTCGGACCAGATAAATTTCTACAACTAGCTTTTTTAACCAGACGCAAAATTGTTTGATCGCTTAATTCACGGCCAAACATTGTCGGATTACTTACGTACGGCCAAAGATGACCGCTAATTGAGGCAGCTTCGCAGATAATATTGTTTGAATATAAAGATTCAAGCAACTTTTCTGTCGAATCCTTGTTCCAATTTGTACTAAGACTGACTATAATCTCCGCCAGTGTTTTCTGACCGTCGCAGAGTTTTGCCAACTGGTTAATCAATGCCCGCGGGGCTTTTACCTCTACAGCTTTGTTGGGGAGGTAAAAGATGCTTACTCCACCTTGTTGCCAATAAGGGCCAGTTAGAACTGGTTTTTTTGTAGCGTTTTTCATCTTCTCCTCCTTTCCCTATTCAGGGAAAAATCTTTTTTTTATTTTCAATCATCCCTAACCTTTTTTATTTCCCTCCCTTAAAGTTAATGAATTTTTATGCTTGAATTCTAGCAAAAATCAAGAAAAAGTCAAGAGTAAAAAAATCGGAGGTCGGAACGCTGAATAGTTTTCGAATAGAGAGCACTAGTGAAGTCGGGACTTGATAGTAGACCCGAGCATAAATCCATAGCAGATATTTTCTAATTGGCTATAATTTTTGGAAATTATTTTAAACTTTTTTAATCCCAGTTCTCGGCTTATTTTTTTTAGTTTTTTAAGGTCGGCTTCTCGAGGGCTAATCTTTACTTCAAAGGCTGTTTTTTTATTTAAAATAAAGTCAATTTCTGCCCCGCTTTTTTTTTGGTAATAATTGACTTCCCCTTTTATTCTCAAATTTTGAAAGATATTATTTTCAAATAAAATTCCTTCATTTAATTTGGCAAAATAATTGGACAGCCCAGAGTCGCAAAGATAGACTTTTGGCGTTTTTCTAATTTCTACATCTTTACTTTTACTGAATGGTTTAATAAGAGCAAGAAAATAAGTGCCTTCTAAAAAAGAAAGATATTCATAAAGAGTGGGTCTGGAAATTCCTAGTTCTTGAGACAATTTTTGAACATCCAATTTAGAACCGATTCGTTCCATTAAAACCATTATTAAATCCCTTATAATTTTATTTTTTCTAAAATCTCCTAATATTAGTATCTCTAATTGGAAAAAAGATGAGAAAATATTTTCTAAAGATTTTTTCTTTTCTTCAACGGAATTCTTCAAGACAACCTCGGGAAATCCGCCGAAGAGAAGGTATTCATTATATAAATTTGAGAGAGAATCAAAAATCGGTTTAGTAATTGATTTTGAATCTTCGGGCAGGATAATTTTGCTGCCTTTAAACAAAAGAAATTCCTTAAAAGTTAAAGGAAAAAGTTCAAAAAGATATTTTCTGCCGCTTAATGATTCTGAAAACAAATTTTTTAAATAAAAACTAGCGGACCCAGTTAAAAAACATTTTACTTTGTAATGGTCAATTAAATATTTTACCACCGAAGGAAGATTTTTAACCAATTGAATTTCATCTAAAAAAAGATAAGGCTTTTTGGTAAAATCTAAGCCTAAAATTTCCAGTTCAGATTTTATCTTTTCATAATTGGTTTCTTCAAAATATTTTTGATTTAACGGGTTTTCCAAGTCTAAAAATAATTTATTTGGAGAATCAATTCGCTCATAAATAAATTGGAGCAAACTAGTTTTGCCAGTCCGTCTCATACCCGTGATTATAATTGCTTCTGGCGAATCAAAATAGGGTTTTATTTGTTTGTATAATAATCGTTCTATTAGCATATTCTTATTTTACAAAAAGTCATACTATATGTCAAGTATAGTTTTCCACATACAAATTCATATTCTTTATCAAAACAAATCTGTGGCAGGCTGGTTTAAAACAGGAATCAGAGAGCCATGTTATCCTGATTATCGGAAAGGCAGTGTTTATCAAATCAGGAAAGCGAATGAGCCGGAATATAAGAACAAGAATTTGGTTGGTCTTTGTCCAGCTGCTCAAGCTGGCTGCGCGGAATTCCAGGATCCTTTGGGTGAAGCGGTTTGGACTGAAGGATTTAATTTAGGCACAGGGGTTGCTTCTGGCTGGAATCTCTGGTGCGGTGGTGGGCCTGGTTGTTCTAATGTAAATGTCTTTGCTCCTTCTCTCTCAGAAGAGGTTGACGAAGTTAAAGAAGGTTGGAAAAGTCAAAAAATCAAATTTAATGAAGGCAAGCAGTGTCGAGGTAAAGTTAATGGTGATTGCATCACTACTGATTTAGGTTTTTCCCGTGTCTATGCTCCTTATGATTTAAATCTCAAATCAGACACTCATTACACCCTTTCTGTTTTTGGCAAGGTTAGCGACCATACTAATAGTTGGTATTTGATGTTGAGAGAGTATTATCACTCAGATTTAAGCGAGAACAATCAGCTTGCTTGTGAGAAGAGAAACAACAATCCCAAATATCCTGGTTATTGGGTTTGGACTGGCTCCTATTGTTATCATGATTTAGTTAGCCAAAGAGTAAAAGATACAAATTGGCATCAGGCCTCTTTGCATCTTTACATTAACCCTCTTGATTTCTCCAAACTTTTTCAAATAGAAGTTGTCATCGCTGGTCCTCGTTCTGGCACTGTCCTCTATGACTGGCTGACTTTGCAAAAATACACTTCCTACTATTATTTAAATAATCAAAAATTAGATAAATCTTCTTGTACTGGTCGGGTTGGTTTGCGCGATGGCTGTGTGCTCTTTTATGAGCCAACCAATCCTTTAATGACTTTTAATTCCACGGAGACCTATTCTAAAAGCCAGCAAACCTCATTGCCTGATTCTTTGGTCACCGCAGTGACTTGCCATCCATCTGATCCTGGCTGCGATACGAATTTAATCCTCAAAGTCAGGCGAGACCGGACCTGCGGGGAATGGTTGGCCTGCGCTACTTCCAGAGTGGTTTGGGATAAGTAGAGAGTGGCTATAGAGGCCTGGCCTCGACAGTAATTAGATTGTTAAAAACAAGAATTGTGGTAAAATATGGGTGGCAATATCTATTTTTATTTTATGAAATTCGAGATTATTATCAATAAATGGGCGAATTTCTACTTTTTCCTGCAAAATTTATCTTTGTGGCATTTTAGTAATGTAGAAGATTATAATAGAATGTGGGAAAAAGAAATTGGTCAATTTTCTTTAAAAGAAATTAGGGCTTTGGAAGAATTTAAAATGATTCATCTCAAATATCCCTTTGGCAAAAAATATCTAGGTCGGCCATTTTTTTTAAAAAAGAATCAGTGGAAATCTGTAAAACAATTAGTCTTGAGCCAAGAATCTTCTAGATTAAAAGAGATTTTTTCTCTTTTTCAAAATAAATTTGCGATAATTTATAAAAAAGACTTACCCCTATTTAAAAAATGGCAAAAAAACTTACAAAATATTAATACTTTTCCTGTTGTAAATAGAATAAACAATATTTTAAGTACCTGCTACAATGTCCCCCCTTTAAAAGGTAAGGTTAAAATTTATTTACTTTTTTCTTCACCTATTGAATGGGGTGGCGGAGCAAATCTCAACAGTAATTCTATTACTTTAGAGATATGTCGTTGTCGTTTCGAAAAAGAGAAGTTGCCTTTTGTTCTAGGTGCAATTTGGCATGAATTAATTCATGCCTATTTTGAAAAAGCTTATTTTTCCCACCTTCTTTCTAAAGTCTTTTCTCGTAATCAAAAGAAAATATCTCTAACCAATGAAGTTGTTTGCCAAGCAGTTTCTTACCCATATGGGTTTTTAACAAAAAAGGTTCTAAATATTTCTATTTCAAGAAAGAAATTAACCAAAGGAAAGGCCCAGATGTTTTCTGTATTGAGAAAAATAGTAGGAAAATATCTTAAACAAAAGAAACCATTAGATAGAGAATTCATTGAAGAGGCGCTTTTTCTTATCAATAAATTTAAAATAAAAGGGGTCTAATAGAAAATTTCTCTATTAGACCCCCACTTTTAGGAGCACTTTTTTAAAGTGTTTTTATTCTTTGGGGAATTTTGTCCAAGAATCACCCCATCTTCTAAAACTTACCCCCTTTGCATTCTTAAGTCGTGAAAGCGCTCCTTTAATCGCTTCACATTTTCTTCTCATTTCTAATCACCTCCTCTCTTTATTCAGTATTTCTTTCAAGCACGCGAAAATTTTTTTCCTAGTTGAACAATAATAATATTTACCTCGTATTCCTCCTGCTCGAATAGACGGACAGCCATTTCCACAGACAATTCGCCATTTACAAATTTGGCATTCAGTAGATAACATTTTGGACTGTTTAATCAACCCTTCCCATCTAGCGCTAGCAAAGACTTCAAATAGTGATTGTTTTAATAAGTCTCCACAAAAGAATTCTTTTCGTCTTAATACGCTGTCACACAAATATATTTTTCCGTCATAATCTAAACAAAAACTTGTCCAACACAGTCCTTTGAAATTACAGGCACAAAAAATCGGTTTTTTTAATAAAGCTCCTAGAAAATCATCAATTTCTCGGATTTGCAGATCTTTATCGTTATAAGCCAACCAAAGATCGATGTAAGTCTTCAAGACAGAGGTAAATCCTCTGTTGTTCACTGTTTCATTATCATTGGCGGATTCAATGTCACAGTAAGGATTAATTGCCCAACTTTTTACTTTTAAATTTTCGACAAAGAATAGAAAGTTGTCTTGAGCTCGTCTGACGTTTTCTCGAGTCAATGTCATAAGAATGCCAGGTTCAATTCCGTGTTCACGAAGAATCTTCAATCCATTTATTACCCTTTTAAAAGAACCTCGGTTATTACTATCTACTCGAAAATGGTTATGGCTCTCCTCGTTTCCATCGAGACTTACACCTATTCCAAAATTATGCGTTTTAAAAAAGGAAGCCCATTTTTCATCTATGAGAGTACCGTTAGTCTGGACTGAATTTTTGATTTTTTGCCCCCTTTTAGAAAACTGAGATTGGAGTCCAACAACAGTTTTGAAAAAATCTAAACCAGCAAGCAGTGGTTCTCCTCCGTGCCAATTGAATGTGCAGGTTCTTAATGGTAATTCAAGAAATTCTTTGATAAATTTTTTGAGTAGAGGCGCTTTCATTAACTGTGGCTCATCTTGATGTTTTCGACTATGAAAACAATAACGACATCTTAAATTACAATGAGTTCCCACTATGTTCACTATTGCTACTGAAGGTAAATGCGATATTTTGGCAAGACTCGATTTTTCTTTTTTTACCATCATTCCCGAAAAGACTTGAGGTTTACTTAATCTATTAATTTTTTCCTTCATTTTTTCCTCCTTTTCCGTTTTCACGGAAAAAATTTCATTCTTATCAATCTTTGTCTTTAATTTTTTATCCCTCCTTTATTATTTAAGAGCTAATTTAATGTATAAATCATGGCAAAAATTTAGAAAAAGTCAACCCCATTAGAAGTCGTGTCAAACGGGATTAATATTTTTTAAACACTAAAATAATTTTTGTTTTGTAAACCATTTTTAGAAAACGACAAAAAATTTTTCCTAAAAATTCTTTGTCCAAAACTTCTAACGGGGTCAAGAGGAAAAAAAGGGACAGGTCCATTTTCCCCTGTTGATTCTTTGGTGACCGCAGTGACTTGCCATCCATCTGATCCTGGTTGCGACACGAATTTAATCCTGAAAGTCAGAAGAGACCGGACCTGCGGGGAATGGTTGGCCTGCGCTACTTCCAGAGTGGTTTGGGATAAGTAGAGAGTGGCTATAGAGGCCTGGCCTCGATAGTAATTAGATTGTTAAAAACAAGAATTGTGGTAAAATATGGGTGGCAATATCTATTTTTATTTTATGAAATTCGAGATTATTATTAGTAAATGGGCGAATTTCTACTTTTTCCTGCAAAATTTATCTTTATGGCATTTTAGTAATGCAAAAGATTATAATCTTTTTTGGGAAAAAAAGGTTGGTCCTTTTACTGACAAAGAAAAACGGGCATTGGAAACATTTAAAAAAATACAATTAAAATATCCCTTCGGGAAAAATATTTTGAGAAAATATTTTTTCTTATCAAAAAATCCTTGGGAAACGTTAAAAAAACAATTACCCCGACAAGGATTTTTGATTTTAAAAGATATTTTTAATCTTTGGCAAAAAAAATTTGAGAGTCTATATAAAACTGAATTGCCTTTATTGAAGAAATGGCAAACGATTTTAAAGAGAAGAGCTAATAATGCTCAATTTAATCTAAAAATCCTTCACGTATTAAACAATCTTTATCATACTAATATCGGGAAAGCCAGAGTAAATGTCTATCTTTTGTTGTCAACGTCCAGTCATACAGCTGGCGGAGCTAACATTGGCAAAAATAGTATTTCTTTACAAATTTCTCAATATCCGATCAATCGAGCCAACCATGCTCTGGGTATTATTTGGCATGAAACAATACATATTTTGTTTCAAAATAAATATTTTTTTCCTCTTTTACTTAAAAATTTTAAAAAACCAAAAGACTTCGGACTTATAAATGAAGCTACCACAGGTGGTTTATTCCCATTAGGCATTTTAGGAAAGCAATTTTTAAATGATAAATTAGCTAATACTTTAAATGATTTTTTATCCTCTAGAACTACTCGGAAAATATTTCAATTATTACAGAGATACATTAATAATAAAAAACCACTAGACGATTCTTATATTTTAAAACTTAAAAAAATTTTTAATTTTTCTAAACATCAATAATTTTGAAATAATGAAAAATATTTTAAGCGCCTTCTGTTACCAAAGATTAAAGGGCTGAAAAAATTTTTCCAGCCCTTTAAATTTTAGTCTAAGGATAGTTGACATCTTCCCACTCGGTCCATTCACCATCCCATTGATCGTCCGTTTTTGATTTGTCAATTCTGGATAATAATCCTTTTACGGCCGACCTCCCTACTAAATCATGGTCCTTGCTGTTTTCCGCGTTGATTTTGTCGGACATTTTAATCACCTCCTTTTGTATAAATTTTTAATACTCTCTCTACGTAAGAGAATATTTTTTTTCTTGCCTGACAATAATAATAAAGATTTGATCTGTTACTACGAATAGCTGAACATCCGTTATGGCAGGCATTCCACCATTGGCATTGACGACATGCTGAAGGCATTCTTCTAGCAAACTTTCTAAATTTTTGGAGGTTGTCACTCTCTACAATATCTATCATAGATTGTTTTGACAGATCTCCTAAATAAAACTTGCTATTGCTTGAAAAGCGATCACACGGATATACTTTACCATTATAGTCAAGACAGAGAAAATCACCACAGTGTCCATTAAATGCGCAAGGATTGGGTTCTTTTCTGAAAACACCAGCCGCGAAGGCATCGAGTTCGCGAATTTTTAATCTATGATTATCCTCTTTTAACCATAGATTAATGAGTTTTTTAAAATAACTTACCAACTCTTCGTTGTTGACGTTTTCAGAAGACATGTAGCCGTTGTTATCATAAAACACGTTAATTCCCCAACTTCTGATCCGAAGGTCATCTGTTAGAAATTTGAAATCTTCGTTTTCGTGAGACAAATTAGAATGAGTCAAGACATGAATAATCCCTGGCTCAATCCCATGGGCACGTAAAATTTTTATCCCCCGAATTACTCGTTCGAATGTCCCTTCGCCATGAATACCCATTCTAAAACGATCATGGTTTTTTTTGTTACCATCAAGACTTACTCCTACTCTGAAACGATAAGCTTTGAAAAAAGTAGCCCACTTTTCGTCAATTAATGTGGCGTTAGTCTGAATGGCATTCTTAATAATCTGGCCCTTCTTTTTACATCTTTCTTGAATTTTTACTATCTTCTCGAAAAATGATAAACCCGCTAGGAGTGGCTCACCTCCATGCCAAATGAAATGTACGTGTTTCGGTGAATACTGTGAATATTCTTGCACCAATTTTTCTACAAGGCTATCATTCATTACATGAAATTTTTGTTGGTCGTTTAAATAGTAAAAACAATAACGACAACGGAGATTACAAAAATTTCCAACTACTTTGATAATAAGAGCTCTAATCTTTGACGTTTTTCCTCTTTCTTTCATTTTCTCCTCCTTCGCCCTTTTTCAAGAGTTTTTCGTTTTTCTATTTTTTCTAGTCCCTAACCCTTTTTCCTCCTTTATTATTAGAGAACAATTATTTTATGTTTAATTTATACTTAAATTATGGTAAAAATTTCAGAAAAATCAAGAGCAAAAATTATTGAGATCACTATAAGGACCTGACCGCTATAGTGGCTTTAGTTTTAATAAAAATAAAGAAACAAGGATTAATTCCATTTTTTTTAAAAAAATTTATCTTTATCTTATCTAATAAATTCAATTTTTAAATCGCATTTTAGAGCCTTGGCGATTTCTTGAAGAGTACGTGTAGTAAAATTTTGTTGTCCAGATTCCATCCTCGCGACATTACTTTGGGTTGTCCCTAATTTTTCTGCTAGATCTACTTGGGAAATCTTTTTTTGTTTGCGTAATTGTAAAATTTGATAGGCAATTTTTAATTGTCTATCATATTCATCATAATATTTTTTGATTTTAGGATTTTTTAATTGTTTGGTGAGATATTCTTGAAAATCCAATACCTTTATTTTTTTGGCTTTTTTCATAACTTTTTTTTATTTATATATTTCCTTATTTTTTAAAACATTAAAGATAATTTTTCAATATATTCTAACACCGATCTGCTGCCAGTTTTAATGTTTTGATAAAACTTTATTCTATATTTGTTGTCGTTATTATATATCATATGCGATATATGTCAATACTTCGCCTGTGGATAATTAAATCTGTCATTAATTATAACGGCTTATTAAAAAAATCGGAGGTCGGGACGCTGGATAGTCGTTTATTCCTTTATTTTATAACCGCTTGGTAATTTTTCAAATAAAATATCACTTCTTTCCTCAGGTGTTTTTTGACCCAGGCCTTCTCCTCTTCGTTA
>Ga0210057_1008456_pt1 | contig 12191 bp, 14 predicted proteins | sample CryGeyCG2114_010_2_FD_183968 | JGI IMG/M metagenome (GOLD analysis project Ga0210057, IMG submission 183968) | Groundwater microbial communities from aquifer - Crystal Geyser CG10_big_fil_rev_8/21/14_0.10 (SPAdes) (version 2) | ecosystem: Environmental > Aquatic > Deep subsurface > Groundwater ...
CCATTCCACGAAGCGCTGGCGAATGGTTGTTTCCGAGAGACGGAAGGGCATAGAGGTATTTTTGTTTACGTGTTGGTTTTGGTTAACGGTTGTTAGCTTACCACATCCTTAACCTGTGAGCGGTTACTTTGATTCGGCTTGCGCCGAGGCAAGAAGGCGGGCGGAGTGTTTAGCTCCGCGTGTCTTCGACATCGACTTCACGCCGGAGCAACTGGCCACGGCGTATTCTTTCCTCCGGAAAGAGTTTGCGGGGGATCCCCGCGCCAAGGGTGAGCTCAAGCGGCTCACTATCGAAGAGATCTTCCAGCGCTGGGCTGGCATCGATCCATAGGGCGGTAACGCCCTGGCTTGGGTGGGAACGCCCGCTGTAAATTTGTACCATGGAGGGATTGCGTTTTACCACAATCCCTTTTCCTTCAATTGCGGTCAGCGCTATATGATGTCTGATCGCAATTGAAGGGAAATAATCTTATAAATTTGGGACACGGTGTCAGGCTGTTAGTGGTAGCCAGGCTCAATGGCGAAAATCCACGCCACGGGATGTGAGTTGACGAGCTTATCTTCTAAAGTTGTATGGAGATGTGCTGCGTCTATCTGCGGCATTTGCTTCCCATATAACAAGCGCGAAAGCGGACGCGCGAGTGTAGAGTGTGCTTTTTGCATCAATTGCAGGATCTTAAGCAGGGGGCGTATATCCCCGATGCCTGTAGGCACACTCTGCGCACCGCTTTCTATTTGTTCTTTTCCGCAAGGTGAGTGCGACTTAAACTCACCTTTCTCTCACTCCTGGCCATTCGATGTACTCATGATCATGAGTAAGGGGAATTTACACCAACACTTTCACAAGGAGTTCAACATGAACACGCTACAAAACGCTCTCAAGCAGGTTTTCCCGAAAGAGATCAAGCGGATCGCCAAGGAAGAGCGGCGTGAGCATTTCAAGAAAAAGGCAGCGAGAGGGAGGTTTTTGATGGCGGCAGCCTCCACGTACGTGCTCGACGGCTTTCCGGACCTGGCGCTCAAGGAATTGCGCAAGGATCGGTACGCTTGTGCGTACTCTCTGATACAAGGCACGCGCCGGGATGTGCGTGAAGGTTTTAAGGAGCTGGAGAAAATGGAAGGCCTGCTGGTCTACCAGGTCGGTAAGCTCGAGGATGTGTGTGAACATTCTTCTGCAAGAAAGCAGGCTTGCCAGCCTCAGTAAAAAGCTGCAATTGCCAGTAGGAGCTGGCGGGAGTTGTTCATTTTTCATTTCAGGCGAGCTTTTCAGTTCGCCTTTCCTTCAATCTCAATCAGCGCCGGGCTGATCGGAAGTGAGGGGAAAAACAAGGTAGGTTTTTGAGGTTCAGGCTATGAAAACTGATACTCGTCACTTGATTTTCCGGGAGATATTCTCACCGGGATGCTGGTTTTTCAATGGCATTACGGGTCGACATTGAGAATCGCCCTTGCCCTGTCACAGTTGCGGAACATTTCCGCATGCCAAGGGCAGAGGGCGAAAGTCATCCCACTGCATTTCTTCTTCCCTGTTCATTTTTAGCAAAATTTTAGTTCGCCTTCTCTCAAATGCGATCAGCCATAGTTGGTCGTTGATGAGGGGAAGGCATGCGCCGTAATTTTGACAGGAGATATCCTTTATTTTATTCTGCGCACACGTCCTTTTGACAAGTTTAGTTTCACTTTCCTGATCTATGAGGAGGTACGTGCCATGGCACGAAAACCGAGGAGTCTTGAGCAGCGCCGTAAGCAAATTATGAAGGTAGCCGGGACAAGCTATCACTCGAGCGATGACGCTTCGGTGGAATACTTAGCGGCTATTGAAGGAGCGGATTTGGATGAACAGCACTGCTTATTCCAAACTGTTTTGAGCGTACATGATGCGCGCCTTCGCAGAGAGCAACAGTGTCCTACCAAGCGCTCTATCAAGAGCAAAGAGTGGCGAGTTGCGGCGAAGCGATTAGCGCCGATGGTAAGGGGCTGGTCGCGGACGGCGACGCGAAACAACGCGTCATTGACGGAGACGGCTCATTCATTGTGGGAACAGTTGACGCTGTACGAAGGCAATGACTGGGCCATTGCCTTCGGTTTGTTGCTCGATCAACCAATGGTGCCTTATGCACAGGTGCTGGGCATGCTGACTTTGGTTCGGCCGCTTGATGTGTACGAGAGCGCGCATGACCGCATCTTGGGAAAAGTTGCGTTATTGTACCAGGTAGCTATGAGGGGAGCATCGTCTGTTTTTGAGCTGGCTGAAGCTCTCGAGCAGATTTTGCAAATGATATCGCAGCGCGAGGAGCGCGTGGTCCTGCTGGCAGAGTTTATGGACCAGCTGATGCGGTGCATCCGGCAGCAGGGAGATGCAAGCGACACGTTGGCAGATCTGGTGGGGCGCGCCGTTCTTCTGGGTCCGTTTCGGTTCAATCTTGATGATGCGGATACCGACACTGATGGGAGTGATCTCGATGCGGAGGAGGATGATGATGACTAAGTGTACTGGAGTTGTCTGAATACTCTCCGAGTTCCCGCTATTCCTTTTTAGAAGAGCGAGCTGGCTGATTAAGTCGCAGCCTATTCATTTTTGTTCCTATTCTTGCTATCGTCGCGGCGCAAGCTGCGACGATTTTTTATTAGCGTATTATTAGGTGGTATGGCGCGGCAGGCGTATGGGTTATTGGCTGCAGCGGTGTTGGCAATAGGAGTGCTAGTGCCGGGACCGGCGGACAAGGTGGTTTTTTTAGACGTGGGGCAGGGAGATGCAATTTTGCTGCAGGATGGGACCGCGCAAATCCTCATTGACGGCGGCAAGGGCGTTGCCGTGCTGTCGCGGTTGGCGGAGGAGTTGCCATGGTTTGACCGCAAGATTGAAGTCATTATTGCCACCCATCCGGACAAGGATCATCTGGAGGGTTTGGTGCATGTGCTGGAAGGATATGAAGTGGGGCTGGTGCTGCTGCCACGTGTTTCGAAAGATTCGCAGTTGCAGCAGGCGTGGCTCGAGCGATTGCAAGCAGCGGCGGAAAACCGCCGAGCGGCTTGGCGATTTGCCTGGGCAGGAGAGCAGGTGCGTGCCGGAGGAATAGTCGTCTCTGTGCTGGGGCCGGACGCAGCGGCAGCTGCCGGGGAAAAAACTAATAACGCATCCGTGATTACACGGGTGGATTTTTGCGGAGGTGATAACCCCTCACCGTTTCTCCTTCAAAGAGGAGGAAAGGCTATCCCTCTCTTGCCCCCCTCACCTGCTGGGCCTGCGCCGTTGCGACCGCTCAAATCTGGAGAGCGGGCAAGTCTGAGCAGGGATGGGCATTGTTTGTCTTTTATGTTAACCGGGGATGCGGAAGCGTTGATAGAGCGTCGGTTGACGGCAGCGTATGCTTCGGCAGTGCCGGGTGATTGCATACTGCAAACATCCGGTACTTTGCCGACGTGCGCCGGTAACCTGCTTAATGTCGATGTGCTGAAGGCAGGACATCACGGCAGCAGCACCTCAACCACGGCGGAGCTACTGGCGGCTGCCTCGCCGGCGGCAGTGGTTATATCGGTGGGCGCAGAAAACTCGTACGGCCATCCGCATCGGAATGTTTTGGCGCGGCTGGCCGGATTTCAATTGTGGCGGACGGATGAACACGGATCGGTACGTTTTTTGCGGGGTGCGGCCGGGTGGGCAGTTCAGACACGCAGACACTAGCACTCATTCCAACGGTCGGCAATCAGTCGTTCTCAGGGATGTCAGATATATCAAGCCGCGGCTGATTAGATACGGATTTTGTGTGAGAAGCTGTATCTTCTCTCGCAATCCCCCTGTTGCGAGAGAAGACATTTAAATTAGTACAGTTAGGAGGAGGGCAAAGCAGATAGCCAGCGTAGTGCCGAGAACCATCCACAGAAACCCTGTGATCATGTACTCAATCTCCCGCTTCTTTTTCTTACTCATCTGTTTGGATGTCACACGTGCTCACCTCCCACTTGATATGCGATGAAGGATCATAATATTGGCGTTAGTGTATCATGATTGCAGAGGCGTGGCTATGTTTTTCGGTGTGCTGTCGACGGCAGTGTGCCGAGCATAGGTTCGGGTGTTGCTTTATTATCCTGTATCCTGTAGACAGCTAGTATTACTATGGTTGAGCAAACATTAGCAATTATTAAACCCGACGGGGTGCAGCGCGGGCTGGTCGGCGAGATTATCGGACGGTTTGAACGGGCCGGTTTGAAGATTGCGGCGATGAAGCTGGTTTGGCCGGAAAAGGAGCTGGTAGGGCGTCACTATGCTGATGACGAGACTTATCTCAAGAGTGTTGGTGAGAAGGCGCTGGAGAATGCGCGCTCGAAAGGAGCCAACATACGCGAGACAGCATTAGAGATCGGCCAGCGGGTGCGGGAGGCGAATATGCGGTATTTGTCTTCTGGGCCGGTGCTGGCGCTCGTATTAGAAGGGAATACTGCCGTCCAGACGGTACGGAATATTATTGGCGGGACGAATCCACTGACGGCTGATATCGGGACTATCCGCGGGGACTTAACGGTAGATGACTTTGCCCAGGCTGATATTGAAGGCCGCTCCGTTCGCAATTTGATGCATGCATCGGGTGATACAGCTGAAGCGAAACGGGAGATTGATTTATGGTTTACTGCGGATCATATTTTTGCTTACCAGACGGTGATGGACAAAGTGCTGCACGATCCATCCTGGGGAGCATAGAGCGGTAATGCATAACGCATCATTCACCGTCGGCGGAGCATAACTGATCATGTCCCGCGTAAGCGGGTATTTTGTTTATACTGATTGTGTGACGCGTCATTTATTGCGGCGGCGGGATGTCGAGGTCGGGTGGCCGGCATATATTGTGGCAGGCGCAGCTGGTATATTCACCGTGCTGCGGGCATGGTACTGGCTTCCGCGATTTTCCGACGGCAACGTTTATTTATATACAGCGTGGGCGCTGCATAGCGGAGTGCATCTGTATACGGATGTATTTTACTCCTCGCCGCCGCTGTTGCCGTACCTTTACTATGCGTGGGGGATAATATTTGGCTATACCTGGCAAGCGTTGAATGGGGTTCCGCTGTTGACAAGTTTGCTTGATACGGGATTGCTGTACATTGTGGTTCGGCGCCGAGCAGCAGCGAGCGCAGCGGCGTTCGCCGCCGTAATTTACCTGTTATCGTTTACGGTGTTGGCGACAACTGATTTTGTGTCGGACGTGCATGTGATGACGACGCTGCTATTAGCGGCGTGGCTTTTATTTGAGCAGCGGCATCCGGTTGTATGCGGAGTACTGCTTGGCCTGGCGTGCCTGACAAAAGTATATGCCGTGGTGCCGGCGGCCGGGTTTGTCTTAGCGTTACTTGCCGTCCGGGGGCCGCGGGCTGCAGCAGCGGCACAATTAGCTGCAGGGTTACTATTTGTCGTCGGCGGAGGTCTTTTGCCTTTTTATGTGCAGCGCGGCCCGGTGCTGTATGACATGTTGATTACCAGCCATTTAGGTCAGATTGCGGGGTTGTCGCGCGCGGCTATTTGGCGTTTCTTTGTTTGGCATGATCCGCTCTTGGTACTGGCCGCCGCAATTGTTTTAGTTTTACTATGGCGCGGACGGCGGTTTCCATTAGCGGCATGGTGGTGGGTGCCGGTGTGCCTGGCGATATTTTTGGTGTTCTACCGAGATATTTATTTTCTTTATTTCAAGATGCTGGCGGTGTGGTTGGCGGCATGGGCTGGATGGAGTTTTTGGCAGTTGCGCCGATTGCCGCATCGGGTCGCGGCCGCCGGTTTTGTGCTCGTTATAGTTTTGATCGGGGGAGGAGTGTTTCGATACGTGCGTGATCAGGCGGAGGTAGCTGCGATTGACCGCTTGGAGGAAATTGCAGCGTATGTGGAGCAGAATACGGAGCTGAATGAGCCGATTTTTGGCACGTTTGAGGTAGCGCCGCTCGTGGCGCTGGAGGCTGGCCGGCCGTTATGGCGACATCAGGCAGATACAAACGTTAAGTTTTTTCAAACGGGATATTTTGATTTGGCACAGCACGGGCAGGCGTTGGCGGCAGACGGTGTACGGTTAATTTTAGTCAAAACGACAATCGTGCCGGATGGGCGAATGGTCGGAGGGTTTGAACAGATTGCGCCATTTGATTTATTTGCGGATAGTTGCCGGGTAGACCGGGTGTTTCCGATTGAAAAAGATTACAGCAGCAATGCGGTAGCGGCATGGATATGTAACGAATGATGAGGCGTGACGCACTCTCAGCAAAGTGGAGGCTGGCGGCAAATTCGGCCGAGACTTTTGAAGGAAAACCGCGACAGGTCGGCCGCAGTTGTTGTTTTCTACCGAATCCCTCTTGACCTTCCCTTACTGCGGAGAGGAAACATATCACGTCCAAATGGCCAGCAGGGCACCGTTGACGGTGAGCGCGACAACGTTATAGCCGTTGTTGAGCAGGTATAGCTTGACCGGCTTGTTTTCCCAGAGGATGGTGCCGAGGCTGACGGTCGCAACAAAGCCAAGCCAGAGCAGCAGTCCGGTGGCGGCACCTTCATTTACAGTGGCTGCTTGAGCCCAGTCGATAAAGATTGACAGTACCCAGACTTGGATGAGAGCGCTCATTATTGCAGCGGTATAGATTTTACCCATCCCCTTCTTTTTGGCGCTTTTTAAGTCATTGTTGGTCATGCCCATCATTGTCATCCATGGCTTGCCGAAGCCGGCTGTCGAGTACCAGAACATGCCGACGGCCATATTGATACCAGCGCCGACAAGGACGGCGAGGTAATTTGTGTCTACAGGAGGCATAGATATTGAGTTGGCGAATACAATATATATTCCAGTTTTTTTAAGGTCCGGAAAAGGCAAGGCATCGCTCCGCCGGTGCGTCGTCATCGTCACTTCATTCCCATACACTGCTCGAAATACCGCCCGGCCCGGCAGTCAATTGAAAATACATTGTTATTTGCCAGATCTTTCTCGTCACCTCCTTGCGTCACAAAGCTAAGCTAATTGAGTTTCCTGCCTTTAGTATAAACCCTTCGCGCTCGAGTTGTCCTAAGATTTTTACCAGACGCCTATCGTTATTGGTGAGACGTTTTAGTGCTGGCAGGGAAATGGAAGAAGTTAGGGTGAGTTCGCGGACAATCTGGCCGCGCAGCTGTCGGTTGCTGCCAGTAAATGAGGATTGCTTGGTATAGTGCAGACTGCGGCGGTTAGCATTACCATGTGTTTTCTTGAGATGGGCGCCAAAGTCCATCAGCGCCTGATACCACTCGCCGGCGCGTCTCCGGCTAACTGTGGCAGCGATGATGGGGAGGATGGTAGAGTCGGGCACGTCAGTCTCATTGGAAAAAAATTCATGGAGGAAAACGGTGCGGATATTTGTTTCGATCAGGACAGTTGGCTGATTGAATGCGAAGGCGGCGATAGCGGCGGCGGTGTAGGGGCCGATGCCGGGTAGTTTTTTTAATTCAACTTCTGTTTCCGGCAGACGTCCCCTATGATTTTTTATCGCATATTCCGCCGCCAGCTTGAGGTATTTAGCGCGGCGATTGTAACCCAAACCTTGCCACTGTTCCAGGACATCAGAAAAAGGTGCTGCGGCCAGTGCTTTGAGTGTCGGGAACGTTAGGAGAAATTGCTGGAACTTGGGAATTACCCGATCTACTTGTGTTTGTTGGAGCATTATTTCTGAGACGAGAATATGGTACGGATTTTTTGTATGTCGCCAAGGCAGGTCGCGCTTGCGGAGGCGATAGTGGCGCCAGACCTTGGCGCGGAAGTTTTTCAGGCTGCTGGCAGAACACTTGTCCTTTTTCATTGGTACTAGTGTAGCGGCTTCGGCTTTTTGCGAAAGCAAGCAGCTTTCAAAATGGCGTTGATATTCACACCGATATTACGTCAGGTAATTTACGCCAATTATTGCAGGCGGCGGCATAGAGGGGGGGAGGGGAGGGCCGGCCTTGCCGGTTGACGCGATCACCGAGGAAGGGGGGAAGAGGCGCAAGGCCGCGTGCGTGAGATCAGCTGGAGAGTTTGTCGCGTGACGGTAGGTTTTGGTGCGGGGTTACGTTTTAAAATTTTGTAATCGGACGGTGATGGTGTTGGTACGGCAGGAAGAATCATCATCTTCATTCGGGCACAGAACTGCTTTTTGATTATGATGTGTTGGGCTACCGCACTGTATGCGAGCCTGTTAGCTGTCAGAAATATACCGGTGTCAATCGCTGCCGACGTGCCGTTTCCGAGAGGCGCCAGATGCGGGAGTCTGGTATGTAAAGTGCAGGCCGTATCTTCCGGCAGCACGGGTAGCGGTGGAGACAATGCTGGTGCTGGCACTACATTTTGGATAGGCGGTGACGGCGATGGGTTTGCCGGCAAGCTGCGGGTTATTGCGCTTTTCGACGGCGGCAATGAAGGCATCCAAAACCAGGCAAGGAATGATGTGTGAACGCTTGATTAATATTAGTTTTTATGTTAGCGTAGGGACGGCTCTTTTCCAACCGGCTTTTCATCTATCACACACCAATAGGGAGGGTTCCATTATGGCACGACCGGTACCGGCGCCGAGCCAACTAGCAATTCTGCAAGTATTATGGAGCGAGCGGCGGCCGTGGACGGTGCGGGAGGTGTTGACTGCATTGAATGCAGGCAGACGGAAGTCTGACCATTTGGCATACACGACGGTACTCTCAAATTTTCAGGTGATGCGTCGAAAACAGTTAGTGATGCGTCATAATACCCGCCCGCACGGATATACTCCCGCCTATAGCAAGGATGTTGGTCAACGGATTGTCGCGCATCATGTTTGTCAGACGTGGTATGGCGGCAATTGGGCAGCAATGGCGGGTGCAGCGCTCTTGTTCGGATCTTTCTCATCGGATGAACTTATCTCGCTGGAAAGCAATGAGAAAACGGGCGCGTGGTTGAAGGTACGCGGCATTGTTAGATAGCACTTTGTTCCGGTGAGGTCATAGATGGTTGAGCGAGAAATAACGCCCGAAATGTACGGACGGTTGCTGCGCATTTTGTGGACTGACGGGCCATCTACTGTGGTCCACCTGTGCGGCCAGTACCGTGTCCAATATCGTTCAAGTACGGCCCACCTTTTGATTCCCGATGCTCTGTGCAGAATGGAGGCGGCAGAATTTGTTGCTCGGGAGAGAGGTTGGCGGACATGGTGGAAGCGGTGGGTCCGAAGGCAACAGCTTGGTCCGTATACATTTTTTAACGTGCGGCATCCACATTGGATCTACTGGGCAATCGTGAGCGAAAGCCAAGTTCGCCGTGCGCTACATGACGATTTATCAGAACCAGCGCAGCGTATCCTTGCTGGAATCGATGAGTTCGTATGACACCCCTGAAGTAACAATGTTCTTTTGCAGATGCGGAGACGCATCTGCTTTTTATATTTTTTCATGCCGTATCTGCTCGCGCAGGCGGGTGACATACGCATTAAAGAAGTACAGATTATGGAAAGTTAGCAATTGCAGTCCGGTGACTTCTTTGGCTCGGACCAGGTGGCTGATATATGCGCGTGTATACGTTTTACACACCGCACACGAACAGGCTGCATCGAGAGGAGACTGATCGGTGAGAAATTGACGTTTGGTGAGATCGAGACGGTGATGAGACACTTTGCCGAACTTGGCTCCGCTAAAGTTTCGAAGGGCAAGCGCTGCACGCCCGCCAAGGTTGGCGAAAGCCGTACCATGGCGGGCATAGTGGGTGGGTACAATACAATCAAATGTGTCCACTCCAGCTTTGATAATCTGCGGTATATCTTCGAGGTGGCCAATGCCGAGCAGATGCCGTGGCTTGGCGCTCGGCAATTCATCTATCACGATCTTGATTATAGCCAGCATTGTTTTTTTATCGTTGCCGTATTCGCCACCGATGCCGAAGCCATCGAATGGTATGCCGCCGATGGTGCGGGCGCTCGCCAGGCGCAGTTCTTTAAACTTTCCGCCCTGGACAATGCCGAATAGTGCTTGATCACTCGTTTTAGCTGCCAGACTTTCTTGTGCCCAACGGTGGGTGCGCGCTAATGATTCTCTAGTGTAGGATTTGTCCGCGACGGGAGAAGTAGCTTCGTCAAACGCGAACATAATGTCGGCCCCGAGTTTTTGCTGGATATCAATTGACTTTTTGGGGTCAAGATAGATTTTGGCGCCGTCAACGGGAGACGTAAACATAACGCCGCGTTCGGTAATGTTAATCCGGCTGGGCTGCTGGCCAAGGGCAATTACTTCATCCCTTTTTTCTGAAAGCATTTTACCGACGCCGTGGTCGCGGCCGAAACCGAGACTGAAGACTTGGAAGCCGCCCGAGTCGGTCATGAGGGGCCGCGGCCACTGCATGAATTGGTGTAATCCGCCGCCGCCGGCGACGATGTCTTCGCTGGGCTTCAGGTGCAGGTGAAAGGTGTTGGCGATCAGCAACTGGCTGCCGGCGGCCAAGGCTTGTTCGCTGGTCAGCGTTTTGACGGTGGCTTGGGTCGCGACCGGGACAAAGGCGGGAGTTTCAAACGTGCCATGCGGGGTTGTAAGTGAGCCGAGGCGGGCGCGGCTGCGGGTGGATTGCTTGTGGATGCGGAATTCAATCATGCGGATACGCTACCGCAGTCATCCCCGCCTGTCACGTCTTTTATCTAGCGCTGAATTTTTTCCTCGTATTCCGGAAAGTAGCGGGAAATATCTGCCAGATTGAATTGCCGCAGGATGGCCTCTTTCGTCTCGCGTGTCTGGAGAAATTCGAAAGACCGGCGCAGCAGCAACTCCGGTGTGAGTCGACTCTGCCGGTGAGTTGCTGGTACTATTTTTTATCCAGAGCGACGGTGTGCTGAGTGGCGCTGCTGTTTTCCTCAACGGCAACCAGAAATTGCCAGGCACAATAAGTCTCTTTGTGCGGAGTGACGGTGAGAGTTGCCATCGGCTAAGTACAAGGGCGGGCCGTAGATGGAGAGAAAGAAGATTTCTTTCCGGTTGCGATTATATTCGTGATACTGGCCGTTGGTTTGGATTATACTGGCCGAGCCAAAGGGGACAAAGTGCCCTTCATACTCGACCTCTATTGTTGCAGCTTCGGCGATACCATAGATAATCTGATTGCCGGTGTGCTTATCTTCCGGGCCGGAGTTGCCGCCGGGTGCGATGGTCACTGTGCCAACCTGGCATTTTTCCGTCGGGTGATAACTCTAACCAAGTCGATCCGGTAGGCGCTAGATTCAATCACCGGCTGCATCTTTGTATAATAGCGGGCTAGTGCAGTTGATATCTAGAAAGCGGATGCTACACGGCCGGGTGGCGAGTGCCGCGCTGAAAGAGGCTGGCGATGAAGAGGAAGATCATTACGCCAATGGTGGCCATTATCAAACTGCCAATGAGGCCTCCTGCACCGATGCCGAAGGCTCCGAAGAGAAGGCCGCCGATAACGGCGCCAACGATGTCGATTATCATATCTCCCAAGATGCCAAAGCCGCGGCCGCGCATGAGCAGGCCTGCCAGCCAGCCGGCAACTACGCCAATCAATAGGAACCAAATAAAATCAGGTATGTCACTCACCTCCTTTGCGTAGCCATTAGTTATAACCATGCGGTGCGGCAACAATGCTTGCCAGGCGATGGTGTCAATACAGTTGACACTTGTTGCTAGTCTTGCCTTGTGGTGTTTTCTGCGCCACACTTTTTTGGCAGATCGATGCAGCAGACGGGGTGTCGTATAATGGTAGTACGCAAGGCTGGGGGTCTTGTAGCCCGGGTTCGATTCCCGGCACCCCGACTAACACTACCGGCGGAGCTTATTCGCACATAGGTATTATGAATTCAGGTCTGTCCCTTCGTAGCTTTCAGCTGTGTGCGGATACACTTGGTACAAGCCAGGACGCGTTGGCCTTGGTGGACAGTTTTTTGCAAGTTCGGTTTAAAGTCGCGTTTGCCGGTGATGTTATAGTGGCCGCGCAAGAGTTGGCGGAAGTTGCCCCGACCTTTCTTTTTTCCGCAGATTGAACATGCATTTGCCATAGAGAGTTTATATCTGGTCTACGGGGAATTGGCAAGACGATTCGTCCGGCACGGATTTTTTGAACGCGTTGGAATTTATGCGCTCTGTTGGTAGACTGGTGGGGTGTTAACGATGCTTCAAGCACTGGCCGGGCCGGCCGGCGGCGGGTTAGAGACGGGGGCGGTTGTACTTGGTCTGGCAATTGCCATTA
>Ga0210057_1008457_pt1 | contig 12190 bp, 9 predicted proteins | sample CryGeyCG2114_010_2_FD_183968 | JGI IMG/M metagenome (GOLD analysis project Ga0210057, IMG submission 183968) | Groundwater microbial communities from aquifer - Crystal Geyser CG10_big_fil_rev_8/21/14_0.10 (SPAdes) (version 2) | ecosystem: Environmental > Aquatic > Deep subsurface > Groundwater ...
AAAACCGCTTTTGAAAAAATGTATTCTGACGGTTTGATTTATCGTGGTGATCGCGTGGTTAACTGGTGCCCGAGGTGCCATTCCACTTTAGCTGATGATGAAGTTGAATACAAAGAGCAACAAGCTAAAATGTATACTTTTAAATATAATAAAGATTTTCCTTTTACAATTGCGACGACTCGACCCGAAACTAAACTGGGCGATACAGCCGTGGCGGTCAATCCTAAAGATGAGAGATACAAAAAATATATTGGTCAGGAGTTTAGTATTGATTTTGTCGGCGTGCCACTGAAGTTAAAAATAATTGCTGATCGTAATGTGGATATGAGTTTTGGCACTGGCGCCCTAGGCGTCACTCCGGCTCATTCTCATATTGATTATCAAATGGCCAGCGAAAATAATTTGCCGATTATTAAAGTCATTGATAAAGAAGGCAAGATTGAAGCTGGTTTTGGTAAATATTCCGGCAAATCAGTTGAAGAAGCTAGAGAATTAGTAGTGGCAGAATTAAAGATCAGAGGATTATTGGAAAAAGAAGAAGATATTTCTAATAATTTATCTATTTGTTATCGTTGCTCTTCAGCCATTGAACCATTACCATCATTGCAATGGTTTGTGGCCGTTGATAAACTTTTTAAACTAAAAGATAAATCCAAATTAAAATGGACTAAAAATGAAGCGACACTAAAAGAGTTGGCTATTCATGTGATTAAAAATGATTTAATCAAAATTGTTCCAGCTAGGTTTGAAAAAACTTATTTTCATTGGCTGGAAAATTTACATGACTGGTGCATCTCCAGACAGATTTGGTATGGGCATCAAATTCCAGTGTGGTATTGTCGTGGCAATGATAAAGATAAATGTCTTAAAGAATGTCATCATCCAATTGTTGGTAATCAAAAGCCAACTAAATGTCCTGCTTGTGGGAGTGAAGATTTGGTTCAAGATGAAGATACTCTAGATACTTGGTTTTCCTCTGCCCTGTGGACTTTTTCCACTCTTGGCTGGCCAGAGGAAACCAAAGATTTAAAAACCTATCATCCGACCAGTGTGATGGAAACTGGTTATGATATTTTGTTTTTTTGGGTAGCTCGAATGATTATTATGAGTGTTTATTGTTTAAATGACATTCCTTTTAAAACAGTTTATTTGCACGGTTTGGTGCGTGATGAAAAAGGCGTTAAGATGAGCAAGTCATTGGATAATGCGATTGATCCGCTAGATATGATAAAAAAATATGGCACCGATGCCTTGCGTCTGTCTATGTTAATTGGGGTAACGCCGGGCAATGATTTTAAAATGTATGAAGAAAAAGTTGCCAGTTATCGTAATTTTGTAAATAAATTATGGAATATTTCTCGGTATATTTTAACTAGCATTGATGATATTAAATTAATTGACCAGAAACCCAAAGCTAAAACCTTGGCTGATAAATGGATTTTATCTCGACTTAGCCAAACAATATCTGAAATGAATAATAATTTAAATAATTATAATTTTTCTTTGGTCGGTGAAAGTTTGCAGCAATTTACTCGTGATGAATTTGCTGATTGGTATATAGAAGTCTGTAAAGTTGAAAGTCAAAAGTCTAAAGATAAAGATGAAATACTTTTATATATTTTACAAAATATTTTAAAACTCTGGCATCCATTTATTCCATTTATCACCGAAGAGATCTGGAAAAATTTTGAATCCAAAAAACTTTTGCTGATTGAAAAATGGCCCAAGGCGGATTTTAAAATCGATACCGCATCAGAAGAGGCGTGTCAAAAAATACAATATTTAATTGTTAGTGTTAGAAATTTACGGGCTGAGAACAAAATTGAACCAGCTAAAAAAATAAATTTAACAATCATAGCCGGTAGTAGTAAAGACCTAATTGAATCACAGGTGGCATTGATAAAAAATTTAGCTAGATGTGAAGTCGTAACTGTTTTGTCAAAAGGCGCCAAGCCAGAAAATAGCGTCGGCGCGGTAGTTGGCGATGGGGTGGAGATTTATATATCTTTAACTGGTATAATTGATGTAGAGTCAGAAAAAGAAAGAATCACTAAGGAAATTATAGAAGTTGGAAAATATATTAAATCATTGCAAAATAAATTAGCCAATGATGAATTTACAGCCAATGCTCCGGTAGCAGTTGTCAGTGGTGAAGAAGAAAAATTAGCAGTTAGTGAAGGAAAATTATTCAAACTACAAAATCAATTAAATAATCTTAAATAACATGGCTAGAGTTATAACCGATGAAAATAAAATTGAAGAAGTTTTATCTCGCGGAGTAGAACACATTTATCCGGATAAGGCATCTCTAAAAAAATTATTAATGAGTGGCAAAAGAATTCGTTTATATTGTGGTTATGACCCTACGGCCACCACTCTTCATATTGGCCATGGTATTACTATTAGGAAACTAGCCAAATTTTTGGAATTGGGGCATGAAGTTATATTTTTGTTTGGTGATTTTACAGCTCAAGTGGGCGATCCCACTGACAAATTAGCGGCTAGAAAGCCATTGACTCATAAAGAGGTGATGAAAAATTTAGCCGGCTGGAAAAAACAAATTGGTCATATTATTAATCTTCAGAAAGTAATTTTTAAATTTAATTCTAGGTGGCTTAGTAAATTAAGTTTTGCTGAATTGTTAAAATTATCTTCATACTTTACGGCTCAGCAAATGCTCTCTAGGGGAATGTTTAAGGAAAGGATGAGTCAAGGCAAGGATCTATATTTGAATGAATTTATGTATCCGATTATGCAAGCTTATGACAGTGTGGCCATGGATGTTGATTTGGAAATTGGCGGCAATGATCAAATGTTTAATATGTTAGCTGGCCGAACTTTAATGAAGAAGATGAAAAATAAGGAAAAATTAGTTTTGACTACTAAATTATTAGAGGATCCAACTGGTAAAAAAATGGGCAAGTCCGAAGGCAATATGATTACTTTACTGGATACTCCGTCAGATATGTACGGCAAGATCATGAGCTGGTCTGATGAGATGATTTTACCGTCTTTTGAAATACTTACTGATGTATCCGATGAAACATTAGCCGAGGTAAAATTAGCTTTACAAGTGGGAAAATCTAATCCTCGCGATCTAAAAATGCAGTTAGCTCGTGAGGTGGTCAAAATTTATAAAAATGATAAATTAGCAATTGAAGCCGAAGCCAATTTTAAACGGGTTTTTCAAGAAGGTCAGAAACCGCAAGACATTCCCGAAATAAAAATAGAGCTAGAAAATAAAGATAATAAAATCGGCGTTTTGGATTTATTTGTCATGGCTAGCTTGGCTAAAAGTAATAGTGAAGTCAGACGACTAATCAAAGAAGGAGCTATTAAAATAAATGATCAAAAAATAATTGCCGAAGATCTAGAGATTCATATACCACCAGAGGGTTTACTGCTACAAAAAGGCAAAAAACAATTTGCCCGTGTTGTTAGGGGTAAATAAAATAAAGGAGTGGCATCATGGCTTTTTTGATTGTTTTGGGAATATTGTTCATTGTTTTGGGAAATAAATTAGAAGATTTTAACCATAAAAGGTCTGGTAATTTTTGTTTATGGTGTGGTCTGATTATTGTTTTTGTCGGTATAATTTTTGGTCAATAAAAAATACGACCCAGTTGGTGGACTGAGTCGTTTTTATTTTTATTATGTTAATTTCAGTTTGGCTTTTAAGTCATTTAGTCTCTCATAAAATCCCTGACTATGAATAGAGCGCAATTTTAATTTGTAAGTGTCATAGTGGTGTACCCACTCGTGCAAGAGCGTATCTAAAAAAGTTTTCGGTGCTAGTATCTGTCCGCGCACGGCTGTTAGATTTTGGATATAAATTAATTTAGAGGTTGGTCGATAATAGCCATAGCGTTTCATAGCGACTCGGCCGGCGGATTTTCTATGGTATTGTTTGGTGTTGGAAATTTCTAATTTGATAATGTCTATTTTAGCCCCATCACATAATTCATCCAATAATTTTTCACTTAATTTTTGTCTAATTTCACAGCCACTGCTTTTAAGTAGTTGATTAACTAGAATAACCGCCTCAGTGGAGACGGTTATTTTTATTTTTTTGATCCGATTGCTTTTTTGATAATTATTTTCAAAAAACATCATTATTCAATTATTTCTTCTCGCTTGTCATTAATAAAGGAAACCGTTTTTTCCAAAAACTCCACCAACATTTTAAAAGGAGTTTCAATTAAGAAATCTAATAAAAATAAGAAAATATTTATCTTGGCAAAATTAGTCGAGAAGAATCGGCCGACTCGGATAATGGGCAGGGAGAAAAAATCCACTAAAAAACTTAAAAAATTATCCTTACGAGGCACGACCGAAAGTTGTTTGGCTAAATTTCGTAACCTAAAGCCAAAAAAACTAACAATCGTTAAAAAGAAAATAAATAAGAGACCACTTAAAATATTGAAATTAAAATATCTTAAAATACCAATAATTAAGCCAAAGGAGATAGCAAACATAATAATATAGATGGTATTAAACATAAAATAACTCACCGAACCCCGACGCATTAATCCCTTGGCTTTAAAGACCAATTGTCTTTCTTCGCCATAAACGATTTTTTTAATCTCACTGATAATTATTTTAGTATTTTGGGCTCCCGGAACCTGGATAGTCATAGCAATAATAAACATTAAAATAGGGTGAAAGACAATATTAGTGATTAAAGCATGCCAGTTTATTTTTTGAACTATAAAATAATCATAAGGTAACTCTAGAATCAAAGCTAAGATGGTTTTGGTAAAGAAAATATAAAGAATCACTCTTAAAATAGTGCCAATTAATTTACCTTTAATTTTTTTATAATTGGCCGTCACCACCTCTTCTATTTTGGCTTCCAGAAGTTCATTATTGGAAAATAATTCTTTTAAATTATCACGATTATTTTCCATGACTTCTCTTAAGATATTAAAAAATACCGATTGAGATCGGACTAATCGGGTTAATTGAAAGCCGATGGAATGAGATAGATTATGATCAATTTTATTTTTAATACTGTAAATATTTTGACAAAAAACCGCAATTTCATGACCCTCCATAGTTGTCCAATTGGGTAAATATAATTTTAAGAGAAAGTATTTAGTGGTCGCCGGATCCGCTTTTAATAAAGTTCTAACTGTGGCAATGTAGATTTGTAAATTTTTTTCTTTCTCATCAATATTAGTTTTTCTAAAAGTAATATTATCTACCAAATGAGAATACATTAAATTAACCGTGGCTATTTCTTTAGTAGTCGGAGTTAATTTATCGTTAATTTCTGAGCTGGCAATACTAATGAGCCAATCAATTAATTTGGCACCTTTAGGTAAATGATTACTATTAATGTGATTAGTTATTTCCAAATATTTTCTAATCGGCTGCGCGACTTCTAAAATAAAAGTTTCTGGCAGGGTTTCATTGGGCAAATACCTGGCTCTGATAAATTCGTGAATCAAAGTCTCGCTAATTTTTTGCGGATCTTTTTCTTGTAACAAAATTATTTGACGTTTTAAAAATCTTTCCAAGGAATTGCGTCTAATTAGATGTTCCTCATTATAATCAACGGCATTTCTAAATTTTTCATAAAAAAACCCCAACTTAGAAATCATCTGACTAAGCTTGATTTTTTCGACGTCTTTGGGCGTTTTAATTGAATAGTCGTGGCTATAGATGTCTATTAACCACTCCATTTCATTGGTTGTTTTAGCCATATGGAATATTTTTATCATAGCATTTTTTAAGCCAAATTGAAAGAGAGTTAAGCTGGGTTTTTTATTTTTTATTTTTTGTGTTAATATAAGTTTGTTCAAATCAGGGATAACTTATAAGTTAATTTTATTAATATATGAATATAACCACCGCCCTCTCCTATGATGATGTGCTTTTGATACCCCAAAAATCAGATATTAAGTCTAGGCATGATGTGGCTACCACCACCAAATTGACTAGAAATATATCTTTAAAAATCCCAATTGTTAGCGCTAATATGGACACGGTGACCGAAAGTGCCATGGCTATCGCCATGGCCTTAGAGGGAGGTATTGGCATTATTCATCGCTTTTGTGATATTGCTAAGCAGGTTAGTGAGGTTAAGCGAGTTAAACGCAAACAAAATATTATTATTAGAAATCCCTTTACTATCAACTCTCAGGCTACTTTGTTGGAGTTAAAAGACCGAGCTGGTGATTTGGGTTGTTCGAGTTTTTTAGTCAGTGATAACGGAGTGGAACTGATGGGAATTATTACTCGTCGCGATATCGTATTTTGTAGTAATGACAATACTTTAATCAAAGACATTATGACTCCTCAGGAAAAATTAATTGTGAGTTCAATTGATATTACTACTCAAGATGCCAAACAAATATTAAAAGAAAATAAAATCGAAAAACTACCATTAGTTGATGCTAATTTTCATATCCAAGGTCTTATCACTGAAAAAGATATCATGAAAAATTCTAATAATATGCAAGCTAGCAAAGACAGTTTTGGACGATTACTAGTGGGCGCGGCCGTCGGAGTCAGAGGAGATTATTTGGAGCGAGCAGTGGCTTTAACTGAAGCAGGGGTTGATGTCTTGGTATTGGATATTGCTCATGGTCATTCTAGCAATGCTCTGGAGGCGATTAAAATTATTAAACGAGCTTTGCCTCATATGGAAATTATCGGTGGTAATATCGCCACCGCTCAAGGGGCTTTGGATTTAATTGAAGCGGGGGTTGATGGTGTTAAAGTGGGGATTGGTCCCGGTTCTATTTGTACCACTCGCCTGGCTACCGGTTTTGGGGTGCCTCAGTTATCGGCGATTTTAAATATTGCTCCGGTTTGTCAAAAATATAATGTGCCACTGGTAGCTGACGGCGGCATTAAGCAATCAGCGGATTTAGTCAAAGCTTTGGCAGCGGGAGCTGATACGGTCATGATGGGTGGACAATTATCTGGCACCGAAGAATCACCTGGTCCCACTATTAATTATCAGGGTCGGCAATATAAAATTTCTCGAGGGATGGCTTCACTCACAGCGGCTTTGGCTCGGCCTGATTCTAAAGAAAAGTATCATCAAATTACACCTGAGGGTATTGAAGCGCGAGTGCCTTATCGCGGACCGGTCAAAAATATTATTGCGCGTTATTTAGGCGGTCTTAAATCCGGTATGAGTTATGGTAACGCCAAAACAATTCCCGATTTAAGAAATTGCCAATTTATTCGTATCACCAATTCGGGGATGCGTGAATCTAATTCACATGATAATGAGGTGCTATAAATATGAATAAAAAATATTACAGTTGGGAAAAGTTTTTAATAGATATTAAAAAAATTCATTCTTTGCTTAATAGTGAATTTGATTGTTTGGTGGGAATTTCTAAAGGTGGAATTGTACCAGTGGCTATGATGTCTCAATTAATGAAGATGAATCAGGTTTATTTGATCTCTTATCAAGGTGGTGGAGTTGGCACAAAAATAACTAGTACCAAAAAATTTCATCCTGATTTAGTAGATAAAAGAATATTACTAATTGATGATGTTTCGGATAATGGTCATACTTTAACTTCGGCCAAAACTGATTTAGAAAAATTGGGTAATCAAGTGACGACTGCTTGTTTGCATTACAAAGCCCATTCCAAATTAATCCCAGATTATTTTGCTAGTTTAGAAACAGATTGGATTATTTATCCTTGGGAGATAGAATAAAAATAAAAAGGTTGTTAGTCAATCTTTTTATTTTTGGTTAAAAAAGTTATAATTAACTACGTAATTAAATAAGTAATTAAAATATGGCTACCAAAAACAAAATCACTATCATTGGCGCCGGGATGGTGGGCAGTACTACCGCTTTTAGTTTGTTATCGGCTAATATCACTGAAGAAATTGCCATTATTGATATTAACAAAAAGTTAGTTGATTCTCAGGTGATGGATTTACAGCATTCGGTGCCATTTTTGGGTTATACCAAAGTTCATACTGGTAATTATAGTGATATAAAAAACAGCCGAATTGTAATTATTACTTGTGGCGCCTCTCAAAAAATAGGTGAAACCAGAATTGATTTGATTAAGAAAAATTCTGCGATTATGAAAGAAATTATCCCTCAGGTTTTCAAACAAAATCCTAAGGTGGTTGTAGTGATGGTGACTAACCCAATAGATGTTTTGACTTATTTGGCTATTAAAGCCTTTCCAAACAAAAAAAATCAAATTATTGGCTCAGGGACGATTTTAGATTCAGCTCGCTTTAGATTTTTATTGGGTCAATATTTAGATGTTGATCCTAAAAGTGTCCATGCTTATATTGTCGGTGAACACGGTGATAGTGAAGTACCACTTTGGAGCACCGCTACTATTGGCAATGCGCCAATTGATAAATTTAAAAAAATGTCGACCAAAGAAAAAGACAAAATATTTTTATCAGCCAAAAATGCGGCCTATGCCATTATCGAAGGCAAGCAATCTACCTACTATGCGATTGCTGCTGGCGTGGCTCAACTAGCCAAGACAATTTTATTTGACCAAAAGACAGTTTTACCAGTTTCTCATTTACTGGAAGGTGAATATGGAATTAAAAATGTTTGTTTGAGTTTGCCAGTAGTAGTCGGGGCCAAGGGGGTAATTAGCAAAATGCCATTAAATATATCAGTTTTAGAAATAAAGAAGCTAAAGTCATCGGCTAATCAATTAAAAAAAGCTTACCAGAGTTTATAAAATTTAAATATTAAATTTGTAAAATAATACTCCCCACTGAAAAGCCGGGAGTATTGTTTTGTTTTGGGTCTCAATTGAGTTTCGATATAACTCTGTTTTCTAGTGAGAAATATGCAAAAGTGTTATAATACCGTTATATTTATAATAAATAATTATATCATTATGGCTAATAAAAAATTTGCAGAACCCATAGAATTAACATCAACTAAAAAAATTCAACCGAATTCAACAAAACAACAAATGATTAATTCCAATTCGACTGATAATATAAAAAATGTTGTTAATCCTGTTGGTAATGAACAAAAATTTTCGTCTAGTGATAATAAAAAAAATAATTTTTATAATTCAAAGAAGAAAATAATTATTATCACTGTAGTGGTTTTTTTATTGATTGTAATTGGAATATTTACTTCTTATTATATTTATATTCAAAACAAAACTTTTAACTTAGATAATCAGATTGTTAATACAAATATCAATATCGGAACTCAAAATGATCAAGGAGATTCAGCTTTTACTGATTGGAAAACATACAAAAATGACGAATTAGGTATTGAATTTAAATATCCAAACGACTTTACAGTTGATATTTATCAAAACTTTCTTGAGAGAGAATGTCCCGCCTGTCAATTACAAGTCGTTGTTTTAAATGATAAACATTCTTTTGAAGAGCAATTAAATTTTGGATTTTTATTAATCGGATTATACTCAGACAACATTAAGAATTTAGATGAGATAAAATCAAATATGGAAAGTCAACTTTTGGTATTTAAAGATAGCTATCCATCATTACCAGAGATTAGTGAGTTCACTATTGATAATGGTATTGGTTTTAGATATGATTTGAATAGTGCGGGATTTTCTAATAATAATATGAGTGGAGATATAACTAATATACTACTTTTAAAAGATGGGATACCATATGCTATTTCTTACGGTGTTATGTTAGATTATCCTGGTGATAAGTATAAGATTAAAAGTATCAATGAAAAAATAATTTCAACGTTAAAATTTAATCCACAATCGTCATTATCTTCTATCGAAGATATGCAGACAGAAGTAGAGCGTAATAATCGTGATAATCAAATTAAATTAGAACAGAAAAATCAAGATAATCAAATTAAAGCAAACATTCAATGGATTACGGTTGATTTATCTATTAATTATAATCAAGATAATGGTTATTTAAATTATATTATTCCTTCTGATTATATAATTCCAGACTGTAGCGATGATGATCAGTATAATATAAATATATCAGAGGATGGTGAAAGTTATATTATTTGGGCTGATTTATGTTTTGAAGATGGTGTTTTTTGCGCAGACTCATCTAGATTCCTAGGCACTATTGAGGGTAGTATAAATAGTAGTTCATTTTCTTGTCAGTAAATATGACAATTTAAATAAAAACAATCCATTATTGAACTGGGATCCAAAATGTTTAGGTGTTTTTTGAGTTCAATTCCCATTAGAGAGAAAAGGTGTCAAGTACCTTTTGTGTGTGTTTAAATGAGTTGATTAATAAAATATAATAAAGTTATAATTAAATAGATTAATAAATAAATATATAATATATACTTCGAAAGATATACTTGCATATTTTAAAGATTGGAATCTTGAAGAAGAAAGTAGGACATATCTTCAAAATCATAAACAGCGCTATGAGTTTCTTTTTAAGCAAATTGATAAAACTATTCTTAAAATTACTAGTCCATCAAAACCAGAGACACAAGAAGGAGAAAGATACAGGGTTATGTGGAAAAGTGAAATTACTGGTAAAACTGGAAATGGCGAATTTATGGATAAGGCAACTGCAGAAAATCCTGATATTAAACATTGGCTAGAATCAGAAAGTGAATCTGAAGATAAAGAATAATAAACTATAAAAAGACTACTTTAGAAAGTAGTCTTTTTATTTATCTGGGTAGCTATCGGGGATCGAACCCGAGATAACAGCGCCACAAGCTGCTGTGTTACCACTACACCATAGCCACCATAATGTGCTCCCGCTAGGAATCGAACCTAGGTCCACAGCTTAGAAGGCTGTTGTTCTATCCGCTGAACTACAGGAGCTTATTATAAATTTTCACATATTTTAAAATAGTTAAGCAAGTGATCGTTGTTCCCCGCCTGCCAGCGCCTGCCGGCGCAGCCAATGGCGGGCAGGTATCCGCTGAACTACAGGAGCATGTTTAATTTAAGAGTAAGTATAACCAAATATAGCATATTTAACCCCAAAAGTCAATTGCTTTTTGGCTATTTTTTTGTTAATATAGCCTTTATCTTAAAAATATATGAAAAAAATAACAGTTATTGGTGGAGGCACAGGAACTTATAATCTGATTATGGGTCTCAAGCAATATGATGTCCATTTATCGGCCATCGTCACTGCCTCTGATAGTGGCGGTAGCTCTGGTCAATTGCGGGATGAATTTGGGGTTTTGCCACCAGGCGATTTACGCCGGTGCTTAGTGGCGCTCTCTGAAAATCGAGCTGATATTTGGCGGCAGATTTTTGAATACCGTTTTGATGGTGTTCACGAAAAAAATAACATGGGTAATTTGATTATTACCGCCCTCACCAAGATTACTGGTGATTTTCCCACGGCTATTGAAGTGGTTTCTGAACTTTTGGAAGTTAAAGGTCAAGCCGTACCAGCGACTCTAGATAATGTTCATCTTTGCGCTGAATTGGAAAATGGTCAAATTATTTATGGTGAAACTAATATTGATATCCCCAAACATAATCCAGAATTAAAAATCAAACGAGTTTTTCTAGAGCCCAAAGCCTTTGCTTATAAAAAAGCGATTGCGGCTATTATGAATGCTGATTTGGTAGTTATTGGCCCAGGGGATTTATATACCAGTATCATTCCCAATCTATTAGTTGAGGGTATTGTGCCAGCTTTAAAAGTGACGAATGCTAAGGTTGTTTATGTTTGTAATGTAATGACCAAATATGGTGAGACTAATAATTTTAAAGCTAGTGATTTTGTTAAAGAAATTCAAAGGTATAGTAATAAGGCTATTAATCATGTTATATTAAATACTAGACAGCCATCTGTAGAATTGTCTCAAAAATATGCCAATGAAAATTCTTTTTTTGTTGAGCCAGATATTGATGGCGATGTAAAACATGTTACCAAAACTGATTTAATTAGTAATACGGTTTTATTTCGTCATGATAATAAAAAGTTGGCGAAGATAATTATGCAGATTTAAATAACTTTATAACTTATATGATTGAAGCCATTAAAAAAAGACGAGCCATCCGCCAATTTCTAGCTGAAAAAGTCAGCGATGAAAAATTAAACGAAATTATTTCTGCGGCTATGTATGCGCCATCAGCTAATGCTCTTTATCCTTGGGATTTAGTGATTATTAAAGATGAAAAAACTATTGAAAAATTATCCAAACTTACGCCTTGGTCGGCTCATATTAAAGAAGCTCTAGTGACAATTGCAGTTGTCGGACACGAAAAAGAAAGTTCGGATTGGGTAG
>Ga0210057_1008458_pt1 | contig 12190 bp, 15 predicted proteins | sample CryGeyCG2114_010_2_FD_183968 | JGI IMG/M metagenome (GOLD analysis project Ga0210057, IMG submission 183968) | Groundwater microbial communities from aquifer - Crystal Geyser CG10_big_fil_rev_8/21/14_0.10 (SPAdes) (version 2) | ecosystem: Environmental > Aquatic > Deep subsurface > Groundwater ...
GAAAGGAAAGATTGGTTGGCTTAACACAGTTGAATTTAATGGTTGCTGGAAATGTGAAATTGGTTGGCTTAACACAGTTGAATTTAATGGTTGCTGGAAATGTGAAAAACCCGCTGGAGGTTTCCAAATGGCAGTTATAACAATAGACAGAAAACAATTTGAAAAAGATATAGGAAAATTAACAGAACAAATGCAAGAAAAAATAAACTTATTTGGAACACCCCTAGAAAAAATAGAAGATAATGAAATTCAAATAGAAATTTTCCCAAATCGTCCAGACATGCTATCTTACCAAGGGTTTAAACGTTCTTTTTTGAACTTCCTTGGAAAAAGAAAAGGAATAAAAGAATATACTGTTTATCCTCCTAAGAAAGATTATCAAGTAATAATAGACAGTTCTGTAAAAGAAATAAGACCACACACAGTATGTTCAATTATTAAAGGATTAAATTTCAGCGATGAAAAAATAAAAGAAATAATTGAAATACAAGAAAAGTTACATATTACTGTTGGTAGAAAAAGAAAAAAACTTGCCATTGGAATCTACCCCCTTGAAAAGATAAAACTTCCAATTACTTATAAAGCAATTGAACCAGATAAAATAAGATTTGTCCCACTTGAATCAAACAGAGAAATGTCTGGATTAGAAATTTTACAAAAACATCCAACAGGAAAAGAATATTCCCATATTTTAGCTGGAAAAGCTAAATTCCCAATTTTTGTTGATGCAAATAATGAAATTCTCAGCATGCCACCAATAATTAACTCCCAATTAACTGGAAAAGTAAATGAAAGAACAAGGGACGTTTTTGTAGAATGTTCTGGAAATGATTTAAAGATCCTGGAAAAATGTATGAATATAATAGTAACTTCTTTAGCAGATATGGGGGGGAGAATATATCAAATAAAACTGAATTATGGAAAAACTCCAAATCTTAAAAATGAAAAAATGAAAATTTCTTTGGAAAATACCAATAAACTACTTGGATTGGACCTTACAGAAAAAAATCTGAAACAATGTTTAGAAAAAATGGGGCACAACTATAATGAAGGTATTGCTGAAGTAGCATCATGGAGAACAGACATGTTGCATGAAGTTGATTTAATAGAAGATGTTGCCATTGGCTATGGCTATGAAAATTTTGTAGCAGAAATACCAAAAATCTCCACCATAGGAAAAGAGAATTCAAATGAAAAAATAAAAAGAAAAATTGCGGAGATTCTTTCTGGTCTTGGAATGATTGAAGTTTCAAATTATCATCTAACAACAAAGTCAGATCAGTTTAGAAAAATGGGTATTTCAGAAAAACAGGAAAAAGATTTTCTAGAAGTTGAAGAATCCAAAACAGAATATCAAATTCTAAGAAAAGATATTTCACATTATCTTCTAAAGAACATTTCAGAAAATGTTGATTCAGAATATCCACAAAGAATCTTTGAGACAGGGCGGGTATTTGAGTTTTCTGAAAGAACAAAAGAAATAAATGAAAAGGAAAATTTAGCAATAGCAATAACCCCTGGAAATTACACAGAGATAAAACAGATACTACAATATCTTGAAAAGATGTTAAATCTAAAAATTGAATTTAAAGAACCAAAAGAAGAGTCAGATATTTTAGTTAATGGAAGAACAGCTGACTTAGAAATTTCAGACAAAAACATTGGACAAATTGGAGAAGTACATCCAAAAATATTAAAAAATTGGAAAATTAAAATGCCAGTAGCAATATTGGAAATAGAGCTTCAAAAATTATTTTCTAAACTAGATTAGAAGAGTATAATGAGAATATTTCTTCTTCAGAAAGAGATTTATTAAAAATAATTATTTCATCTAAAAGCCCATCATATTCTTTTTCCAGCCCTTCCTTTATTCCAAAATAGAGTAATTCATTGTTTTGATTCAATTCAAAATTATTATCAGAATCTTCATCCACTTCTTCCCCATCAATATACAATTTAGCCACATTTCCATAAACAGTTGATAACACATGTATCCAAACTCCTTCTTCAGATAATTCTACTTTTGGTTCCAAATTTCCAGAATGAGCATTTTCCCACTTAAACTTAAGATAATTATCTTTTAATTTTACTTCAACCCAATTATCTCTAAAAAATATTCTTTGATCTTCTTCAAGATCATTTGGTTTTATCCAAAAACTTATTGAAGCTGGAGAATCCAGATCAAAGGTTGGACTATCTTGAACAATAATACTAGAGCTATCCCCTGGAAATGAATATGCCTGATTAAATTTTCCATCTTCTGTTAAAAAAACATTATTACCCAATCCATCATTATTTCCAACAGAATCAAAAGCATCACCATCAAATCTCCACCAGGAAATAACATCCAGATTATTTAACTCGCAAATTCCTACTGAACATAGACTTCCTTCACCACAGATTCCGCAGACTTCACCACAACCATCATCACCACATTCCAGGTTTTCACAGTTAGGAACACAGAAATTAGTTTGCCCAGAATTTTCAAGATTATAATTATAAGAAGTAATAGATTTAGATTTTTTCCCAGAATCAGATACATACATTGCATAAACATCCAGTTCTTCCAAATTAGCTATTTCAAGTCCAACAGGACTAATAGAAAATGTTTGGGTTTCAAATTCCTCAATATTAGTTTCAACTTCAAACGATTCTGAATTTTGGCCATCACTTAGAACAAACTGAATTGCATTTAAATCACCCTTCCCAGCTCCCCGCTTAACAGAAACATGGATAGCATCATCAACAACCACATTAGATAATTCCAAATTAACTGTAAATGGTTCAAGAGAAATATCTTCTGAATTACTTGAGATAACTCCTCGAACACCAATCCACAGAATAGTTACAGAAACAATTGTTATCATTACAATAAGAACTACCGATACAATACTTGATAACCCATTTTTTCGCATCTATATAATTATTAAAAAAGCTTTATAATTATTTATGAGATATTAACCAAAATAATCCCTATCTCTAACTTCAGCTTTATCATCTAATTTAGATTCTAATCTTAAAATTATTTCAGAAAAATCCGTTTGTATTATCTTCCAAAGATCAACACTTTCATTAATGAACTTAACTTCACCAGATTCTGAAAAAGAAATATCCAACTTAATAAATTCTATTTCTTTTTTTGCCAATAGATTATACATTTCACCAAGTTTTGTCTTATCTTCAGAAGAAAGAGATTTTACAAGAGAAAATACAAACATTGGAACATTGACTGGATTAATCAAAGTTTCCATGAACCTCATATAATTTGCAAGCCTATCTCCAACCTGTTTTCTTAATTCTCTAACAAGAATATCTGTTTCAGATTCAGCAAGTTTTTCAATAAAAAACTCTTTATTCATTTCATCAAAACTTGGAAAATTATACTTTTTTCTAATAATCTCATAGTCTTCCTTAAGTTTTTCTAGACTGGATTTTTCTTCTACCATTTTTATTTTTTAAATTTAAAGTATATAAAACTAACTAAAATATACACACAAATGACTGTAAACAACCATATCCAAAGCCCATCTGGACCAAAAAGATCAAAAAGCGAATTATATCTTGCTGGGCAAAGTGTGGTAAAACATGGGGGTTGATATTTCATAAATGGAATAAAACTAATAAAAATATAAAGCAGAGTTATAATCGAATTGTGTTTATTTAATTTGAATAAATCTTCCATGTTAATGTATTGACTTAATTATTTTATAAATTTAATTGGTCATGCCAAAAGTTTAATTTACTCCAAATTTTTTGAAAAAATTATTTAGAATAAAAATTTCGCTTTTGTTCAATCTTTTCCAGAAAAGATTGAAAGCCTCGGCCGAGATTCGAACTCGGGACCTCTACATTACCAATGTAGTGCTCTACCAACTGAGCCACCGAGGCACAAGTTAGTTTTAGAAAAAACAATATTTAAGATTATCTATAAAATAGGTAAATAAGAAGTGCTATTAAAAATGCCAAAGAAACAAATCCAAATATGACTGTGAACAGGCCAAAAAAGTTTAAGAAAAATACTGCTGCAGAAGCTTTGTAAAGAACTAAACTAATTATGAACAAAATTAGAAATAAAACAAGATTTTTCCAAGCAATATTTATTCTTCTTTGAATATCCAATCCACTTCGAGTAACTTTCTTTTCAACAGGTTTTTTTGCCAAAGCTGTTCTAGATTTAACTTTTCTAACTGGTTTTTTAGAAGATACTTTTTTAACAGGCTTCTTTACAACCTTCCTCTTTTTTTGTGCCATTTTATATTATATACAATAAAAAACACTATTTAAATATTACTCTGGAAACCAATTTGCTCCAATAACATCACCAGTGAGAATTTGAACATTTGAATATATGCCATCAAGCCAAGAAACATATAAATGGCCAAAGGTTTGAATATTCTCTGAATTAGAAAAAGAAAGATTATTATTAGAAATAATTAACAATCCACTAAGAATCAGAAAGATAAATAAAAATAAACCTAACCTCATTTTAATGAATCTACTTTTATTAATGGATCTTGAAAATCCTGGGCAGTTTTATTTGTCTCCCAATCCATATGAATTGCATTTGTTGTTATTGACTTAAAATTAGTAAAAACAGTTCCCAACCAAGAGAAATATAACCTTGAGGCTGTTATTAATCCTGAGACAGATTTAAAATTAATATCCTGGTCCTTGAAAATATAGGCTGCACTAATATAAGAAAATATAATCAAAGCTATTAGAAGCAAAGAAACAACCTTATGCCTCATTCTTTTAAATTCAAAAAGAAAATAAATTAAAACTGCAACTGCAATAACAATAATTAAAGTAATACCAATAGCCATTTTAAATTAAAGTAAGTCAGTTTAATAAATTTTACTAATTATAATAAACCACAGTGCAGCGGTCAAAAAGTTATATAAAGAATAATGAACTTTAATTTAGATGAGAATAAAATTACAAGAAGGAAAACAGAAAGAATTAATTCTAAAGGCAAAAGAGGGAAAAACCTGGAAAGAACTAGCAGAAATATTAAACATAAACGAAGTATATTTATATTATGAATTAAAAAAAGAAAAAAGATGTTTAAAGGAAGAATTATATAAAACATTGTGTAAAATAAGTAATAAAAATATGAATCAATTTATTGTAAAAAGATTAGAAGACAATTGGGGACAAATAAAAGGGGGAATAAACTCAAATGGTTCCATGAAAAATATTCCAAAAGTGCTATTAGATGAAAAACTTGCAGAATTTATTGGGGCAGTTTTAGGAGATGGGCACATTTGTTATATAAAAAAGGGAAAAAAGATAGGGGTTTATTGTATAAAAATTGCCGGAGATTTAAAAAAAGACAAAAATTACCATCTAAAGTATCTAAAACCACTAGCAGAAAAAATATTTCAACTCAAAGTAAAAGAAAGAATAAGAAAGAAAAATAATGAAAGATTTCTTGACTTATACAGTAAAAAACTTGTAGAATTTTTTATATCACTGAATCTTCTTCCTGGAAATAAAATAATAAACCAATCCACAATTCCAAAGTGGATTTTTAATCAAGAATCAACACTGAAAGCATGTATAAGGGGGATAATAGATACTGATGGTTCAATACACAGAAGGTCAAATAAAAATCCAAATCTTTTAAGAATAAGTTTTACAAATCATGATTTAACTCTATTAAAAGACGTAAGAAAAGGACTCATCAAATTAGGATTTAACCCATCTAAGATAATCATGAATAGGAGTATTTCTTTATCAAGACAGAATGAAATAAACAAATATTTAAAAGAAATTGGATTCTCAAATGATAGGCACAAAAAAAGATTAAACCATTTTAAAAGCCTTGTCGTCTAGTGGTCAAAGATCCGACCCTCTGAAGGTCGAAACCCAGGTTCGAATCCTGGCAAGGCTATTTGAGAGTAAGAATAATTGAACAAACAATATATTTAAATATTTTACAGTGCTTTAAAAAACATGGCAGAAACAGAGATTGGTACTGTCTCAACATATTTTAGCCATGTTGATGTAGCTGCAATAAAACTTTCTAGAAGCCTATCCAAAGGACAACATATACATATAAAAGGAAATACAACAGATTTTCAAATAAAAGTAGATACTATACAAATTGATAGGAAAAATGTAAATTCAGCTGAAAAAGGAGACCATATTGGAATAAAGGTCCCTGAAAAAGTAAGATCAAAGGACAAAGTATTTCTCATAGAATAATGTTTATAAGTAAAATTTAGCTAGATGTTTCATGCCCCTTTAGTTCAGAGGCCAAGAATGCAGCCCTCTCACGGCTGTGACCCGAGTTCGAATCTCGGAGGGGGCGTTTTTAACAAAATGACAAACACAAGGACCATTAGCAAAATTATGGATACCCTAGCAAAATATTATGATTACAAAGAAAGGACCACTCTCAATCGAATGAGACAAAAACCAGATGCCTACAAGATTTTGATTGCCTGTCTTCTTTCTCTAAGGGCACGGGACGAATCTACTGAGAAAGTCTCTAAACAATTATTTGAAATTGCAGATAATCCAGAAAAAATGGTTAAAATTCCAATTCCAAAAATGGAAAAAATTGTTTTTTCTTCAGGACATTACAAAAAAAAGGCAAGAACAATAATTCATGTTTCAAAAGAAATAATAAAAAAGTATAATGGAAAAGTTCCAGATAAAAAAGATGAACTTCTCTCAATAAAAGGTATTGGACCAAAAACAGCAAATATTGTTTTATCATTTGCCTTTGGACAAGAAGTTCTTCCAATAGATACCCACTGCCATAGAATTCCAAATCGACTTGGGTGGTTAAAAACTAAAACACCGGAACAAACAGAAAAAGAATTGGAAAAAATATTGCCAAGAAAATATTGGAAAGAATTTAATGCCATCTTTGTTTTATTTGGACAAACTCTATGTCAACCTATTTCTCCCTGGTGCAGCAAATGCCCGATTAAACAATACTGTCCAAAGCTAGGAATAGACAAGAGTAGATAACTTTAAAAATCAAATTTTCTAAAACCTACTATGAAACGATCATCAAGAAGATGGAAAAAGAAAAGACAGATGCGTTGGAAGTGGCAACGTAAACGTCTTAGAAAAGAAAAGCGTAAGAGAAAGATTAGAAGAGCTAGAAGTAAATAATTCTAAATAATATATTAAAGCATAATAATCTATAAAAAGATTAAAATATCTTATTCAATATGGGTCTTGATGAAGATTATGCAAAAGAAATTATGGGAAAATATTTTAATTTAAAAATGAATAATCCTGTTTTTAAAAGTCCAGAATATAGAAATTTAATGAATATAGAAAATGAGATAAAAAATATGGTATTTAAAGGGGATGAAATATTACCAATATTAATAGATTTTCAACAAGAATCTCTAAAAGACCCTAATTTTGAAAGTAAATATAATTCTTTAATTGATAATTTAAATGATATTCTTCAAAGCAAACAAGGCGGATTAATCGATAAAATAAGAAGAGCAATGAATAATTAAAAAGAATTTTATAAAATAGAAATTATAAAATTAAATATTTCTTTTAGAAATAAGAAGAACCCAAGTATAAATAAAACAAATCCAACCATCTTATTTAATTTTTCTTCAGAAGTGGAATTTGTTTTTATTGCAGTAAAATATGCTCCAACAATTCCCCCGATGGATGCCACAAGGAAAGGATATATTAAAAAAGAACCATAGATAATATGACCAACTGCTCCAGACAATGCAATGAAGGTCATAATAAATACAGATGTACCAATTGCAGGATGGATTTTATAATTCAGAATTAAAGTAAGTATTAGAAGTAATGTTACACCACCTCCACCACCAAATATTCCTGCAATAAGACCCACAATTAATCCAGAGATAATTAAGATACCTATTCTAAATCCATTACCCCTAAACTTCAATAGATCTTTAAAGAATTTTATTTCTCCCTTAAGACCACGCCTCATAAGATTAAGTCCAGTTAACATTACAAAAAAACCAATAAACTTGGACAAGAGACCAGTTGGAAAGAACGAAGAAAAATAGCTTCCAACAAAAGCACCAATAACTGCAAAAATTAATAGGATAATAATTGGTTTTATTTCTAAATTTTTATTTTTATAAAAAACATAAGCAGTAACAGCAGAAGCAAAAACATCTATTGCTAAACTTATACCTATTGAAGTAAATGCGTCATAGCCAAGAAATATTATCATAAGTGGAGCTGCAATTGTTACAGCAGATGCTCCCAAAAGACCAGTAACAATTCCTGCACCAAGTCCAGCCAAAAGCAAAATGAACAATTCGTAGACCAACATTTTAATTATTTAATAAGATTGATTCATTTTTAAATCTTATATATTGTTAAAATATCTAAATCTTTATAAGTTAAAACTCTAATATTTATACATGATAAGCAAGATCTGGACAGAAAAATATAGGCCACAACAATTTTCAGAAGTTGCTGGTCAAGAAGATATTCTAAAGAGAGTTTCATCTCTAACAAATTCCATGAATATTCCACACATGTTATTTGCAGGACCAGCTGGAATTGGAAAATCAACAGTTGCCCTAATTGTTGTAAAAGAACTATTTGGAAAAGATTGGAAAGAAAATTATTTAGAATTAAATGCTTCTGATGAAAGAGGTATTAATGTTATAAGAGAAAAAGTTAAGAATTTTGCAAGAACAAAATCCATTGGTAGTGTATCTTTTAAAGTAATTTTTCTAGATGAAGCAGATGCATTAACTCCTGAAGCTCAACAAGCCCTAAGAAGAACAATGGAAAACTATTCTTCAACATGTAGATTTGTTCTTTCCTGCAACTATTCAAGTAAAATCATTGACCCAATCCAATCCAGATGTGCAATCTTTAGATTTAGACTTTTAGAAAAAAAAGATATTGAAAATGTTTTAAAAAGAATTTCCAATGAAGAAAGTTTAACAATTACTCCAGATGCAATGGAAATAATATATGAAGGCAGTGAAGGAGATTGCCGTAGAGCAATAAACATTTTACAATCAACAGCATCAATCTCACCATCAATAACTCCAGACCTTGTTTCAACAATAATTTCAACTGCAAAACCAAAAGATATTCGTATTGTTCTTGATTATTCTCTTTCAGGAGACTTTAAACAGGCAAGGGATAAACTGTTGGATGTTATGCTAAGAGAAAGTATTTCTGGTCAAGATGTTATAAAATCAATTCAAAAAGAAATTTGGAATTTACCTGTTGAACCAGAAATTAAAGTAAAACTAACAGAAAAAACAGGTGAAATTGAATTTAGAATTGTAGAAGGTTCTGATCCATTTATACAACTTGAATCTCTTTTAGCTAGTTTTGTTCTTGCTGGAATGGGAAAGTAAAATGAAGAATTGGGTTGAAGAATATAGACCAAAAAAGTTTTCTGAGATGATTGGCCAAGAAGAAGCTGTTCTAAAGGTAAAAAATTTTATAGAAAATTTTCCAAAGAAGAAAAAGGCCATGGTATTCTATGGTCCTCCCGGAACAGGAAAAACCACTCTAGCCCATGTTGTTGCAAAAGAAATAAAGGCAGAAATTTTTGAATTAAATGCTTCTGATTTTAGGAACAAAGAAAACATTAAAACAATTTTAAAACCAGCAATGGAACAAAGATCTTTATTAAATGATAGTAAATTAATCTTGATAGATGAAGTTGACGGAATTTCAACATATTCTGACTGGGGTGGACTAAATGAACTAATAAAACTTATAGAAGAAACACCCTATCCAATAGTAATAACCGCCAATGATATCTGGAAAAAAAATCTAAGTGACCTAAGAAAAAAAGTAGATCTAGTTGGATTTAAGGAAATAAATTATCAAATAATAAAAACAGTGCTTGTAGAAATCCTAAAAAAAGAAAATAAATCAATTGATGGAGAATTATTAACAACAGTGGCCATAAAAGCAAAGGGTGATCTGAGGGCAGCAATAAACGATATCCAAACACTTGCCGAAGTAGAAAATCCTTCTTTGTTTTTAATAGATGAAAGAAACAAAGAAACAGACATATTCAATGCACTTAGACTTGTATTTAAAGGAAAAGCAAACAATTCATTGACAACCATATATGATGAAGTAAAAATGCCCATTGATGAAATCATGCTCTGGGTTGAAGAAAATATTCCAGAAGAATACAAAGGAGAAGAACTTGCAAGAGCTTTTGAAAGATTAAGTAAAGCAGATGTGTTTAAGGGAAGAATTTACAAGCAACAATATTGGAGATTTTTAGTCTATCAAAACCTACTGCTAAGCTATGGAATTTCTGCAGCCAAGAGAGATATTAAAACAGGATTTACAAAATATAACAAACCAACAAGAATTCTAAAAATTTGGTTACATAATCAGAAGATAAAACACAAAAAATCAATAGCAATAAAATATGCAAAATATTCCCACATAAGTCAAAGAAGAGCAATGCAGGATTTTGACATATTAAGACCAATTCTAAAAGACCCAGAAATTAGTAAAGAACTAAAACTTGAAAAACAGGAAATTGAATATTTAGAAAAATAATTAAGCTAAAATTTTTCCAATCAAATCATCAAACTCAGATTTCTCAGAATCCAAATCATTGGAAGATTCATAGCCATTTCCAACTCGAACATATTTACATCCAAACACAAAAGTTGGAATTGTTCCTTTAGGATTATATTTGTCATAAATATCCATTATATTCTGTGGAACTTCTATTTCATTTTCAGAAGTTAATGTGTTATCTCCACTATCCAATTCCCAATGTTGAATATTTACTTTATCTGCAAAACTTGAATTAGCTAAAGAATCAAAAGTATCTGAAATCCAATTACAATGAGAACACCATGTTGTTGAGAATAATAATACATAGGGTTTTCCAGTTTCATCCACACAAAGAGAATCTGAAGTTTCTTGGAAAGTATATCCATCAAGGGGAGTAGTTGATATCTCTGAATTTGAATCTGTTGTTCCATTTAAAAAAGTCTCCATTGGAATTAGTCCATAGACCACATTTTCTCCATCCTTGGTAATATATAACGGAACCTGCTGCCCATCCATATCTAAAATAACTTCATATAACCCACTAACATCATTAACAGAAATAACTGTTGAATTTGGACTCTGCATCTGTGCAAGTTGTAAAGCAATAGATACTGCCTGATTTTCAGAAATCATATTTCCAGTTGGATTAACCAAAGAAGTGTGTGTCCCGTTTATAATAAGAATAACAGCCAGAATAAAAAGAACAATTGTAGAAACAATCCATGGATTTTCCCTCATATGTTCGGTAGCCTTTCCATTAAAATTAGGTAATCTAATTGTGATTGTATCTTTAGCATTTGCATCATTATCTTTAACTTCTCCTTGTTCCATTAAAAATCAAATACGATTTTTGTTTAAAAACATTATGGAAGTAGGTTTCAAGAGACTATACAAGAAATTTTTCTTTAAGACCAAGAGTCATTTGTTGATAATGCTTAAATGCCTGTTCAAAATCATTGTTTAAGACTAAAGAAACTGCTTTCTTTATATCAAAATAAACTGATTGCCAAATTTTCTCAGAATTATCTTGTTCATTAACTGCCTGAACAATTTCTGGAGCTATTCGATAATATTCTCTAACTGCCTGTTTGCTCCTTGCATTTGGGATTAAGATATTATCTCTAAAATTTCTTAAAACAGTTAACTCTAAACAATTATCTGGTAGATTCATTGTCCTAATACAAGCAGTAGTTAAATAGCATCCACCATCACTTCCATTACTATCACTGCTTCTCTTATCTGAATCCAGTTGTTTACCACTAAGACCCTTATCATAAGCACTTGATTTAGAATCATCAGAAGGCCTTCCATTGGGGGCACCACTTATAAGATAATCAATAGGATTTTCTTCTATAAATTCTTTATCTTCCTTGCCCGCATTATAGGAATCTCGATCTTCTTTTGATATTACCATATAAAATAACCTTTAATTTTAAGGTAGAAATACTATTTAAATTTTTATGTAATAGATTTTTCTGAATAACAATTTTAAAGCCATAACATTTATATTGAATATATCTTTATTTGAAGTATGAAAAAGAAAGTGGTTGCTGAAAGAAGAAAATTGGTTGGCTTAACACAGTTGAATTTAATGGTTGCTGAAAGAAGAAAATTGGTTGGCTTAACACAGTTGAATTTAATGGTTGCTGGAAATGTGAAATTGGTT
>Ga0210057_1008460_pt1 | contig 12185 bp, 17 predicted proteins | sample CryGeyCG2114_010_2_FD_183968 | JGI IMG/M metagenome (GOLD analysis project Ga0210057, IMG submission 183968) | Groundwater microbial communities from aquifer - Crystal Geyser CG10_big_fil_rev_8/21/14_0.10 (SPAdes) (version 2) | ecosystem: Environmental > Aquatic > Deep subsurface > Groundwater ...
AAGATCAGTAGTCATCACAAAAAAAGAAGATTCCATCAAAGTACAAAAACTTCTTAAGAAATATGGGGCAAAAATCCACATTTTCGACATTATCCTAAAACAACCCATTTAATTGTCCGACAGAGCAGATTCAAGATAAAGTCTACTCTCAAGATTAAGTTTTTCCTCGTGATAACTTTCTAGAAATAAGTTAATCAACGTGTTGCTAACATTCTCTTTAAGTTCTTTATATGGGATAACCTTTATACCTGAATCTAATCTGTACATTTTGCCTCCATTAAATTATTCACTAAGCAACCATTATCTGGTTTTATATCTTTAATAAAATTTAAATCAGAGGTTAAAGCATCTCCCCAATTTATAGGGGACGAAGGACAAAGTCTAATACTTCCTGATGGTGTAATTGTAATCTCTTTTCCAATAGAACATCTACTATAATTTTGTATTTTATATTTTTTTAAAACCTCTTCACTAAACCCTGCCTGAACATTTAATAGGACATTACTTTTAATTTTACTTAACTTTTCTAAGAAATTTCCATAATCTTTTTCACTTGGAATTAATTCTTTATTTTTTAAAGCATTACCTGAAAGATATAATTTTGTAAAGTTAGCAACTTTTATTTCTAATTTATCTAAAAATTTAACATAATCTTCTAAACAATCTTTATTCATTTTAGTTATTGTAAAATTTGTAAACACTTCTAAATAATTTTTAGCTAATTTTATATTTTTCAAAACTTTTCTAAAATTTAATCTTCCTACAAGATAATTATGCTCTTTCTCTAATCCTTCTAAAGAAATTTCCAAAACGAAAACTTTTCCCTTTATTTGTTCTAAAAATTCTTTATTCAATAAAGTACCATTAGTTTGTATAACAATCTTAAAATTATTTTTATAATACGCATAATCCACTAACTCAATTAGATCTTTTGACATTAAAGGTTCTCCTCCAGAGAATGCTACAACTTCTACGTTACTTTCTTTCAACCTATCTAAAACCTTTTTTTTCTCATCTAAAGTTAATTCTTTAGAGGTTTGCCAACTATTCAAGCAAAATTTACAATTTTGGTTGCAATTTTTATTTATCATGAATATCGCAGACTTCATGCAGACATCCTCATGTTTCCCATCCTAGCAGCAAATTCAATTACTTCGGGAAAGACATTCATTTCTCCTCTCCTTTCGATCATTTCTCTTGCACGATTAAACCAAGGGAATATTGTTGGCCTTCTATTCTCTAAAGCTTCATAAAAATCCGCATTAGTAATATCTCTTTTTTTCTTAAACATCAAATATTCTTTTAATGGTATGTCAGTAGCATCATCACACAAAGCCTTTAAATCAGCTCCAGAAAAATATTCAGTAACTCTTGCAATCTCATGAACTTTCAACTCATTTACAGGTTTTCCATTCATATGAATTTTTAATATTTCTTCTCTAGCAATTAGGTCTGGTGGTGGTATAAAAATTTTACTATCAAACCTTCCAGATCTTCTTAATGCTACATCAATATTCCAAGGTTCATTAGTTGCACCAATAACTAAAATATTTTGTTCTTTATTACCCATCCCATCCATCTCTGCTAACAAAGTAGAAACAATTCCTTTAGTATTATTACTCATCCTAGTTCTATCAGTTCCTAAAGCTTCAAACTCATCAAAAAAGATTATGGCCGCTTTTTCTTTTCGAGCATCATCAAATAATTTACTCAATTTCTTTTCAGAATCTCCAACATACTTTGACTTAATATCAGACGCTCTCACATTAAAGAATGCAACATCAGCTTCACCTGCAGTAGCTTCAGCAATTAAAGACTTTCCGCAACCAGGAGGCCCATACATTAAGATTCCTCCGCCTGCTTTTTTACCAAAGTACTTGAATATTTCTGGATGCATTAATGGCTCAATTATTTTCATCTTAATTTGGTCTTTAACATTCCTTAAACCACCAACATCTTTGAATTTTGTTTTAGGCTTTTTTTCAATTTTAGTTTCTTTCAACTTTGAGAAATCATTAACTCTCATTTCTTGTGCTTTAAGATAAAGTTTTGAAGCTAATTTGTAATAATGTTCAGCTTCATTTCCCATAGTATTCTTTGAAGCTTTGATATAAATTTCAGCAGCTTCCAATAAAAGTTTTCTTTTTTCTTTTACATCCTCTTTTTTATCTGAAATTTCAATTAATGAATTTGCATAATTTATTGCGTTGTTGACATCCATTTTGAATCCTCCTTAGCTCTAGATATCATCTCTTCTAGTCTTTCCACATTAGGATCAATATTTCTTTCTTCTACTTCTTTTGATAAAGGCGTATAATTTTGTACAAAAGCAGGCATAAATCCTGGTGTATCATAACTAATAACATTAAACATACCATAATCAGTAGAATTTTCTGAAGTGTTGTAGTTTGTTACAACTGCATTACTACTTTCATAACTTGGCTTTATGAATTGAGATTCACAAACATCTTGACCATTTCCAACAGCAGAGCTATACACATGATTTTGTGCTTGAGTAATTACCTCAAGATGGTCTGTATTAAACCGTTCATACAATTGCCTTAATTTTTCACATTCACACGACATATTTTTTCCTATGACATTTTTGCCACACTATATACTATATGTTTTAAGTCTTTAAAAGTAAAACTAAGGGCTAGTAACTAGATGTGGGACAATTTTGTCATATCATAAATAGTTGATGCTTTTTTAAGAAGAATTTATTAAGGGTTGATTTTTGATATAATATGTGGAAAATGAAAAATTACTTAAAAAAATAAATAAGGCAGAAAAATAAATTTCTAAAGGTGAATATATTAAAGCTGATACTAAAATGTCAGCTGAAGAGATTGATGATTTATTAATGTCTTAAAATGGGAATTATATTCTCAAGAGAATTCTTACTAAATCTAAGGCCTATTTATTTCAATCCTTAACTCTTTAATTTTTCTATACAATGTTTCATACCTTATTTTAAGTATTCTTGCAGTTGCAGAAACATTACCTTTATTTTCTTCAACAGCTTTTTCAATAAAATCTTTTTCAAAATTATTTTCTGCATTTTTTAATGAAGGCCAATTGAAAGAAAACTCTTTTAAAATATTTTCAGACATTTTATCTACATTTTTATAAACTTCTGATAATTTTTCTGGATGTAATAATTTATCATAATGTTTCAAAGTTTCTTCAATAGCAGAACTCAACGCTTCCATTTTTACATACTCTGGTTTTAATAAAGCTTTTCTACATTCATTAATATTAATATCCAATTCAATAATCATTCTATGGATAGTTTTTCTGTCAACTTCACAGATTTTCGCAACAGCACTAATGTCGCCAAAATTGCTTTTTAACAATCTTTCCAAATATCGTTTTCTGAAAGCTTTCCTTGCTATTTTTAATGGCAAGTTTGTATCAATATTAAATTCAATCAAAGGATTTTTTTTAAGTTTTTCAGTAATATCTTTATTTAATTCTTTTATAGAAACTCCAATATATTTTTGTATAGTTCTTTCTACAACTGGCTTAACATGTTCATCTAATACTCTCTCTAAATCTTTGTTTTTCATTTTAGAAATTAAATCTCTGTGTAAAGCTTAGTAGCTTTTTTGAAAACGTAATAAGTTAACCTTCCCATTGATGATGCAACTGCTCCGGCTGCAACTTTTTCTCCAGCTCTACTTTTAGCAAGTTTCTTAGACTTATCACTAAAAGTTATTCCGCCAAATGCACTAAATATATCTTTAAATCCTCCACCCATAGAACCAAACAATCCCCATATACTATCATTAGGTTTCTTAACTTCTGGTTTAGGACCATCAGCAAATTCTCCTAACTCTCCCAAATATTTCTTAAGCTCATCTTTCATAGCCATCATACTCTCATTTAAAGAAGCCAAAATTTCAAGATCTTGAAGTTCTTTTTCCTTAATATAATCATCAATTTGCGCTTGCGTAGCAACAAAAGGCCTGATTTCAATCTCAGTTCTTCCTGCATGTACTGGCTGTTTTTGCCCTTGTGGTGTATAAACCATATCAGGTCTAGATACAAACTTAAATTTAAGTTGTATTATTGGATAATAATGTTTATACTTTTTTTGATAACCAGTTGGTCTAGTCAATAATTCAATTTCAATCTTTGCACTTTCAAAAGCATTAATTATATCTGCATCAGAATAATCAGATCCACTATGCCCAGGACCCATTTGTAATTGTTGAATTGTTTCAAGGTAGGGTCTAACCCAATTCATATACATTTTAATGGTTTGATAATGTTGTTTTAAATATTTTAATTTAAATTCTCTTGTAAACACAAGTTCTTTGTAAGTTTTTTCTTTCCAATTATAATATGAATAAAGTTTTTTAGCACAAATATCTGCAACTCTTTTATTTATTCCTTCTTTCATTAAAGATTTTATTGCAGGATCTACTCCTTTAAGTCCGTTTGTTGGATTAATTCTGAAAAACAAATCTGGTAATGTTAAATATCCTACTTTTGTTGACAAAGAATAAACTGAGTTAGGATTTTGCATACCTTGTTCTACAACTTCAATCCATATAGATTTTAAAGCAATTTCCGCACTTTCATCACCTTCAATACTTTTTTCATAATAATCCATCCTTTCATCAACCTTCCTCAACTCACTCACGATAGGAAAAACAGTTTTAACCATGCCTCCCAAAGTTGCAAGATGCTGAGAAGCTTGTTGTTGCATTGCAGAAATCTTTGTACCTAACTGTCCATGAAAACTGGAAGATACAGAAGCATCAAACACATCTTTAACTTTAATAATTTCTGAAAATCCAATCCCATGCGCCCCTTCTTCTCTCATTATTCTTAATAATGTAAAATAATATTTTTCTAAACCTGAAGTCATACTTTCTAAAATAACCCAATACTTATCCTTTCCATCTTTAAGGTTAACATTAGCCTCCCCTTTAACAAGAGGATTATTTGCAAGCTCAATTTCTTTAAGCTTTTTTTCAGCTTCCTCTTTGCTTTCCTTAGACTTCTTTTTAGATAAAAAATCCAACATTCCCATAAATATATTTATGGTTGGTTAGTATATAAGTTTTTCTAACGAGAATCTTTCCAATAGAAATAAATTATTAATCCAACTCCAATAACATTAAAAGCATCAGCCAAATTAAATGTTGAAAAGTACCTTACGGCAATAAAATCCCTTACATATCCCAAAAACACCCTATCAATTAAGTTACCTATGGCTCCAGCCAATAATAAAACCAACCCTACTTTCCTTTTAAAATCCTTATAATAATAGAAGATTCCAATAATAACAGCTATAGTAACAATGATAAATAACCATTTCCATCCTTGTAACATCCCAAAAGTAGCCCCTTTGTTAGTAGCATAACTTAAAGACACAAAACCTTCAAACAATTTCTTATCTGTCATTAAATATTTGGTTATTTGATCAATAAAAACTAATATTGCAGAAATCACCAATAACTTTTTCATTATTGTGCACCATAAAGTTTCATATATGCTTTTATTTCATCAAAAAGCATATGTGCTTCAGTATACAATTGGGCTTCATAAGCCTCTATCCTATCTTTTATTAGGACTCTTTCATAAATATCTTTTTTAAATCTTTTAAATCCAACAGCCATATCTTCATCTTTTTCATTAAGAATTTTTTTGTGAGGTATCCAGAATTCTTTCCAATTTTTTTCATATTTTGCACCTAATCTAAACTCAAAACCACCATTCTGCAATTTTTTCTTAACACCATCTACATTAGCTTCTATATCAGAATGAAATACTTGAAGATCCATTCTAATTTCAAAATTTACATAATCATCAACTTCTTTAGGACAAACCCATTTAAGTTCAACTTGTTTAGAACCATCAGGATTTTCTATAACTCTATACTTAGTTTCTTGCCATGTATATCCCATATAAGTGAACCATCTTTGTAGTTCTTGATACAATTCTTCAAAATCAAGCATTCCACCTGCTTTAATCTTGTATCCAAATCCAATAATATCGATAGATTGTTTTCTAGGGTCTGGCATAATTTAATTATTGTAAGTATTCCTTATAAATGTTACGATAATCTTTAAATATAACTAAAATCAACAAATCTTATATGAAGAAAACATTATGCTTAATTTTAATCATTTTTTTACTTTCAGCTTGTTCTCCACAACTGGTAAATGTAGAAAAAAAGCTAGAGATTCAAGAAAAAGTATTTGTAATACCAGACAATCCAGGAAGAGTAACTTTTGTTGAAGGTGTTAAAGTTATTCAATTAGAAGCAAGGCAATGGGAATTCATACCAAATGAAATAGTTCTTAATCAAGGTGAAAAAGTAAGAATCGAAGCATACTCTTCTGACATTTTACATGGCTTAGAAATAAAAGCTTTAGGTATAGATGAAAAGCTTGAGCCTGGAACATTAACAAAGATAGAATTCATTGCAGAAACTCCTGGAACATATGATTTTAGAAGCTCACAATATTCAGGGGTTGGTTTCAACAACATGAAAGGTAAGATAATAATTGAATAGAAACCATTAAATATTTTCTTTAATTAATAATAACTAATGAAATGGTTAAAATACGCTTTAATTTTTCTTATTCCATTAGTAATATTACTATTTAGTTTTCGTGTTTACGTTTTTGACGATGATTATTATAATCAAGAGTTTGTTAATTATGATGTTATTTCAAACTTCCCTCTAGTAGATAGCGCATTATCAAATTTGTTTAACTTCTTTCAGGAAGGGGAAGAACTTAATTTTGAAATATTTTCAGAACGAGAGATTTTACACTTGAATGATGTAAAAAATATTATCTTAAAAATACTTTTAATTTTAAACATACTTTTCATATTAACTTTTTCTATTATAGCATATTTCATGTACAATAAAGATTATCATTCAATCAGTTTTGCTTTCATTATTGGTGGGATTTTATCTTTGGTATTATCATTATCAATAATAATATTATCATTCTTTTCATTTGAATCTTTTTTTATAAGATTTCATGAATTATTTTTTTCAAACAACTTATGGCTTTTGCCATCAGATTCAACATTAATTAGGATGTTTAGTCAAACCTTTTTTTACAACATTACCAAGAGGATTATATTAAACTCAGTCTTCCTTTCATGTTTCATTATTGTTTTAGGCGTAGGTGCGAGGTATATTAAGGAAAAATAAAATGGTATTTTATCACAACATAAATCCAGTATTGTTCAGCATTGGACCATTTGAAATAAGATATTATGGTTTAATTTTTGTATTAGGATTTATAATCACATATTACATGTTAATTTATTTTTCAAAAAAGAAGTTTATTGAGTTAAATAAAAATGAAATTAGTGACTTATTATTTTATTCAATATTAGGTGTTATTATTGGTTCAAGGTTAATTTACGTTTTATTTTACAACTTATCTTATTTCATATCTAACCCTATAGAAATATTTTATCTTTGGCAAGGCGGTTTATCTTTTCATGGAGGTTTGTTAGGTACAATTGTTGCAATAGTTATTTACAGAAGAAAGAAAAAGTTCAACATTTGGCGTTTAGGCGACGCTATAGTTATTCCATTAGCTTTAGCTTTAGGTTTTGGCAGAATAGCTAACTTCATTAACGGAGAATTATATGGCAGAATAACCTCTTTACCATGGGGTGTAAAATTTAAAGATGCAGAAGGTTTTCGTCATCCCTCACAATTGTATGAATCTGCAAAAAACTTTTTCATATTTGGAGTATTATGGTTCCTTAAAGATAAAAGATTTCCACCTGGTTTACTTTTCTGGACTTTCATAACATTATATGGGTTATTAAGATTTTTAATAGAATTTGTACGTCAACCAGATTCTCAACTAGGATTTATTTTCTTAAATCTGTCTATGGGGCAATTATTATGCATACCTATGTTTCTCTTAGGATCATACATGATTTATCGTTTAAAATACAAAAATATTTAAATAATAAGATAATTTATTTTTTAGAGGTAATAATTATGGAAGTAAAAGTATATTCAACACCATCATGCCCTTATTGTACATTTGCTAAAGAATTTTTAAAAGAAAATCATATTGAGTTTAAAGATATTGATGTTACTAAGGATCAAGAAGCAGCTAAAGAAATGATTGAAAAATCAGGACAAACAGGTGTTCCAGTAATCATGATTGATGGTGAAGTTGTTATTGGTTTTGATAAGGAAAAATTAAAAGAATTATTAAAACTTTAATTTTTGATATATAGTTAGTTTTATAAATATCAAAATTCTTTATTATAGTTTAGAGGTGATATTCATAGCAAAAAAAGTTATTAAATTAAAAGATAAAGAATTTACTTTTAGACATGGTTTAATGTTCTTATCATTAGTTGTTTTAGGGGCATTAGGTTTTGCTGCTTTAATACAAGGAATTTTAATGCAATGGAGTTTTGGCTTTAAGTATGGTTTTGTTGCATACTTCTTCGGATTCTTGTTTATGGGCGCTACAAAGTATATGAAATGGAAGCTTTATTCAGAACTAAAGAAATAATTTTTTTCTATTTTTTTACAATAATTATTTAAATACATATTAATTCTATATTCATATAGGGAGGCCAGATTTATGGTGTTTAAACTATTACCTGTTTTTGGAAGAGGAAAAGAAGAAGAAACTTTAGCTTTAATTCAAGAGCTTATGAAAGAAATTGAAACTGTAAACAACATTTTTCGTGATATTGTAAAATATTGGTTGGACGATGATTATGATACAGTCTATGAGAAAGCTAAATTAATTAAAAAAGCTGAGCAGAAGGCTGATGATATCAATCAAGAAATAATCACAAAGCTTTACACTGGCACATTCTTGCCTTCAACTAGGACTGAGTTACATAATTTAGTAAGAAATTTAGACAAGGTTATTGACAATATATGGCATACTGTTGATATGTTTGAATTTACTGACAAGAAAAAATTCAGGGAAGAGGTCAAGGCAGAATTTTGGAGATTGGGTGATAAGGCAAGATTAAGCGTTGAAAAAATGATTCTAGTACTTGAAGATTTGATTAATGACAATGAAAACATTATGGATCATATTAAGGAAGCAAAGGATTTTGAACAGCAATGTGATGTTATCAAGAAAATTATTCTTGAACAACTTTATCTAGGTAAGAAAGAAGCTGTTACGAATACTTTATTGGCCCAGATAGCTTGCAATATGTCTTCAGTTGCTGATTCTGTAAAAGTAGTTTGCAATTTAGTTTTAGTACTTAAATTACAAAAAAGAACTTAATTTTTTATTTGTTGTACATTACAACATGAATTTTCAAATTTTGGGAGTTTGTTGTATAATACAACCAAAAAGTTTATATAGGTGTTATGTGTTATATTATACAACATGGATGAAAAAGAAGAAATACTTATAGAAAATGTTAATGAATATTATAGTTCAGGATTAGATGCTTTTAATAATAAGAAGTATAATGTAGGAACAACATTATTTTTTAAATGCATCGCTGCATTATTGGATTTAAGTATTTATAGAAAAGAAGGTATAATCCCTTCTTCTCATACAAATAGGTTTAGAATACTTGAAGAAAGATATTTAAGATTATATAAAATCGCAGATAGAGATTTCCCTTTTTATCAGGATAGTTATACAAATAAAATGGATAAGGAGGCTGCAGATTTGCTTAAAGAAGATGCTGAAAAACTTAAAAAAGAACTTAAAATCTGAACAAAAAGATAAAAATATTTTTGATATTGTTATCTATGGATCTTTTATTAAAGATAAGGATAATTTTAATGATATTGATATTATGGTTATTTTTAAAGAAGGAATATTAAAAGAAAGATTAGATAAAATTCAGAGTATAAAAAATAAATTAAAAAAATTAACTAATAAAAAAATAGATATAAAACAAATGTTATTATTTGATTTTTTTTCTAAAGAACTTCTGGCTAGAAGTGGATTATTGTTAGAGGGTATAAGTGTATTTAATGATAAGGAGTTTAGTCAAAGGTTAGGTTTTAAAGCATATACATTATTTTACTATAATCTAAAAAATTTATCTCATACTGAAAAAGTAAAATTTAATTATATCCTTGCTGGAAGAAATTCAAAAGGTATAATAGAAGAACTTAAAGCTAAAAGGTTGGCGAATGGTGTTTTTAAAGTACCAATAGAAAATTCAATAATATTTAATAAAATTTTAAAGAATAATAATGTCAATTTTTCAAAAAATAATATACTTGAAGAATCTTAATTTTATTTTTTCATTTTTTTCTTGAAATAAACAAACCATGATATATTCATGATTATCAAGATTATAATCGCTATTGACAATAAAGTATTTCTGTTGTTGTTTTCGTTAGAACTTATTACTTGTCCGGTTGCTGACACGAAGGAAGTTGTCATCGAATTCATACTTAATATAGTTTCTAGATGTTTTTCTATAGTTCTTCCCATGAAATACAATGAGTGTAATATATTTTGTTAATTACTCAAGTTTGGTTTTGGATAGGATGGAGGTTGGTTTCGTTGAAACCAAGGTTGGTATGAATTTGTGTTTTCCGGTCTAAAGACAGAGAAAACTAATTTTCTATGGTTGATGAAGCAATTAGATGAAGAAAAAACAGTTTGTTGCCTCATATTTCAACAACTTCCCAATGTCCGCCTTTATCTGGACCAATTCTTTTTAGAAGGCCTTTTTTCTTTAATGAGCCTATATTCTTATCGATTGCAGTTGTACTTACTTTGATAATTTTTGCCATTTCTTTTTTTGATATGCGAGGATTTTTCTTGATTAGCTTTAATATTTTCTTTTGACTTTCTACCAACCCATCTACCAACCCATCTACCAACCCATCTACCAACCCTTCTCCTATATTTAACATATCACTCTTTAAAATCACAAAAAAATCATTCTTAGCTAACTTAAACTCCAACTCATTTTTATTTTCTTTACAATTTGCTTTTATTCTTTTAATCCCGGTTCCCACCTTTTCCATGAAACTAGTTTTAGATAGCAAATCAGCGATTAATCTATTTCTTAATCTGCTTGTTGTCCCAAACTCTTCCTTTGAAACTAATGAGTTTCCAGGATTATTGATTATTAATTCATCTTTTAATTTTTCAACAGCAACCTCTCCATTATCAAAATAGTCCCTATGGACAACTGCATTAACAATTGCTTCCCTATATGCTTCTTCTGAAAATTGAGGATATTCTTTTCTTTTACTGCCTATTATTTCAAACCTGACAGGGACACACTCATTAAGATATTGAATAGCAAATTCTATATTTCCAATAACTCCTTTATCAATTTCTTTTCTATCAATTATATTTACTCTTTCATTTCCTTTAAACCTTACACATCTTATTTTGGAATTCCCTATGTATTTGTATGGCTCTTTTGCGAAAAATAAAACTCCTGCATTCGTCATTCCCTCATTTGTCAGCACCTTTAAATTTTTTAAAATATCTTTTTTGCCTAAATTATTTGAAATGTTTGCTAGTTTTAAGTAATAATTAAATTTATCATCATCAAAATCTTCAAATTTAAAATCAGAACAGATTTGCTCATCAAATCTAATCTTGCCTGATTTTATGCTTAATTCGATTATTTGATCCCTAATCATCTTTTGAGAATTTGCATTCATTCTCATATAAAAACCATCTGAACAAGAATATGGCTTGTCTTTTCCCTCTTTAACATCAATTATTAATACTCTATCAAACTTTTCAAGACTAATTTTTATTTCTGGGTCGCTGTTTCTTGCAATATCCTGAACTTCCGACTTTAGTTTATTTGTTATATTAATTCCTTTGATATTATTTTTATCATCTATTCCTAAAAAGATTCTTCCTCCGCTGGCATTGGCAAAAGCCACAATTTCTTTAGCAATTTTTTTATCTAAATTCTCTTTAAATTCAATAAATTGCCCCTCTCCTTCCTGCAAGATAAAATCTAATTCTTTCTTGTTCATCTTAAAGATTAGAAATCTAATTTACTATATAAATTTCACACACATTTGTCGTGTCCTATGGTTCTGCAAAATATATATTGGTTCATCTTCTCGGAAAATCTATTATTTTTTCATTTTTTTCTTGAAATAAACAAACCATGATATATTCATGATTATCAAGATTATAATCGCTATTGACAATAAAGTATTTCTGTTGTTGTTTTCGTTAGAACTTATTACTTGTCCGGTT
>Ga0210057_1008461_pt1 | contig 12185 bp, 7 predicted proteins | sample CryGeyCG2114_010_2_FD_183968 | JGI IMG/M metagenome (GOLD analysis project Ga0210057, IMG submission 183968) | Groundwater microbial communities from aquifer - Crystal Geyser CG10_big_fil_rev_8/21/14_0.10 (SPAdes) (version 2) | ecosystem: Environmental > Aquatic > Deep subsurface > Groundwater ...
TCGTTTTGCAGGTAATAGGCGAGCGCACAACCGCTTCCGAAATTTCTTCTTTATCTATTTTAATGCCGGCTCTTCTGCCGACAATATCGCCGGCTTTAACAATAACCTTGCCTTCATTGTCTTTAATGTCTTTTGCCGCGGCGCGGCCAAAGATTCTGGCTCCGAGCCCAACGCCAAATTCGTCCCCGTCTTTTTTCCTCATAATAAATCCTTCATTTTCGCCGCAGTCGGCTTCGGTGATAACCACGTCCTGACTGACATCAACCAAACGCCGCGTTAAATAACCAGCCGAGGCAGTCCGAAGCGCGGTGTCAGCCGAACCTTTGCGGGCGCCATGAGTTGAAATGAAATACTCCAAAACATTAAACCCTTCTTTGAATGAGGAAATAATCGGCAAATCAATAATATCGCCGGCCGGGTTCTGAACCAAGCCCTTAAGACCAACCATCTGAGTTATTTGTTTCCAGGAACCGCGCGCCTTTGAGCTGACAATGGTAAAAACCGGATTGTTAGAATCAAACGAAGCTGGCACCGCTTGCTCAATTTTATCAATGGCGCTTTTCCAAATTTCTATAACCCGATCTCTTTTCTCTTCGGCTGTTAAAAGACCTCTTTCATAATACTTTTCCACTCCATCAATTTGCTTTTTGGCTTCTTCTATAATTTGTTTTTTCTCTTGCGGTATTTTTAAATCATCCATGCCCCAGGAAATACCGGATTTGGTCGCGTATTCAAAGCCGATATTTTTGATTCCATCCAAAATTTTTGCCGTTTCGTCTATGCCATACGCTGTAAAAATTTGGCCAATCAAGGTTCTTGTATCTCTTAATTTAAGTTCTTTATTGATAAATTCAAAATTTTCAGGCAAGGTTTGGTTTAGAAGAACGCGACCAACTGAAGTTTCCACTAATTTTGATCCATTTTTGCGAATGCGGATTTTTATTTTTGCTTGTAAATCAACTTCATTGAATTGATAAGTCAAAACCGCGTCTTGCTCATTTGAAAAAATCTTGCCTTCGCCTTTGAGGCCATCTTTAATGCTGGAAAGATAATAAACTCCCAAAACACTGTCTTGAGTAGGCACGACGATTGATTCGCCGGTTGCCGGTTTAAGCAAGTTTTTAGCCGAAAGCATAATTTCTCTTGCTTCCTTCTGGGCTTCCTCTGATAAAGGCAGATGAACCGCCATTTGGTCGCCGTCAAAATCGGCATTAAAAGCGGCGCAAACCATTGGGTGAATTCTAATGGCAAGACCCTCAACGAGAATTGGCTTGAATGCCTGAATGCCCAGCCGGTGAAGCGTTGGGGCGCGATTGAGTAGGACATATTTATTCTGTATCACCTCCTCCAAAATCGCCCAGACCTCATTAATGCCCTCTTCAATAAGATGATTAGCGCCTTTGATATTATGGGCAAGTTCTTGCTCAATAATTTTATTAATCACAAAAGGCTTGAATAATTCCAAGGCCATTTGTTTCGGCAATCCGCATTCATCAAGTTTTAATTTAGGGCCGACAACAATAACCGAACGGCCGGAATAATCAACTCTTTTACCTAAAAGATTTTGTCTGAAGCGACCTTGCTTACCTTTAAGCATATCGGCAAGCGAGCGAAGCGGCCTTTTTTGTGAAGCCAAAGCCGCGGTCTGATTTTGAGCGCGGCGAGCCGAATTATCAATCAGCGCGTCAACCGCTTCCTGAAGCATTCTTTTTTCATTTCTGACAATTACCTCCGGCGCGCTGAATTCCAACAGTTTTTTAAGACGATTGTTGCGATTGATAACCCGGCGATACAAATCGTTTAAATCCGAAGTGGCAAAACGGCCCCCGTCAAGAGGCACCATCGGCCGCAGATCCGGAGGCAGAACCGGAAGAATTGAAAGAAACATCCACTCCGGCCTCATGCCAGCTTTAAGAAAACTCTGGGTCAGTTTCAATCTCTTCAAAACTTTTTTTCGCGTTGACAGCGGCGCGGTTTTTTCTTCTTCTGAAAGTTTGCCGGCCAGTTCCGCCAAATTAATTTCTTCAAGCAGTTTTTTCACTACTTCACTGCCAATCCCGGCTTCAAAGATATTGCCGTATTTCAGCGACAAATCATGAAATTCGGATTCTCCTAAAATTTGATACTTGTGTAAATTTTTAAGTTCTTCCCTGGCTTTGTTTCTAGCTTTGTCCAACGCTTCCATATCGATTTTTTCAGTTTGCGACTTGTCTGATTTTTGTAATTTGTAATTTGTAATTTGTAATTTGGATTTTTGTTTATACTCCTTGCTGATTTCCTGAAGCGCTTCTTCTCTGGCTTTTTCATCAACTGACATCACAATGTAAGCGGCGTAATAAACCACTCTCTCTAAAGCGTTTGACGGCACATCAAGCATTAAACCGATCTTAGAAGGTATACTCCGCAGAAACCAAATATGGGCAACCGGAACAGCCAGTTTTATATGACCCATTCTTTCGCGCCTGACAATGGCCCGCGTCACTTCAACGCCGCACTTGTCGCAAACAACGCCCTTGTAACGAATCCGGCGATACTTGCCGCAATAGCATTCCCAATCTTTGGTTGGCCCAAAAATTCGCTCGTCAAACAAGCCGTCCTTTTCCGGTTTTTGGGTTCGATAGTTGATAGTTTCCGGTTTGGTAACCTCGCCGTGGGAATTTTTCAAAATATCATCAGGCGAAGCAATCCTTAATTTTATAGCATCAAATGTGTTCATAAGATTACTAATTACTAATTTTTACTAATATACGAATAATTCTAATTTGTATATTCGTATCAGATTTGTAATTCGTATTATGTGCGGATTCGCACTTTCTTCACTTCCCTCCTCTCGCTTTCTTTTCTTGGCTCCGCCGCCGGCGCAAATTGCTTCTCTACTAATTCCACGCTCAACCCCAGCGATTTTAATTCGTTTACCAAAACATTAAAGGAAGCGGGAATGTTCGGCTTTTTGATTTCTTCGCCGCGAATAATAGCGTCAAAAGCCGCCGCCCGACCGGCTACATCATCAGATTTAATGGTTATCATCTCTTGAAGAATATGAGCTGCGCCGTAGCCTTCAAGCGCCCAAACTTCCATTTCGCCAAATCTCTGGCCGCCGAACTGGGCCTTGCCGCCCAGTGGCTGCTGGGTAATCAATGAATAAGGCCCGACCGACCGCATGTGAATTTTATCTTCCACCAAATGATTAAGTTTCATTATATAAATTACACCGACAGTGATTCTATCGTTAAATGGCTCGCCAGTCTGGCCATCACAGAGAATAACCTTTCCGCTTTCCGGCAGACCGGCTTTTTTAAGCTCGGTTTTGATATCCTCTTCTGTTGCGCCGTCAAGCGACGGAGTTATGGCGCGATAACCGATTTTAGAAGCGGCCCAACCCAAATGAGTTTCCAAAATCTGGCCTATATTCATCCTCGAAGCCACGCCTAACGGATTTAAAATAACGTCAACCGGCGTGCCGTCAGAAAGATACGGCATATCCTCTTCGGCCAGGATTTTTGAAATCACGCCTTTATTTCCATGGCGGCCAGCCAGTTTATCACCGACTTGAACTTTTCTAAGCTGGGCCGCTTCAACCTGAATTCTTTTAAGAACCCCTGGTTCAAGCTTGTCGCCTTTGTCGCGGGAAAAAATCTTAATGCCAATGACGCGGCCTCTTTTGCCATGAGATAATAAAAGCGATGTGTCTTTAACATCGCGGGCTTTTTCACCAAAAATTGCCTGAAGCAATCTTTCCTCGGAAGTTAAATCGGCTTCGCCTTTGGGAGAAATTTTGCCGACTAAAATATCGCCGCTTACCACTTCGGCGCCAATTCTTATAATTCCCTCTTCATCAAGATTTTTTAATTTTTCTTCAGAAACGTTGGGGATATCGGGAGTAGTAATTTCCGGGCCGAGCTTAGTGTCGCGGACATCAATTGAATAGTCTTCAATATGGATTGAGGTGAAGCGATCATCTTTAACCAGGCGTTCGGAAATTATTATGGCATCTTCAAAATTAGCGCCGCCCCAAGAAAGAAAAGCGACAAGCAGATTTTGACCAAGCGCCAAATTGCCATTTTGAGTGGCGGCGCCATCAGCCAATGCTTGGCCTTTTTTCACTTTATCGCCTTTTTCAACCAGCGGCTGTTGGCTCATTGACGTGTATTGGTTAGATCGCAGAAAATTATTCAAATGATAGGTCCTATAGGTCTTATTGGACTTATAGGTCTTATCGGCGGATTCCACTACAATATGTTCCGCGTCAACAACAGTCGCAATGCCATCTTCAAGAGCCGTGATTACCTGCCCAGAATCCATTGCCGCCCTCTCTTCTATCCCAGTACCAACCAAGGGCGCTTGCGGCTTAATGCAGGAAATGGCTTGACGTTGCATATTGGAACCCATCAGGGCCCGTGTGGCGTCGTCATGTTCCAAAAATGGAATTAAACTGGTGGCAACGGAAAAAATTTGCTGCGGGCTGACGTCAATATATTGGACTTCTTCGCGCTTAACCATCCGAGGTTTGCCCAAGATCCTCGCTTCAACTACCGACTCCATGATTTTATTATCCTTGTCATATTCGGTGCCTCCGTGAGCAATCATATATTTTTCTTCATCAAAAGCGTTAAGCCACTCAATTTCTCCGGTGATTCGGGAATTTTTAACCTTTACATAAGGTGTTTCAACAAAACCCAATTCGTTAACCCGGGCGTAAGAAGCTAAATGAACCACTAAGCCGATATTCGGTCCTTCCGGCGTTTCAATCGGACAAATACGACCATAATGGGAAGTGTGAACATCGCGGACCTCAAAACCGGCTCTCTCCCTGGTCAAACCTCCGGGACCCATAGCCGAAATCCGGCGTTTGTGCTCAAGTTCGGCCAAAGGATTAACTTGATCCATAAATTGGGCCAGCTGGGAGAATGTGAAAAATTCCTTGACTGCCGCTATAAGCGGCCGGGCATTGATAAGCTGAGCCGGCGTTAACATATTGACATCATAGGTGCTCATCCGGTCGCGGATAATACGATTCATCCTTGCTAAACCGACCCGGATTTTTGTTTGCAAAAGTTCTCCCAAAGAGCGCACTCTTCGATTGCCCAAGTGATCAATATCGTCAGGGACGGCGTCTTCGGTATTATTCAAGCGGATAATTTCGGAAACAATATCCCGCAAGTCCTCAAAACTTAAAAGCATTTCCTCTTTTTTGTATTCATAATTTGTTTCGGATTTCGGATTTCGGATTTCGGATTTATTGAGCCGTTGATTCATTTTAAATCTGCCGACTTTCGCCAAATTGTAGCGATCGTTCCTAAAAAATATGCCTTCTACCAATTGCTTGGCATTTTCGGCTGTCGCCGGATCGCCGGGCCTCAAGTGCTTATAAATTTCAACAAAACTTTCGGCGGCATTTTTTGACGAATCTTTTTTCAAAGTCGCTTCTATATATTTTCCGCCCGAGGCGGATCCGCCTTGGGCGGAAATATCGCCGGCGTCAACATTTTTAAATAATTTCAAAATATCCTCGTTGGTGCCGCCCTTTTTATAATGAGCCGCGAAAACTCGCAATAGCGCCGTCACCGGCGTCTTGCGCTTCCTATCAATTTTAACATTGATTACTCCGTCAGAATCGGTCTCAAATTCAAGCCAAGCGCCGCGATTAGGTATTACTTTAGCTCCAAAAAGTTTTCGATTTCTATACAATAATGCCGTAAAAAAAACGCCGGGCGAGCGGATTAATTGGCTGACCACCACTCTTTCCACGCCGTTGACAATAAAAGTCCCCCGATCGGTCATTAGGGGGAATTCTCCCAAATAAATTTCCTGCTCCTTGGATTTTTTAGTTCTTTTATTAACCAGCTCCAACCTTACCCGCAACGGCGCTTCGTAAGAAAGGCCATTTTGTTTTGCTTTAAGCTCGTCAAATTTCGGTTCATCAAAATAATAATCATGAAAATATAAATCGATTTCCTTTCCGGTGTAGTCGGAAACCGGCGACATTTCTTCAAATAATTCCTTAAGCCCGTCTTTCAAAAACCATTTATAAGAATCAAGTTGCATCGCCATGAAATTCGGCATATCAACCCATTTTACTTTTTGCTTTGCGAAAGATTTTGTTTCTTTAAACATAGAAAATTTTTGACTCAACGCATAAAAAGCCCGTCTCACCTCGGGTTTTGTTTTTCACTTTAAGGTTTTATAAATCTAAATTATTCAAATTTGTATATTTCACCCTTCGGGTGATCACCCGCAGGGTGACAATTTTGTGAAAAAGAAAGTCCTAAAATAATAGCTCTAACCACTCGCTCTGTCAACATGCCGACCTTCCCTTCAAATTCTAACCTGGCATCCCTAAAATCGCTGATTTTTACAGTATGTCGCTTTTTCAACAGATTGTCAATACATACCAAAAATTCCTCGGTTTTGTCAATAGAGTAACTATCCACAATTTTCCCGTGGCGGAATTCAATCAATATTTTTTTGTTTTCTTGGGAAACAATGACCTTCATAAAATTTTCAACGAAATATAGGTGTCGGACACCTATATTTACTTAAGAAATTATTTCCGTATTTTTTGCACCGGTGCTTTTGTTCCTTCCTGAATTGGCGCTTCAGCTCTGTTTTGAGGCGCCGGCGCCGGCGGCGCTATACCCAGCAAGGCCGCCTTACCCGCTTTAAGATTCGCCAGAATTTGTTTTACTTCATTATTGTCCGGATTAAGCTCGGCAATTTTTCGGAACTCCTCAATTGCCTTGTTCCGATCCTCCGTAGCCTTGGCGGAGGAGGACTTGTCCATTTGAGCGTCCCGATCATATATCAAGCCCAAGAAATACCGGGCATTGGAATAATTCGGCGAAAACTGAATTGTCTTTTCAAAAACCAATTTTGATTCATTAAACTGGCTGTTCTTGTAATAAAGAAAACCGAGCTGGAACAGAGCGCCAACATCCTTAACATTGAGCGAAACCAACTCCTCGGCGCGCTTAATGGCATCGGCTAATTTCCCTTGCCGGTCGTAAACCTGAACCAATAAAAAACGGGACGGCGCGTAATCATCTTTTAGCCCTATGGATTTTTCAAGATTGGAAGCGGCCTTGTCTAGATATCCGTTAATTTCCGCCGCTTCCTTTTTACTATTGATCGCCAAGTCGGCCTGGGCAATTTCAACGCGAGCCAGCGCCAGATAATTTGAAGGATTTTGCGGGTCCAAAGCCACGGCGCCTCCATAGGAGGAAAGCGCGAAATTCGCGGCGTCGGCGATAAACGGAATTAAATTTTCATAAATATTGCCCAGTAAAACACTATTAGAAGGATTTTGGGGATTCAAAGTTTGCGCTTGCCGGCCTGCTGAAATAGCATTGGTGGTAATATTCTGAAACTGGGCCTTTAAAGTTTCCTGCGGCAAGTCCTTTTTTGCCAGCAAATCATTCAACTGGAAAAAGATGGCTTGCGACAAACTTTGGAAATACCGCTCGTCGTATTGCCAAAACTGAATGGCGCGGGAAATATTATTGATCGCCCCTGTGCCGATGTTGCCTTCGCGTTGAACCTGACTAGTCCCTCTTGAGAAATAAATCTCGGCAACATAGCGATTGACTTCAAAATAAATTCCGATAATCGCGCCGACCATCAATCCGACAATTAAAAGGGAAAACAGAAATGTCTTGGGAGGTGAGGTGAAAATGCGGATTTCTTTGAACATAGAAATGTTGGAAACCGAGTTTCTAACATTTCTAACATCGTGTTCCATGTTGCGTGTTGCGTGTTGCGTGAAAGATGCCGCCAAAAACAACCCTATACCCCAAAAAGTAAAAGCCATAACCGTGAAATTGGCGACATAAAGAAACCACATTATAAACAGGAAAGAGACCGCGACAAATATGGCTTGGCGCGTCCCCGTGCCGAAATTGCCGTTTTGTTGAAACGGACTTTTGGGACTTGGTCTCAACGACATGCCAATGTCGGCACCGGGACGCCCAGTCCACAAAAACGCAAAAATCAAAAATAGAAGCGCCAAAACGCCCAAAACGCCGACTGCGCCAACCCACGAAGCCATCGCCGAAGCGCCGCTGTTAAAAGTGGTAGACCAGAAAATCGTCTGGTTAATTCCGCCGGGTTTGTAAAGATTGAAAATATAACCGAAAGTATTTGGTCCCGAACCCAAAAGGTAATGACCGGTTTTAAGATTTTGAACTCCGATGTTTAATGTGGCGTTAAAATTAGGAGAAACTTCAATCGGCGTCTGGACGAATTTTGAAAGGGGCGACGGAATAAAAAGAAAAAGCAGGGCAATCAAAAGAATTATCGAAGCTAGCCAGGCCTTTTGGAAATATGCCAACTGGAGTCCTTGATAGCCCTCAACTTCAAAATCCGACATTTCTTGATGTCCGACATCTGGGAATTTCGATGTCGGACATCGGTCGGATTTTGTTAATCCCGCCGACAAAAAACTAATCATAAAAATCATTGCCAAGGCGAGCCCAACCCAAATCGCCCAAAAATCAATAACCACGAGATTCAAGATAAAAATAATAACCGCGAGACCCAGGAGCTTTTTTAGAACTGATTCCGAGAATCCTCCCTCCGCCTTCGGCGGATTCCTCGATTCTCGGAATCGCAGAGAGACGCCGGACATCAACCCGGAAGCGATGACCAAACCAAAAGCCAGAAGCGCGCCAACATCATTAACCGAACCAACCGGGTTAAATCCGAAGTTTTTTGTGAAACTAAACGGCAAAATAAATATTTTAAGAAGCTGAAGCAGTTCAAAAAGCCCTAAAAACGAAAGCGACGCCAAAAATACCAAAAGGGAAACAACAATATCCCGACGGTCAAAGGTCATCGCAATGGAAAGCGTCAAAAGGACGAATAAAAGCATCGCGAAAAAACTATCCGGCGTTGCCCAAGAGCCGATCAAACTTGTTAACTGATTAAATGAAAAAAACGCTGCCGCGCCCCAAACAAGAACTAAAATCAGAAGCGCGAGCATAAAGAGATGCCCCGGATAGCGCATCCGGCCTTCAATTAAAATCCGGCCCAAGAGCGCGAAGAAAGCCACCAGAATCAGAATAAAAACCAAAAGCTCTTTATGAACGGCAATTGGCAGGTTGGTAAAAGGCAGAAAGAAAATCGGCGCCAGAGCCGCGAAAATAATCAGCGCCCAGCGGCTTACGGCCGACCAGTAATGAAGCGCTTTTGACAAGTCGACACGAACCGCCACCTCCTGAATTTTGGGGCGGGCGTCTTGGAATTTTTCTCTTTCCTCAATTTTTCTTATGTTTATGTCCATATGTTTTAATTAATTTTCAATTTCTAATTTTCAATTTTCAATAAATTAACAATTTTTCAATTTTCAGACCTTATTGAAGATGTAATCTTTTGAAAAATTAAAGTTAATTCTTGACATTCTTTCCACAACTTTTTTATATCTTCCGCTTTTTCTGGTTCGCATTTTGTCATCATACGCAACCAATGTTTTGTTTCTTGCGCTTCTTTTTTACAAATAAAAATTTTGTTACCAAAATCTTTCTTTGAACTTGCTCCATTTGCTTCCATATAATTAGCACCAATACTTGTCGCTGAACGGACAAGCTGGTTTATAAGTGGCCTGCTTATGGCATCTTGATTTGCTTTTTTACAAAACCCAATAATTTCTTCTCCAAATTTAGCGGTTCTGTCTTCTAAGTTGTAATTGTTTGTAATTTGAATCATTGAAAATTGATTGTAAATTGTAAATTGAAAATTGTAAATTATCTTAAGGAGTAGTAGTTGCTGTTTCCGGCGTCGTAGTAGAAACTATAACAGGTTCTGATGCGGGCGCAATATCTGGCGTAGTTGTAGCCATCGGCAAGATTTCCGGCGTTGTCGTCGCCGCACCCGGGATGATGTCCGATATCAAAGTTTCCCCGATGTCGGAAATCGTTGATGCTGACGCAGTTTCAATCACCGCCGCCGGCCCGCCTGTGGTGAGCACAGTCGCTCCGCACGCCCTATCAGAAGTCTTTATAACTCCCCCTTCTATATATATACACTTTGGCGCGCCGGTCTTATAATAATTTAAACGAACCGTTTTATTTCACTGGCGGCATAAATTTCTGCCAGGCCTTTTCTAATCGGAAAATTTTTATCCGGCTTTCAACATACTTCTTTATTAAATCTTCAACCAAATCAAAATCCAATTTACTGCCGTAAATGCCTCTTGCCTGCTCCAGATAAATAATCATCTTGTTGCAGCCGGCCATGGCGTTTTCCAAAAGAAGAATCGCGCGCGGATGGTCGCCAAACCTTATTGAATGCGCCTCGCCAATAAAAAGCGGAGTTGACATAGAACATTGAATCATACCCTCAACAAATGGATATTTTAGCTGGGTCAGTTTTGTTTTCAGATTCTTAACAACCGCCACCGACGCCTCCATGGTTTTCTGGTAAACCTCCAAATCCCTGAAAGTGAAAACCGGTTTTTTTACTGAAAATGTTCTCATATCTATTAAATCTTACTTAATTATTTAATTGCCCTATTAGTTAGCGCTCAAAGTTATCCACATGGTCTATTGACAAAATAAAAATCTTTGCTATACTCTAAATCAAACGCTGATGTAGTCCACCATGGGCTAAAATCGGGTGCTAACAAAGGGGCTTTCTTGTAAAAGAGAGCTCTTTTGTTTACACTGTTTCTGTGGACCTGGGCTCGTGGTGTATGTAATAACATATCAGCGTTAGCACCTGATGAAACGGGTGTAAGTCCCGTCGGGTCCACATTAAAAATCCTGTCTTCGGATGGGGTTTTTAGTTTCACACCATTTTTATCTCATTTTTTTCCGGCACTTCGACCACAGTACCCGTTTTAAACCTCACTTTTCTCTTTTTTCTGTCTTTCATTTTATAAACCACGTGAAGCGGATAAAATTCAAAATAATCTTTTTCATCAAACCAGCCGCACTTGAACTCGTACAACCGCAAACCGGTCAGCCGCGACAACGCCAAAGCGTACCAAGTCAATTGTTCAATCGGTTTTTCTTTGGCGGCGTTAGGTTTGAAATCTAATATATGAATTAAACCATTTCTTACTTGAATTAGGTCTATGTGACCTGTCATAAGTTTTGGTGGTTGAGACAACTTTTTTAAAACAACTTCGGCACTGGGACGTTGACGCTTGGTTTCGAGATACTCTGGTATCACGAAACCAAGCGTATTCTGCAAATGCTCAATGTCATCTTTCTTTATATACACCGGCACTTCGCTTGCCACGGTTACCGAATCGTTGGCAATAAAAAATCTCTGGAGCGCCTCATGCCGAAACTTGTTTTCCTTAACTGCCTGAAGAACGAACTTTGCCAGCGCGTTGGCGTAATTTGTTTTGCTTCTGATAATCATCTGGGCTTTGTCAAACTTGGTTTTAATTTCGGAAATCCGCAGACCGTCCTGGAAATACTGGTGCGGGGTTTCGCTTGAGACAGCGTCAAGGTATTCTTTGAGCGGTCCGAAACGATGATTTTTGAATTCCTGAAGAACCAGCTGCATCTTGGCGCGGTGATACCGGAACCGATAAATCTGCCGGTGCGCCATACTCATAACTTCCACGACATCATGAGGTTTGTACATTTTTGTGGCGAATGGCCGGAGCCGGGAATAGCGGCAGAGTTCAGAGTATTGAGCTACCCAATTTGAAAGTGTTGACGCTTCCGGCTTAGCGCCGAATTTTTGTTCCAGCAATCTGCAGGTTTCTTCCAGCCCAAAACCCAAATTATAATAATTCAGGCCTTCAATTATTAAATTCATCGGGAAATGCTTGCCCTTTATAAACTGGGCGGTGAAAGTTCTTTTGCAGTCCCCGCAAAGATAAAGTTGGACGGTTTCCAGTTTTTTCTTGCGCAGGCCGCGTTTTACGAATGCGCGTGAGTTGCAATACGGACAGGACTCGGCTGTTTTCTCTATGCCGATGTTGCGACCGGCGTTGTCGGCATTTGTATCACGGGAAATATCAGCGCTTTGGAGGGGCGGGGTCTCACGAGTTTTGGAAAATCGGGCCATCTCACGGCTAATTGTGATACGAATTCCTTGCAGAAAATTTTTCATTTTTAATTTATAATTATTGATATTTATCATTTTATTTTTTATTGAAAGTTATCCACAAATCAGCTATTGACATATTTTACAGGCTTGATATAATTGGGTCAAAAGACGGAGTTCGCATAAATTGC
>Ga0210057_1008462_pt1 | contig 12185 bp, 9 predicted proteins | sample CryGeyCG2114_010_2_FD_183968 | JGI IMG/M metagenome (GOLD analysis project Ga0210057, IMG submission 183968) | Groundwater microbial communities from aquifer - Crystal Geyser CG10_big_fil_rev_8/21/14_0.10 (SPAdes) (version 2) | ecosystem: Environmental > Aquatic > Deep subsurface > Groundwater ...
TTGGTTTTACTTGTCTTGGCGGCTTTAAATGCCGGCGAGGAAATGGGATTTGCAAAACAGTGGTCAAAAAGTAAAATTGTAAAACTGCTTCCATTTCTTAAAAACTAAAATATTTCCTACCAATTTGTTCTAAGATGATCCATTGCATATTTTAGATTTCCATGTACTTTTTTGCCCGGGTTGAAAATATTTTCCGGATCAAAAATTTTCTTAGTTTCCTCAAAGAGTTTAACTATTTTAGGTCCATACATTTCTTCAAGATATGGCGTCCTGATAATGCCATCGTTATGTTCTCCCGTAATTGATCCTTTGTATTTAGAAATAATTTTGTAGACTTCGTCTGATATTTCAGGAATAGCTTTTCTCACTTCTGGATTTTTAATGTCTACGAGAGGTATTATATGAAAGTTGCCATCTCCAACATGTCCGGCAACGGTATACATAAATTCCGGATGTTTTTTTAAAATATCGGTAACTTTAGGAAGGACTTCAGCGATGTGTTCCGGTTTTATTACAAAGTCATCTATAAAAGGCGCAGTATGTTTATTGCGTATTTTTTTTCTTAGCAAGTTAAAACTTTCGCGGCGAACCAGCCAATATTTTTTTTCTTCACCACCTTCGGCAGTTTGAACGAAGGGGTGATAAGGCTTAATTTTTTCACGCAGAGTCCTTAGTTTTTCGTCAATTTCATCAGGATTATCACTTGCGAAGTCGATTTGAAGCACTAGCTTTGGAAGCCTCTTTCCTGTAAAAAAAGAAATGAAAGCTGGTAAAAAGGCAAGCCCGGCAGAAATCATGCCTAGAGGACCAAGTTGTTTTGCAAATTCAGGAAAGTACTTTAATGCAAGCATTAATGTGTTATCGTCGTAGGATTCAAAACTTTCAGGATTTAAGGGTAAAACCTCATCAATTATTCTTCCCAGATAGGCGTTACTTTTTAGATAAACAATAAGCATTCCGCGATGTTCTTTTATGGGTACAAGCTCTAGATCACCTTCTAAAAACAATCCTAAAGTTCCCTGCGCACCTGTAAATAATTGAGTTAAATCAAAAGTCTCATTTTCTTTGTCATATATATTCCAAAGAAAGTACCCCGCAGAGTTTTTAGTAACATCGGGTTTTGCACGCATGATTGCTTCATAGTTTTCATTTATTAATCTATGCATTTTCCTATAAATTTTCCCCTCGAAATTTTTTTGAGCCATTTTTTTATCCAGCTCCTCCTTATTTAGTTTTTTAAATTCGTAAATTTTTCCATCTGAGAGTACCATTTTCATGCGCCTTATATATCTTTCTGTTTTTCCATACTGAAGAGATTTTTCGCCACCGGAATTATTATTGAATATTCCACCCATAGCACAAAGTCCTTTAGAGGCGGGGTATGAGGGAAATATTATGTTCTTTTCAAGAGTTTTTAATTCAAAATCACGGTAAAATACACCCGGTTCAGTCGTTGCTATGTTTCCGTTTATCTTTGGAGTATGGTTGAAATATTTTCCAAATGCAATAATTATTGATTCATTTATTGCGCCACCGCTCATGTCAGTTCCAGCAGCTCTTGGTGTAAGTGAAAGCTCCGGGTACTCCGTTTTATTTTTATTAACGAATCTAACAAGTGCTTTTATATCTTCTTCATCTTTAGGAAATACTATAACTTGAGGTTTAACTTCAAATAATGATGCATCATGACTATATTCAACTAGGGTCGATTCGTCTGTTACGACATCACCACCTATAATTTTTTTTAATTCTTCTAATAATTTCTGATCCATATATAAATAATACAACCAACAACCAATAACCAATTAATCAATTGATCAAACCAATTAACCAAATGTGCAATGTTAAACTATTTAAACATTTAAAATTTAGAGTTTGTTTGGTCATTGAGATTTGATAATTGGTAAATTTAAGCAGTCTTTCGGTTAATTACTTTCCGGACTGCCTGAATGACTGCGTCTTTGTCCATTTCAAATTTTTTCAAAAGTTCTTCTGGTTTGCCAGATTCTCCGAAAACGTCCCTCATACCTACAAATTCCATAGGCGTTGGATGGTTTGCTGCCAAAACTTCTGCAATCGCTCCACCAAGTCCGCCTGCTATCTGATGGTCCTCGACTGTTACAACGCTACCTGCTTGTTTTGCTTGCGAGATAACCGCTTCATTGTCTAGGGGTTTTATGGTATGAATGTTTGTAACTAAAGTGCTTATTCCCTCTCTCTCAAGTTTTTTGGCAGCAATTAGCGCTTGGTAAACCATATATCCTGTTGCAAAAATAACAGCCTGAGGATTATCGCTAACCCAGAAAGTTTGGGCCTTTCCGACTTCAAAAGGAGTATCGTCAGTTGTCATGATAGGGGTTTTATCTCTTGAAAAACGAAGATAGTAGGGACCATATTCCTGACCGCTTTCAAATGTTGCCTTTGCGCCTTGAACACTGTCGCAGGGAACTACTATTTTAATACCCGGCCAAGCTCTTACAGATGCGATATCTTCTGTTGCTTGGTGTGTTGCACCGTCAGGACCGGTCATAATTCCTGCGTGATGGCCGGCAATTTTTACATTTGAATTATTGTAGACAATTGTTGTTCTTATGGTTTCCCAGTTTTTCCCCGGTGAGAATGTCGCATATGACGAAATAAATACTGTTTTGCCACTTACTCCCAGACCGGCGGCAATTGCTGCCATATTTTGCTCGGCAACGCCAACTTCGAAAAACCTCTCAGGATATTTTTCTGCAAATTTATCTGCTTTAGTACTTTCTGTAAGGTCGGCAGAAAGTGCTACAACATTTGGATTTATTTCTCCGAGAGCAAGTAAGCCCTCTCCATATCCGGAGCGGGTAGCGTCTTTTGCTACACCATCGTCAAATATTTTTTCGTTTAGTTTTAAATCCTTGTTTAACATAGTTATCCTAATTTATTCCAATTATTGCTCCGAATTAATCCAAATTATTCGTATTCATTTATTCGTGTTCGCTTTTTATCTTTCCTTGCAAAGTTCTAAGTTCGGATAGCGCAAGTTTTGCTTCTTCGTCATTTGGCGGTTTTCCGTGCCACGTGTAGTTATTTTCCATAAAATCCACTCCTAGACCTGGAATAGTATGCGCGATTATTACTGTTGGTTTTTCGTGAATTGAACGTGCCTGTCGCACTGCATCCACAAACCCTTCTATGTTATTTCCATCGGTTTCTATAACATACCAGTTAAATGATTCATATTTGAGTCTTAAAGTCTCAAGGGGCATAACATTTTCTGTCGTTCCGTCAATTTGAATATTATTTCTATCAATAATTACCGTAAGGTTGTCTAAATTATATTTTGCCGCAGACATTATTGCTTCCCAAGTGTTACCTTCCTGATGCTCTCCGTCTGAAGTTAGACAGTAAATCTGGTGGGTTTTATTATCAAGCCTTGCAGCAAGTGCCATGCCTATTGCCTGAGAAAGACCCTCTCCCAGAGGACCTGAAGTGTTTTCAACTCCCGGAAGTGTTCCGCGGTGCGGGTGACCTTGGAGACGAGACCCGAGTTTTCTTAGTGTCTTTAACTCGTCCATCGGAAAATACCCTGCTTTGGCAAGAGTTGCGTAAAGAACAGGGCATATGTGTCCATTTGAAAGAACTACCTTGTCGCGCTCCTCCCATTCAGGATTTTTCGGGTCATGATTTAGGATATGAAAATATAGCGCAGTAAAGACATCAGCCATGCCCAGTGGACCGGCAGAATGACCGGAGCCTGCCTCCAGAAGCATTTTTATGATCTCCTCTCTTATCTCATTGGCAATAAGCCTTAGTTCCAGTTCTCGTGCGTCTGTTAAGTCGTCTATCATACTATCTTTTCCATACTATCATGAAATCAGCTACATTTGAAGAAAGTCTGCCTGTTATTACTTGAGAATTAACCTTTTCAAAGAAAGTAAAAGAGTCATTATTTTCTAAATATTCGTCAATATTTAAGTTTTGCTCAGTAGCTTTTTGTTTGGCAATATTATCTGCTATTGCTCCTGCTGCCTCCGTAAAATCCCAGCCGTCGGTTCCAATTGAGCTAAAAAGAGTATTTTCGTCAATTATTTTAAGAGCCTCAAGGCAAGTCTCCTGATTTCGTCCACCCTTACCGTTTCCTTTTACTTCAACTGTTGTTTCGCCTGCGGCTATTAAAATTCCTGAAGTTTCGAGTTTGGAAATAAGCTCCTCAGCCACATCTTTTGCTGTTCCATTAATTTTATCTGAATATCGGGTACAGTTAAGACTTAGCTCTTTTGCTTTTTCCTCTAAAGCATCAAGAACGGTTACATTGCTTAAAACTATAGTGTTTGTAACATTCACGAAATATTTATCATCGTGAGGATTATTGATAAAAGCCTCACGGGGCAGATTTATTTGCTCTGAAAGATTGTATTTATTTAATACACTTACCGCATCGTCTATCTCAGTATCGTCTTTAACAGTCGGACCGGATGCGATATAGCGGATATCGTTTCCGATAACGTCAGAATAAATTAGTGTTGCAACGCGTGCAGGATATAGAATTTGTGCGAGTCCTCCTCCTTTTACGTCAGACAAATGCTGGCGGACTATATTCATTTCCGTAATATCCGCACCCGACTTGAGAAGTGCTTTTTCTACGGCTATTTTTTGCTCTAAAGATATGCTGTGGGGGTGCTCAAACATCGCACTTCCGCCACCGGATACAACTACTAGGATTAAATCTTTTTCAGTCAGGTTTGAGAGCTTTGATATAGCATTTTGAGTGAAATCGACATTTTGCTGGGATATCACCGGATGAGTTCCCAGTGTAAATTGAATTTTATTAAAAGTTTGCTCTGAAGTATCTATGACATATCCTGCCGTTAGCTTTTCTCCTAGTAAATTCTCTAAAAGTTTTGAATTTTCTGCAGATCCTTTTCCAAATCCCAGTAAATAAATATTTGAATAATCATTTAGATTATATGTCTTATCCTTTATGGAAAGAATGTTGTCTGAAAGACTTATGTTTTTACTAAAAACCTGCTCGGGTTGAATGGAATTAAGAGCAGTTTCTATCAAGTCCAATAAGATTTTTCTTTCGGGTGAAACGTTTAAATCGTCGTAATTTTTAATAATTGGCATCTATACAGTTTAGAAGATATTAGTTATCTATGTAAAGCAATTATGTTATAATACTTATTGCGGTAAGGATAACCGATTATGCAAAATTATAATAATTTCTGCACATACACAAAAATTAGCTTCTGCTAACTTCGGTATTCCTTTCTTAAAATTTTAAATTATGAGTGATTCAAATAAAAGGGATGAATATATTAAAAAGCTTGAGAAAATAGCTTCTCTTTCCCGTGAAGAAGCAAAAAGATTGTTAATTGCAGAAGTTGAAGAAGATGCAAAAGCAGATATTGCAAAAATCATTAAAGAAACAGAAGACGAAGCAAAGTTAATAGCCCACAAAAAAGCTCAGGAAATAATTGCAGATGCTATAAAACACGGCGCATTAGATTTTCTCCCAGAATATACAGTTTCGGTCATAAAAATTGATGATGACGACATGAAGGGTAGGATTATCGGAAAAGAAGGACGAAATATCCGTGCTTTTGAAGACGCTACCGGAGTTGACGTTGATTTGGAAGAAAGAGGACTTATTCGTATTTCAAGCTTTGATCCCGTAAGACGCCAAATTGCAAAACAATCCTTGGAGCTTTTGATGAAAGATACGCGCATTCAGCCGGTGAGGATTGAAGAGGTAGTTGAGATGAAGAAAAAAGAGATGCAAAAAACTCTTTTTGAAGAGGGAGAACGTCTTGCACACAGTGTAAAAGCTTTTAATGTACACCCCGATCTGCTTTCAGTCTTGGGAAGATTTAAATTTAGAACATCTTTTGGCCAAAATCTTTTAGTACACACTCTTGAGGAAACAAAAATTGGAATGCAAATAGCGCACGAGTTGGGTGCAGATGTTGAGACCGTAAAGTTGGGGTGTTTATTTCATGACATCGGAAAAGTAGTAACAGATAAAGAAGGAAGCCATGTAGATTTAGGAGTAGATCTTTTAAATAGGTATAAAATCCCTAAAGAAATAGTAAATTGTGTAGCAGAACATCATGAGGATAAGCCATTTTCTTCAATAGAGTCCATAGTAGTTCACGTTGCCGATTCTATTAGTGGTGCTCGTCCCGGAGCCCGCCATGAGGATTTACAGGACTACATGAAAAGAATTAAGGATATGGAGGATATAGCAAAAAGCTTTAACGGAGTTGATGACGCATATGCATTTGAAGCAGGACGAGAGATAAGAGTAATAGTAAATCCGGGAAAATTAGACGACGTAGAGTCAACAATTCTAGCCAAGCGCATAAAAGACGAAGTAGATAAAAAAGTTATAGTCCCCGGCGTAGTACGTGTTACAGTTATCCGTGATTTCCGCGTCACCGAACCTAAAGAATAAGTCTTTCCCCCAGAGCCCAATCAAATCGGGCTTGACAAACTAATATAGAGTTTGTATTGTTAAATCAAGATAAAAAGATAAATCCACCTAATTTTACTTCAACCCTTTTCAGTTCAATTTTGAACACGGGTTGAAGAGCAATCTTTGGCGGATGTAAGAAAGTGTAATTGCTCTAAAGTCGCAAACACTTTCTAACAAAGGAGGTGATATTTAAATGTCAGTTACAAAAAAAGAACTAATAGAGTTAGTTGCTAAAAAAGGAAATCTTACAAATAAAGCTTCAAAACAGGCTGTTAAGGTATTTCTAGAAGGAATTCGAGATAGTTTGAAGCGCGGTGAAAAAGTTGTAATTACAGGATTTGGAACATTTTCTGTTAGAAGCAGAAAAGAACGAAAAGGAAGAAATCCAAAAACCGGAGAATCTATTAAGATCAGCGCTCGCAAGGCTCCGGGATTTACAGCAGGTAAAAGTCTTAAAAAAGCTGTTAAAGGTTGAAAATTCGCCTCAAACCTGAGAAAATCTGCCTACTATGAAAAAGGCAGTAGTTATAGTTGGTCCCACAGCGGTAGGTAAAACTTCACTTGCGCTAAAACTTGCTAAAAAATTCAACACTGATTTAATTAGCGCGGACTCAATTCATGTATTTAAATCCTTAGATATAATTTCGGGTAAAGATAAAGATGAATTTTTAGATATTAACGTTAAGTTAATTGATGTAATTCCCCCAACCAAATCGTTTTCAGTTTCACAATTCCAAACTCTTGCTGTTAAGGCGCTTGAGGAAATAAGTAAAGAAAAAAAACTTCCAATAATAGTTGGAGGAACGGGATTATATATGAAGTCTTTAATTGACGGAATTGAGACGTCAGAGGTAAAACCAAATTTAGATTTGAGGCGGAAGCTTGAAGCTTATAGCTTGGAGGAACTGCAGAAAAAGCTTAAAAGTTTGGATAAAAAGGTTTTTGAATCCATGAACGAGTCGGATAGGAAGAATAAGAGAAGAATTATCAGAAGAATTGAAATAATTAATTCTAGAATTATGAATCATGAATCAAGAATCAAGAAAGAAAATGGGTTTGAGTTTCTACAGATTGGACTAGAACTTCCACGAGAAATTCTCAAGGAAAATATTGATAAAAGAGTAGGCGAGAGGATTAAAAACGGAGGTATTAAGGAGGCAAAAAATTTGTTTAAAGACTACAAAAACCTAACCCAGCAAGTGAAAGACGCAAATGGATATAGGCAGTTATTTGAGCACTTTCTCGGACTTACAAGCTTGAAACAGGCTATTGAAAAATGGAAAATTTCTGAATATCATCACGCAAAAAATCAGATGACTTGGTTTAAAAAAGACAAAAGGATTACGTGGTTTGAAGCAGATAAAAAAGGTTTATTTGAGGCTGTGAGAAAAAGAATTAATGATTACTTAGCCAACTAGATGTCATCGCGAGTATAGCGTGGCGATCTCAGAGATTGCTTCGTTCCTCGCAATGACAACATACTTGACTACCTATATTCAATGTCCTATAATAAGTACAACCTTAGGAAGAAGGGTCGTCGCCCTGACCGTAGTTGGTCGGGGAGGAAAGTCCAGACAGGTTTAATGCCAGGGATGGAACGTAAGTTCCGGCTAGAGATAGCTAGTGTCTAACTCCTTTCCCCACATTTGGGAGTTAGAACAGGTACGGAATTAACCGGACCTGAGAGCAACAGAGACGAGTGGGAGTGAAACGGGCAATCCTACCTGCTGCAACCTCCGAACGATGTAGGACGCATTATCCATTCGCGTAATACGCGATGACATCGAAGTTTGAGGGCATAGATAGATGACGAACATCCCGATGTTACATCGGGACAACAGAATCTGGCTCACTCTCTTCCTAAGGTTTTTAAATGGTAAAATACCCCTACTATGAAATCTATAGAGTTCATAAACCAATACAAAAGTTTGAATCGCGCCCAAAAGCAGGCGGTCGATACTATAGAGGGCGCGGTTATGGTAGTAGCAGGACCGGGTACCGGAAAGACAAAAACTCTTACGCTTCGCATAGCAAATATACTCTTAAAAACCCAAATTAATCCTGAAAATATTCTGGCGCTTACTTTTACAGAGGCAGCCAGCTACGAGATGCGCAAAAGACTTCTTTCTATAATCGGACAAGATGCCTACCGCGTAGACATAACTACCTTTCATTCTTTTTGTAATAATTTTATTAAATCGCATCAGGAAGAATTTTCTGAAATAATCGCTTCTGAAAGTATAACTGACGTAGAACAGTTGCAAATAATTGAAAATGTAATAAAAAAAGAAAAGCTTTCTCATATAAAACCTCTGGGAGATTTAACTCATTATGTAAAACCAAGTCTTTCTGCGATTAACAAATTAAAAATGGAAAAAATCAGTCCCGAAGATTTAGAAAAAGGACTTAATTTGATGGAGAAAGAAATAAATTCGAGTGAGGATTTGAGAAACGAAAAAGGAAAATATAAGGGAGAAATAAAAAGTGTTTATAAGAAAAAACTTAAAGAAATTGAAAAAAACAGAGAGCTTGTAAAAGTTTATGCTAAATATCAGGAAAAATTAAAGGAATTAAAAAAATACGATTATTCAGATATGATTTTAGAAGTTATAAAACAGCTTGAGAATCATCCGTATTTACTGCAGTATCTCCAGGAAAAATTCCAATACTTTTTAGTTGATGAACATCAGGATACAAATTCTGCACAAAATACGCTGGTTGAAATGATGGCGTCATTTTTTCCGAATCCGAATTTATTTGTTGTAGGAGATGAGAAGCAGGCGATTTACAGATTTCAGGGAGCGAGCCTCGAGAACTTTTTATATTTTAAAAATAAATATCCCGATGCAAAACTTATAAATCTATCGGAAAACTACCGCTCTACACAGATGATACTTGATGCAACTTTTTCTGTTATTTCAAATAACGCTATATCCACAGAAATTCTTTCAGAAAGTATAGGACTTACTAAAAAATCCATACATATAGAGGAAAAAATTAAAAAAGCAGAATTCAACTCATACGATAGTGAGTATTATTGGATAAAAGATAAAGTAAAAGAGCTTTTGAAAACAACAAAAGCAAACGATATAGCAATACTAGTCCGAAATAATAATGATTTAAATCCCTTAACTCCGATTCTGGATAGCGAAAAAATTCCGTATGTTGTGGAGTCAGAGAATAATATTTTGGAGGACTTGGATATCGGAAAAATGATAATTATTCTGCGCTCGATTAATGAAAAAGATAATGATATTTATTGGTCCAGAGCGCTTTTAATGGATAATTTTGATATTCATCCTCTTGATGCTTTTAAAATACTTAGAACAGCTAAGGATGAGAAAACAAAAGTTTGGGATATACTGTCCAATTTAAAAACTTTGGATTCTTTAAAACTTCATGATGTAAATTCGGTAAAGAGATTTACGAATTTATATACAGACAAAAAAATTGGGTTTATAAAACTTGCTAGCAATAGAAGGCTTGACGAAATATTTGTTACTGTCATGAATAAGTCTGAGTTGCTTAGAAAAATTTTGGAAAAACCACATGCTCAGGAAATTCTGTCCAGATTTGCCCGCCTTTATGATGAAGTAAAAGAAATGGTCGGACGCAATGGCGCGTATTCTTTAAAAGACTTTATAGAATATTTGGATTTACTTGAGGAGCATAATGTAGCTTTAAAGAAAAACACTCACATAGTGCCAGAAGGTGTTATAAGACTTATGACAGTCCATAAATCAAAAGGACAGGAGTTTGATTATGTTTTTCTGCCTCAGGCATTTAATACGCATTGGGGAAATAAAAGAAAAAGGGGAGCTACATTTAGTATCCCATGGGAGTACTTAGAAAGAAAATTAAAACTGAATATAGAGGATGAAAATAGCGATGAAAGAAGGCTTTTTTATGTGGCGTTAACCCGCGCCCGAAAGAATATCTTTATAACATATTCAAATTCTTCAGAGGATGGGCGTGAGCAGATAGCATCACAATTTCTTACAGAAATACCCGAACAGTATTTAGAAGATATTGATATTGATAAGTTTGAGAAAAAGTTAGGGAAAAATTTAGAAAAAATATTTGCTTCCATAGAAAAAAATAAAGAACTAAATTTTTCAAAAGAATTTACAGCAGAAATATTTAGACGCCAGGGATTATCGGTAAGTGCTTTAAATAACTATTTGGAGTGCCCATGGAAATATTTCTTTGTAAATTTGGTAAGAGTTCCTGAGAAAATAACTGATGCAGGACTTTTCGGAAATGCGATTCATGAAAGTCTAAATCAATACATTATCGCATTTAAAAAAGGAAATGCGAGTAAAAAATTATTGCTGGATAAATTTTTAGAATCCAGATATCTAATTAGTATTACTCCGTCAGAGCAGGATAGATTTATAAAAAGAGGAGAAGAAGCCTTGAACGGATTTTATGATGAAAAAATAAAACATCTTTCAAAAGATGTGGAGTCAGAAGTCGACATAAAGGGAATAAGAATTAACGATGACACGATTCTTAATGGAAAAATAGATATGATAGAAATCCTGGATAAAAATTTTAAATCAAACGTATATGATTTCAAAACAGGTTCTGTAAAGTCCAGAAATGTTATAGAGGGAAAAGTAAAAGATGGTAAAGGAAATTATAAAAGGCAACTTGTTTTTTATAAAATTCTTTTGGGTAGATTCAAAAATGGATTATATAAGATGCAAAATGGGATTATAGAATTTGTAGAACCAAAGGATAATGGGGAGTATAAAAGGGAAGTATTTGATATTTCAAATGACGAGTCAGAGGATCTTTTAAAATTGATAATTGAGGTTTCAAAAGAGATAATAAATTTAGCTTTCTGGAATGAGAAATGTGAGGATAAAAAGTGCGAATATTGTCGTCTCCGTGACTATATAGCCTCATAATGGTATAATACATATATGGCAGATAATGACATTCCTTTTAAAATTCCTTTTCTTAAGAAAGAGCAGTTGGCTCCCGACACCTACTCTTTTTATTTTGAAAGAAGCGAAAAATCGCGTGATTTTGTAGCTGGGCAGTATTTTGAGGTAAAGCTTAGGATAAAAGACCCCGATGAAAGAGGGGATACTCATGTATTTACATGCGCATCATCCCCAACTGAGAAAAAATATTACATGATAACAACTCGTATTATAGAAAGTACCTTTAAAAAAGCTCTAGCAAAACTTAAACCAGGCACAATGGTTCAATTTAACGGTCCTTGGGACGATTTAAATTTCAACGAAACGGAGGATTTGCCACAAGTTTTTCTGGCAGGAGGAATAGGAATTACGCCATTTCATAGCATAGTTAAATATGCAGTGGATAAAAAACTGGAACTGCCTATGACCCTTTTCGTCTCATGGGGAAGTCTTGAGGAAATGTTATTTGATGAGTTTTTTAGAGAGGCAGAAAACAGATTAAAAGATTTTAGATATATTCCGACCGTAACGCACTCTGAGGATTTAAAAAATTGGAAAGGCGAGACGGGCAGAATTAGTGAAAGGTTAGTAAAAAAGTATATTAAAAAAGTTAGGAATAATAGATTCAGAATTGCGGGTCCTCCGGCACTTGTTAAGGCGATGAGGGAATTATGCGTGCAGATGAATATTCCAAAAGATAATATAATCTTCGAAGAATTTGAGGGATACTAAGTTAGTGATTAGTGATTAGTGATTAGTGATTAGTGATTAGTGATTAGTGATTAGTGATTAGTGATTAG
>Ga0210057_1008463_pt1 | contig 12183 bp, 11 predicted proteins | sample CryGeyCG2114_010_2_FD_183968 | JGI IMG/M metagenome (GOLD analysis project Ga0210057, IMG submission 183968) | Groundwater microbial communities from aquifer - Crystal Geyser CG10_big_fil_rev_8/21/14_0.10 (SPAdes) (version 2) | ecosystem: Environmental > Aquatic > Deep subsurface > Groundwater ...
AGTTTCAGAACTTTGCCGCCGGTTCTTTTACTAATATTTTATCGGAAGCCAGAAAGTATAGATTGTCTTTGCATTTAACTCATCAGTATACCGCGCAACTTAGCGAAGAAATGCAAGACGCTATTTTTGGAAACGTGGGGACATTGCTTGCCATGACTTTGGGCGCTCAAGATGCAACAATTTTAGCTCCAGAATTTGCTCCTGTTTTTGACGAAAACGACTTAATAACTTTGGAAAAGCACCATTTTTATATTAAGTTGGTAGTAGACAAAATGACAGGCGCGCCTTTTAGCGGAGTTTCTTTAACACCTCCTGCTCCAGAAGAGTATACCGGTAATAAGGATAAAGCCTTAGAATTAAGCAGAAAAAAATATGGTCGAAGCGCGCAAAATGTGGACGATAAGATTAGAAAGTGGGTAGAGTGCCCGTTTGATCTTGGTATGGCTATTGCTCGGGGGTATAGACACAAAACGGCTAAGGTTGAATCTGGTTTTGAGGTTGTAAAAGAAGAAAGTAAAGAGAAGTTAAATGGGGAGGCGGTATTAAGGAAATGAGTAATATTATTGTTTATTTGTTCAATTGCTGGATTATTAATTAACTTACATAATTTGGAGGTGAAAATTAATTGAAAACCAACGATAGACAGCTGGAGCTTGCTTTAAGTTCGCTAAAAGCCGCTAAAAGTTCGCTAAATTTGGCAATTGATTTGTTGTCGGGTTTTTCTTTTGGATCCTCTGGATTTAGTTCTCCGCAACAAAAGCAAGAGCCTTTAAGACCGTTAATCACGGGTGATTTTGATGGCTCTAAGGTTAAACTTAGCGATGGAAAAATATACGATGTAGCTCCCAATTATATAGCGAAAGCCCCTTTAGTTTACGGGGATGTTTTAAAGCTGGATAGGACAACTAAAGAAGGAAAGGCCTATTTTAAACAGCATAAAAGGGTTCGAAGAATTAGAGAGGATGGTGTTATCGCCAAAAAAGATGGAAAATGGGTTGTTGTAACATCTAGCGGATCTCATAAACTTGAGCCTTATGCTGTAGTGGGTTTTGGCGCTAAAGAAGGCGACGAGGCCACAGTACTTTTGCCCGAAGGTAATAAAACCGCGCCTTTTGCCGCAATGGAAAAAGTAGCAGGAAAAGAATGGAAAGAGGAAAAAAGAGAAGAGAAAAGTGAAATAAAAGAAAGTAAGGATAAGGAAGTAAAAAAAGAAGAAAAAAAGGTAGGAGAAGAGAATTCGCAAAGAGCTAAAAGAGAAATGCAAACGGTTAAAAAAAAGGTAGAAAAAAGGGTAGAGAAAGAAGAACCAAAGACATCGCCTAAAAAAGAAGTGGCAGATGACGATTTACGCTAAGTACATATTTATCTATTCGTCGTTGTCTTCTTCTTCGTCGTCATCCGAAAGGTGTTTTATATATGGGCGGGTCTTTTGTATGGAGTTTTTAGAAGGTTCTTTAATTGTTTCGTCCAAATTATAATTGGAGGGTGTAATTTGCGTTTTTTGCTTTGCTTTAGACCTTAAAAGCTTTAGGTTTTTTTCCGCTATAAAATTTAGCGGATCTAGTTTTTTTGCTTGTTTAAAATACCTTGCGGCCTTTTTTTGATTTTGTAAGTTTATAAAGCACACACCAAGTCTATTTAATGCATCTACGTTTTCCGCGTCTATTTTTAGTATTTCCTTATTTATTTTAATAGCGTTTTCCCAACTGTTTTTTAATGCTAAATCTATAGCCGTTTCCTTTAAATTTTCTACGTGTTCGTTATTTTGGTTCATAGGCAATTTAGGCGCAAGACCTAGGGTTTTGGAAAGTGTTAATCAAAAGGAAGATTAATAACTGCGGGGACTGTTGTCAACGGTCTGTTTGTGGACGGTTTATTAGTGTTAAAATGTTGGTATGGAAAGTAACAAAGAGCTTGTGGAGCATCTTAAAGTTATTGGTGTTTTAAGATCGATAAATATTGAAAAAGCGCTTTTATATGTGGATAGGGCCCATTTTGTTCCTTTAAGATATCAAAAATACGCATACGAAGATAGGGCTCTTTCTTTATTTGACAATCAAACTATTTCCCAACCTTTAACAGTAGTATTAATGCTTGAGCTTTTAAATGTTAAACGAGGCCAAAAAGTTTTGGATATTGGAGCGGGTTCGGGGTGGGTTACAGCTTTACTGTCTTATTTAGTTGGGACAAAGGGAAAGGTTTATGCTTATGAAATTAATCGGGATGTGGGGAAATTTGGTCAAGAAAGGCTTTTGTTAACGGGCGTTTCTTTTATGCGAGTGTCATTCGAATACAAAATTATGGATTACAGAAAAGAATCTTATAAGTATTCTCCATACGATAGAATAATTTCGGGCGCGGCATTTAAAACTATTCCAAAAGAACTATTAGATCAGTTGGCGAAAAACGGACGTTTAGTTGCTCCAACATTGGATTATAAAATGCGAGTAGTAAATAGAGTGGGAGATAAATTTAAACAATCATTTTTGCGAGGATTCTCTTTTTCTTTTGTACCTATTGTTTAAACCGTCTGTTTAAGCTGTCTGTTTAAATTAAACTGCCTGTTTAAACTGCCGATGGTTGGCTTTACTTGTGTGTCTTATAGTAAGTCAACCCCTGGCTTAGCAAAGCCTGGCTTTGCTAAGCCAGGGGTTAAAATAGGGTTGATAGTTGGGGGAGAGTGGAATAAAATACCAATTATGAGTGGTCATAGTAAATGGAAAAATATACAAAGGACCAAAAACGCAACCGATGCTAAAAGAGGAAAAGTTTTTACCAAATTAGCAAATAATATTACCATTGCAACTAAAAAAGGTGGGGGAGACCCCGACGGAAATCCATCTTTAAGAATGGCTATAGATATAGCAAAAAAGGCTAATATGCCTAAAGATAATATAGATAGGGCTATAAAAAGAGGTCTTGGTATTGGTGTGGGGCGCCATGTAGAAGAAGTAAGATACGAAGGTTACGCTTTTGGAGGCATTGCTGTTATGGTAGACGTTTTAACAGATAACAAAAATAGAGCCACTGCCGATATTCGTCTTGTTTTTAGTAGAAATGGAGGATCTTTGGGGGAACCTGGAAGCGCCTCCTATGTTTTTGGATCGGATCCTTCTAATCCTTCTTACAAAATCCCTATAGAAAATAAAGAAAAATTTTTTAGTTTTGTTGCCGAATTGGAAGAGTTAGATGATGTTTCGGATGTTTATCATAATGGAATAATCCAATAATTTTTAATTACTAATTTCTAATTTCTAACTAATGTCAAATGCTCAAATGTTAAAAGGGGCGACTTTGTTTGGGTAAGGAGTAGTTGGAAAATGGCGTTTTGATAATATTGGGAATAGACCCCGGAACTGCCATTACGGGTTGGGGGGTTTTAGAAAAAAGAGCAAAAGGCAGAACGTTAACGATAGGATACGGGTGCATAAAAACATCTCCCGGAGAAGATATGGAAAAGAGGCTTTTAGTAAAATATTTAGAGATTACTAAGATTTTAAAAAAATATCAGCCCCATGCTTTAGCTTTAGAACGATTATTTTTTAACACTAATATTAAAACAGCTATTAGTGTTGGGCAGGCTAGGGGAGTGGTAATGCTCGCGGCCGCGGAAAAACATGTGCCTATTTTTGAGTACACCGCCCTGCAAGCCAAACTTATAATAACGGGATACGGAAGGGCAAAGAAGAAAGAAATGCAGCTTAAAGTCGCGGATTATTTAGGAATAAAAGAAAAGATTAAGCCAGACGATGTTGCGGATGCTTTGGCTATGGCAATAACTCATATTAGTAAGACAGGGTAGATTAGAAGAAAGGGGTAAATTTATGAACACCTTAGAAAATAAAAAGATTAGATTCTTGTCAGCGAGTGTAGTTTTATTTGTTCTATTATTGTACTCATTTACTGCTCCAGCCAACATTAGATTGCAGATAACTGTATTTGCCACTTTAGTTTTATCTATAATATCCATCCTAGCCTTGTTTTTTTCCTACAAGCAAAAAAGCTTTTTAATTAGTCTTATTTTACCTATTCTTTTTGGCTTCTCCTCCTTTATGGTTTCATTTTTCTTTCAGAATTTATCTTTACTTTTTATTATAACCTTTTCGTTGTACTCTTCTGTTTTATACTATGTTAGTTTACTCGCTTTAAATATATTTTTGGTGTCGGACGAAAGGCAGAATGCGATACCTTTGGTTAGGCCAGCAAAAACCTTTTTAACGTTGGTAACTTTACACTCCTTATTTTTATTTATAACGGTTGTTTATAAATTACCCTTTCCTTTTTACGTACAGTCCCTACTGGCATTAATTTCTATTTATTTGGTCGCTCTTGAATACTGGTGGTTAGTTAGAATAAGAATAAGCTACGCCTTAGACAATTTGGAAAAACGCAGGCGCGCTTTTGTAAGCAATACGGCTTTTGTAATATCGTTTTTATCTTCGCAGGTATTTGTTTCTTTAAGCTTTTTACCAATAGAGGATTTTTTTAGATCTCTTTTTGTAATAACAACTTTTTATATTACTTCTAGCCTTATGGAGTCTTTCGAAAGCAATTTATTTAAAAAGAAGCAAATTGTTGAGTATATTATGTTATCTTTTGTATTAATATTTTTAGTAATGGTTGCTTAGATAAATCTCATTTTTTGTTTGCTAAGGCTGTAGGGTAGGGGAAGAGGAGTTTTTTTTATCATACCTTATAGTATGTTGATAATACACACGGGCTTTGTAGTAGACTATAGGGTAGTTTGTCACAGTATACTATGGGGTACATTGTCATAAACGCTGTTGCGACGCCTTTGTCATAGTTGTGGATAAGTTGTGGGCGGTAGTTGTGCGTGGTCTTTTAGCGTTATTTTAGTTCATTTACTCTTTTTTATTGTTTTCGATTGAGAAGATTTAATTAATTATTTGTTAATTGTTAAGTTTTATTAAAGACCACTACTCCCCAAATATATAGAATTAAAATATTTAATTACTCATTTAAGAGGAAAAACACTTATACGGTAAGTTTAAATCCTAGGTTTGAGCAAATTATGTACTTGTAGGACAGCCTTACATGTAAAGTCGTTAAATATACATTTAACGACAACTGCGGTTTAAGTTTGGGTCTTCTCTTTTTTGGTTTATGTTTACATAATTTGTTTAATGTTTTTATTTGTTAATTTAACTTTGATATACGGCGTTGGTTGCCGCCTACTCCCAGACTTTGTTTTTAGCTGATTATTAAGAGAAAAAATTAAACCCTGGTAAGGCTGTTGTAGCTAATACCAGGGTTTCGGTTGACTACTCTACGGGGGGGAGGCGGAGGAGGGTGCGGAGAAGATTAAGATTTTGGTTAATCTCCTCCTCCACAAGAAGGAGCATACATAGGCGGAGGCGCCTAATATCCTCCAACTTTTCGATTTTAACCCTCGTCTCCTCGATCATTCGGTCAGCTTCTTTGTCTTTCATTTTTAATCTCCTGGTGGTTGGGGGGGGGTTGGTTGATTGTTGGAGGGATTATAGCACATTCGCAAGCTTCTTTCTTGTTGGCGGTGGTTATGTAAGGTAGAATGGGAATATTAGAAATTAGAAATTTAAAAATTGCTATTAAAAGACTTACTTAAAGACTATTTGGAATATTTGGAGCTAAACCAAAACATGTCGCAGGGTACGATTAAAATGTATGACTTTTACCTTGGCGATTTTATAGAATTTACCAAAAAAACAATAAGCCAAGATCCAAAACCATTGGACATTACGGAAGATTTAGCAAAACGGTATAGATTAAATCTTAATAGACGAATTAGCGCAAAATCTAAAAAAGAATATAAGAGGTCCACTCAAAAAGTGTATTTAGTTGCCTTGCGAAGTTTTTTAAAATGGCTTAGTATTTTAAGGGGTATAGATACCCTTAATCACGAAAAAATCGCTCTGGGGCGATCTGAAGGCCGAATACCTAAATTCCTTGATGCCCAAAGCGTTTTTAGGCTTTTGAGTGTTCAAAATACCAATAAGAGATCTGGAATTAGAGATAAAGCTATATTAGAGGTATTATTTTCTACCGGACTGCGCGTTTCGGAAGCAGTTTCTTTAAACAAAAAAGATTTTACTCCCCAAGCTATAGAAAGAGGCGAGTTTAGTGTAATTGGAAAGGGCAGAAAGGTTAGAACAGTTTTTTTGAGCGCCTCGGCTAAAAAATCTTTGCGGCGATATATTGCCATAAGAAAAGACGAGTTTATACCTTTGTTTATTCGTTACTCTGGAAAATCTATGGACAAAGAGGATTTAGAAGGCAACTCTTTAAGGTTAACTCCTCGTTCTATTGAACGAATGGTTAAAAAATACGCGCTAAACGCCGGTATTGATAGCGATATATCGCCGCATACCTTGCGGCATTCGTACGCCACGGACCTTTTATCGAGCGGGGCCGATTTACGCTCTGTACAGGAGCTTTTGGGTCATAGCAGTGTTAGCACAACACAGATATATACACACATTACCAACCCCCGGCTAAAAGAGGTTCACGAAAAATTTCATAATAAATGAATAATTTGGTTAATACCTTATTTCTCATTCTAGATGTCGTTAAACTTATAGTTTCCCCTTGCGTTTTTTGTCCTAAATTAATTTGAGATGTTCAGACGTTTGGGGTTTTTAGACAGTTTAGATAATTTTGGATTTAAATATAAATAAATTTTTTTATCAATCCCCTAGCCCATCGTTAAATTATTTAAGGGTTTAAAAGTATTTTTGTAACTTGTTATAATAGTCTTATGGTTAGACAAAAAACAGTATTAATAACCGGCGCCTCGAGCGGTATAGGCTTGGAATTTGCTAAAGTTTTTGCAAAAAATGGCTGGAGTTTGGTTATATCGGCAAGAAGAAAAGAAAGATTGGAAAATCTTAAGAAGGAGATAGCTAGAAAGATTAAGGAAACAAGGGAAATTTGGGTAATAGAAAAAGATTTGGCCGATCCTAAGGCCGCTCATGACATGTTTTCTTGGTTGGATAAAAATAATATTAAGATTGATGTTTTAGTTAATAATGCCGGATTTGGATTGCATGGAAAATTTTTTGATACCAATTTAAAAGTCGAACAAGAGATGATAGATGTAAATGTTAAGGCAGTTGTTGGTTTAACTAAGGAGTTTCTAAAAAGAAGTAAAGTAGAAAAAGATGGTTGGTCAAAAAAAGGCATTATAAATGTAGCTTCTACCGCAAGTTTTATGCCGGGGCCTGGCGCCAGTATTTACTACGCAAGTAAAGCTTTTGTTTTAAGTTTTAGCAAGGCTTTAAGGTACGAACTTATGACTTTGAAGGTCCCTGGATTAGATATTTCTCCCTTTGTAATTACTACCTTATGCCCGGGACTTACTTGCTCCGAATTTCACTCTAAAAGCGGAATGAATTTAAGCAGTAGTAAAGTTATGAATTGGTTATATATGGACGCGAAAGAAGTAGCGGAGATTGGATACGGGGGCTTTATGAAAGGAAAGGCAGTTGTTATTCCAGGGTGGAAAAATAAAGTTATAGTATTTTTAATGAAGTCTCCGTTGAACTATGCTTTTAGACGATTTAGAAGCTCGTTGGAGAAATAGACGCCGCTTAAAATTTAAACTTTCTTTTGATTTTAAACAAATATAAACCTATTGGAATGACATCTCGTCAAGTTGTTGATGCGGTAAAAAAAGATTATCCTAACGAGAAAGTCGGGTATGTTGGCACTTTGGATCCTATGGCCAATGGTTTGCTTCTTATCGTAACGGGAAAAGATACAAAAAGAGTGGAAGAGCTGGTTTCTTTGCCTAAGGAATATGAGTTTAAGGTATTGTTTGGAATAAAAACCGACAGCGGGGATATTCTAGGTAAAAATTTGAAATTTAAAATTAAAAACTTGAAATTAAATATCACTTTCGCAAAGTTAAATACAACGATTAAATTCTTTCGGGGTAATTTAGTTCAAACAGTTCCTCTTTTTTCTTCTATTAAATACAAAGGACGGGAATTGCATAAATGGGGGCGCGAGGGGAAAATTAATGACGTGGGGTTATTAAAAAGAAAGGTAACAATACACGAAATTGAGCTTTTAAATTTTTATTCGCTCCCCCACTCCGCTTTTAAGAATATGGTTTTTAGTAAGCTGGCTCTATTAGATGTTAAAAGTGGAAAAATGTTCAGACTTGACGAAGTTTTAGAATCCTGGCAGAACTTTTTTAAAGTTTTTAAAAGCGGTCTCCCCTACCCTGTTGCCAAAATTAGAGCTACTGTTTCTCGTGGAACCTATATAAGAAGTTTAGCGGAGGATATAGGAAAAAGATTGGGCGCGGATTCGATGTGTTTGTCTATAAAAAGGACAAAGGTTGGTTCTTACGAAATAGGAGATTTGTCTAAAAAAGATTAAAAGATTTTCTGTGAAGAGGGCAAGGGCCGTGTTTTAAAATCTTTTCGAAATGCAATTTTGTTCCATACCCCTTATGTTTATCAAAACCATAATCCGGATATTTTTCGTGAGCTTCTTCTTTCATATATTTATCTCTTTCTACTTTAGCCAGAATAGAAGCCGCCGCGATAGTTATAGAAACACTTTCTCCCGACTTAAAAAATTTTATGTATCTTTTATAAAATTTATAATCGCTACAATTTTTGTACCCCGATAGGTAGTCGGAGAGAATGAACGAAGGCGGATTTTTTAAAGATTTTATACTGGAAAAAATAGCTTTATAGTTTGCTTTTTGAATCCCCAGAGAATCGATTTCTTTGTTTGAGATAAAGACTATGTTGTAGGAGATAGCGGTTTCTGTTATGTACTTATAAGCTTTTTTTCGTTGTAGAGGCGTCATAAGTTTGGAATCTTTTATTATAGGATATAATCCGATCCCGGAGCGGAATGTGGTTGGGGTGGTGGTTTGGAAACGCTCCGGGAGCGGTTGTTGGATTAAGCGCGGTTGAAGAATGACGGCGGCGGCTACAAGAGGTCCGGCAAGGGCCCCCCGACCCGCTTCGTCGCATCCGGCGACATAAAGTTTTTGGTTCCAGAGCCGAGATTCTATTAAAAAGTCGGGATATTTTGCTGTTAAATTAATATAACTTTTATAAATTTTATAATGGTTATAAATTTTATATTTTAATCCTTTTTATTTACCAAAGCTATCGAAGAAATCTCATCATTTTTTGAAAGCCTCATTATTATTACCCCTTGGGTGTTTCTACTTTGGGTAGTAATATCTTTAATAGGAACTCTTATTACCTGTCCGTGTGTAGAGATTATAATTAAGTCATCCGTACCCTCTTTTACCAATTTTGCCGAAACCACATTTCCATTTTTGGAGGTTACGTTAGCTGTTTTAACTCCGGAGCCGCCTCTTTTTTGTTTTGGATATTGGGCCACAAAGGTCTTTTTTCCATAGCCTTTGGATGTAACAATTAAAAGTTGCGGCTTTGGGGAGTTTTTGTCCGCCGATGTTTCATTTAAAGTTACCATGCTAACAATCAGATCGTTTTGTGAAAGTCTCATTCCTCTAACGCCAGAAGCAGTACGTCCCATTAAACGAACATCTTTCTCCGAAAACTTTATAGATTTTCCTTTTCTCGTTACGAGAATTACGCTGTCTTTTCCTGTTGTTATAGATGCCCACCCAAGATTATCCCCCTCTTGCAGGTTTATAGCTCTTATTCCAGAGGTTCTAATATTAGAAAAGTTTTCTAACGCCACGCGCTTAATTGTGCCGTTAGTTGTTCCCATAAAAACATACGCCGAGGTGTTTTTGATGTTTAGGGGTAAAAATTCTGTTATGGTTTCGTTGGAAGAAAGATCTAAAACATTTACGATTGGTGTGCCTTTTGCCTGCCTTGAAGCTTCTGGTATTTCCCAAGCTTTTTGTTTATAAACTTTACCCAAGTTACTAAAAAATAAAATGTCGTTGTGGGTGGTGCATGATTTAATGCCTGTTATAACGTCTTCTTTTTTTAAACCCGCCCCTTTTATTCCCTTTCCTCCTCTAATCTGTTTTTTGTAAGTGTCTTGCGTTAATCTTTTAACGTAACCGGCTTTGCTAATAGTTATAACAATATCCTCCTTTTTAATTAGTTCTTCTTCTTCGAAATCCTCCGCTTCGCTGGAAATAATTTTTGTTTTTCTTCCATCGGAGTATTGATTTTTAATAGTTATTAATTCTTGCTTTACAACCAAAAGTCCCCCTTTTGTTGATTGTAGGAGTTCTATACACTCTTTTATTTTTTTAACTATTTCGGCTAATTCATCTTCTATTTTTTTTCGCTCTAACGCGGCCAGCTTTCTAAGCTGCATATCTAGTATTGCTGTTGCTTGTATTTCCGAAAGTCTAAATCTTTCTATTAAATTATTTTTAGCAATTTCCGATGTTTGGCTTTTTCTTATAGTTTCTATTACCGCGTCTATATTATCTAGGGCAATTTTAAGACCGAGAAGAATATGTTCCCGTTCTTTGGCCTTTTTAAGTAGAAATACAGTTCTTTTAAATACCACAATTTGTCTATGTCTTATAAATTCTTCGAGAATCATTTTTATGGTTAAAAGTTTTGGTTCCCCGTTTACCAATGCCACCATATTCGCATTAAAAGATTTTTGGAGTTCTGTGTGTTTATAAAGATTGTTGAGTATTCTTTGAGGTCTTACATCTTTTCTAAGTCCAATAAATATTCTTATTTCGTTTCGACTTGTTTCGTCTCTTAGATCCGTTATTCCGTCTATTTTCTTTTCGCGAACCATATCGGCAATTTTTGCTATTAAATTTGCCTTATTAACCATAAAAGGAATTTCTTTTACAATTATTGCCACCTTTCCATTTTTAAATTCTTCTATTTCTATTTTTGCTCTTTGTACTACCCTACCCTTTCCTGTCGCAAAATATTGTTTAATACCCTCTTTTCCATAAATAATTCCGCCTGTTGGAAAATCGGGCCCCTTTATAAATTTTAATATGTCTTTTACAGTCGCAAGAGATTCGAAGGGAGTGTAAGGGTAATAGGGTGGCGCAAGGTTAGCGTTGTTGGTTGGAAGGATGGTTAAAGGTTCGGGGCTATCGAGCATAAAAATTAATGCGTCTATAACCTCGCCTAAGTTGTGGGTTGGTATACTTGTTGCCATGCCAACGGCAATACCTATAGCTCCATTTAAAAGTACGTTTGGTATTTTAGAAGGAAGTTTTTTTGGTTCTAAATATTCTCCGGAATAGTTTGGAATAAAATCTACAGTGTCTTTATCTATATCCGAAAGAAGCTCGCCCGCAATTTTAGAAAGTTTTGTTTCGGTATACCTCATTGCCGCCGGGGAATCCCCATCTATGGATCCAAAGTTTCCTTGCGGTGTTATTAATAGATATCTTAGGGAAAAATCTTGGCCCATTCTAACCATAGCGTCGTAAACAGAGGTGTCTCCATGAGGGTGGTATTTTTTTAATACTTCTCCGACAACCGCCGCCGATTTTGTAAATCTGGAGGAATGTGTAATTCCCTGGTCGCGCATTGCGTAAATTACTCTTCTTTGAACTGGTTTAAGTCCGTCGTGGACGTCTGGAAGCGCTCTCGAAACAATAACGGACATAGCATAGTTTAAATATGCTTTTTTAGCTTCTTTAGATATTGAGGCTAATATTATGTTGTTATTTGTATTGTCCATTGTATTTAAAATTGCCTTTGGATATTGGGCGGAAGTACGTTAGGAAAACTTTTTTTGATAATCTTTAATGACTCTTTCGACAAAATTATATGCCTCTTTGCTGTCCGTAGTTCCTTGAACCTTTACACTTCCCGGACCTGTTTGCGCGTACTTATATATTTCGAAAAAAGTTTGTAAATCTTTAATATGCCATTCCGGAAGATCTTTTATATTTTTTACATGGTTGTATCTTGGATCTTTATCATTAACACAGATTATTTTGTTATCTTGCTCGTTATTATCGATCATGTTCATTAATCCAACCACCCTTCCCTTTACGAGAGACCCCGGGACTAAGGGATGCGTCGAAAATACTACGGCGTCTGCCGGATCGTTGTCCGGTTCGTTCCAGGTGCGCGGCACATCCGCGTAATTTACCGGGTATGCTGTTGGTCCATATAAAACCCTGTCGCATTCTAGTATTCCAAACTCTTTATTTAACTCGTATTTATTATAGTCCCCGCGAGAAATTTCGATTATAAGATTTAATATTTGGGGGGCCTTGTC
>Ga0210057_1008464_pt1 | contig 12183 bp, 13 predicted proteins | sample CryGeyCG2114_010_2_FD_183968 | JGI IMG/M metagenome (GOLD analysis project Ga0210057, IMG submission 183968) | Groundwater microbial communities from aquifer - Crystal Geyser CG10_big_fil_rev_8/21/14_0.10 (SPAdes) (version 2) | ecosystem: Environmental > Aquatic > Deep subsurface > Groundwater ...
TAACTACCTTTTTGACATGAACACCTAAATCATCAGCAAGTCGTTTGACCTTTTCTTTGGCATCAGCAATTGCTTTACTTCTGGCTTCAGCCATAAGCAAATCCTGATCGTCAATGACAAATTGCAAACCGCTGATATTAGAGATACCGGCACCAGCTACGCCAGACAGAGCGTCACCGGCTTTTTCAGTATTTCGAATCTTGACAGAAATAGTCTGAGAAACCTCATATCCAGAAAGGATTTGCTCTCTCGGTGGACAAAAACCATTAGCGCAGATGGTCTCGGGGTGCGTATATCGTGGATAAGCATTATAACCTGTTGTTTTAATATCTCTATCTTCAACACTCAAACCCTTAAGCACGGACAAAGCAGTATTTATTTTTTCTGTTACAGTTTCTTGAGCCAAAGCGACAGAATCAGCTTCCTCTGTGACTGTAAAAGTAAACTGCGCAATATCTGGTGTGGCAAAAACTTCGCCTTCTCCTGTCACAGAGAGAGTTTCGTTTGGGAACACGCCTCTGCCAATGTAAGCAAATTCCTTAAGCGCATTTACAGATAGAACTATTAGAAAAAAAGTAAGTGCTAGTACTAGCACAAAAGACCATCTAATAACCTTCTTAAAATCCTTTTGGTAATCTTCATTCATACTTAATCTTAATTTTATATATTAATAAATAATAACAGTTATAAAGACGCCGTAATCTGTCAATTATTACACATTTTGTGCGCTTCAATAAGGTTTTCAAAAAGAGATAGGACTGTCATAGGTCCGACGCCTCCTGGTACTGGGCTTATGGCAGCCACCCTCTTAGATATTTTTTCAAAATCTACATCTCCAACACATTTTTTACCTGGTATCTCCTCGTCAAAATGCTCACCTGAAATAGTGTTAATACCAACGTCTATAATAACTTGTCCCTCACGAACATATTCTTCTGTCACAAGATGGGGATGTCCAGCGGCTACAACAATTATATCTGCCACCTTGGTTTTCTCTTTAATATTGGCTGTTCCTCTGTGGCAAACAGTTACTATTGCTCCTTGTTTTTTAAGTATTTCAGCTGTCGGTTTGCCTACCAAAGCAGATCTGCCGATAATAGTCACTTTTTTACCAGACACATCTATTCCATATTCTTTTAGCAGAGTTGAGACGCCCTTAGCTGTGGCTGGTACAAACTTTGGATTTCCTTCTAGAAGCTTTTTAGTGTTCTCCGAGGTCAAACCGTCAACATCTTTCATCGGGTCTATATAGTCAATGACTTCTTGTTGATTGACATCTTCTGGGAGAGGTAGCTGAACAATTATTCCACAGATTTTTTTATCCTTGTTATATTTTTTTATAATTTCCCGCAAGCCCTCTAAAGTAACATTTTTTGGTAATTCTCTGTGAATAATATTTGCCCCGATAGACTTGCCAAAAAGTTTTTTCTGCTCAATGTAAGCTGAAGACTCCGGATTTTGACCTACTTGAACTATGGCTAAAGTCAGCACATCCTTTGCTCCCTTTATGTATTGGGTCAATTTTTGTTTTCTTTTGTCGCGAATTTTTCGCCCGTCAAGGATTAGCATAGAAACACTCTATTAGAGTTCAATCCGAACATCAAGTTGGGTGTCCAGCTCAATTTCTGGCAATTCATCTTCTTCAGTGTCTTCAGCTTCTTTTTGTCTTTGTGGTAAATCTGGTAGTTTTTGAATTTGAAGTATTATCGAATCAACGTTTTCTGTGGTAATTAGTTCAATACCAAGACGAGTGGCAATGTTTATAAGAAGTTGGGTATGACCAACAGATTCTATTTGCTGTGCAAGATCGTCGAGTTCTCCCGCTTCAACAAAATCCACCTTCTCATCGGAAACTTCGTAAACCCCACTTCTGGCAGTTACTCCTCTAAAATCTTTCGCCCAAAGACCGTGGAAAATTTGCATATATACACTTGGAGTGTTTTGCCCACCGGCAAACTCTGATATTTTTTGCTCAAAGTAGTCATATACGTTAATCTCTAGTTCTTTTGTTTCGACCTCTGCCATCAAGAGAGTGCCACTTGCACTCATGTCTTCTGATATAGTCGTTTCCTGAATTGGCGCTCTGGTCTTTTCCTCCAAAATATTTGCAGCTGTAATTGAGAACTCTCGTGGAGCCAGAGCGTATTTCTGTTGGGCAGAAAAAACCGTGTCAGCTTCTCTGGCAAAACGTTTTGCTTTTTCAAAAAAAACTATTGCCTGAGCAAATGCTCCCGTCTCAATGCTTTCTTCACCTTCTTCTATAGCCTGATCAGCCAAGTCCACTTGCGTTTCTGCTTGCAACTTGATCCTTGTGTTTTCAGCAACCCCAATACTATCTCTGGCTGAAACAATAGTCTCTTTCGCCTCTAGTCTTTTCCTATCGGCAACATCTTTTAGATTATCTTTAGATACCCCCAATTCTTGTTCTGCTTTTGAACGAGACTGTAGGGCGCGGGTAACGCGTGTCTGAATTTTTTCTTCCACATCTTCCCTGTTGGCCTGAGCAAATATTCTTCCATGTGCACGCAAAGAAGATTCAAAACGCGATTCAACTTCTACTAGTTCTTCGGTTGATATTCCTTCAGCGCCTTTACTCACCTCCCCTTGATATTCATCAAAACGTGCTAACAAAAGATCTTCTTTCCTGTCGTCAAGCTGACCAACAGATTCCAATTCCACCATCTCCTGAAGACGTTTTTCTGCCAAGCTCTGTTTGTAAGTAATTTTTTCTTCTGTTTTTACATGTGCAAAACCCTGAATTGGCTCAAGTATTTCTGTTTTAACCGCGTAGAGAAAATCTCCGGGTAAAGTGTCCGCAGATGCAACTGTAACACTTCCGCCAACCAGAAAGACAACAATAACTAATGGAACTACACCGAACCGTACTAAATTGGCATGAATTACAATACTCCACCAAGACTTTGGTGCCGGAGTATTTATAGTACGCAAAAGATTCGTTCGAATACTAGATTTTTCTGCATCAGAAATGTGCACGTCTTTACCTGCCTTTCTCAATAGTTCTTCTGTTCTGCTGAAATCTTTTTCCATATTAGTTGGTATATTTTTTTAATTTCTCTATTCCCCTATTTATTCGCACAGATATATTGTTAGCACTCTCACCAACTATTTCTGCAATCTCTTTCGGCGAAAGTCCGTCAACGTATCTAAGTGTAACAGCCTGGCGATATGGTTCTTCAAGCTTATTAAGCACCTCCATAGCCTTTGACAATTCTGCCTGTATAATCATTTGTTCATGTGCGTTATCGGGTGGTTGAAATGGATTTTCTTCATCTTCGGTTAGCTGTTCAAGTGATATTGATTTCTTTTTCCTATAATAATCAATAATCAAATTGTTAGTAACCTTATATAAAAAAGCTCGAGCATCATAAATATCATTTCCTTTTTGCAAATGTCTCCATGTTTTTGTAAAAGCATCTTGCATTAAGTCTAGAGCTATTTCTCTGTCAGATACTCTAAAGTAACAATGTCGGAAAATAGCATCTGACAACTCGTCATAACTCTCAATAAACTGTTGCTGTACTGTTTTTTCTTCCACAGATAAAGACGTTAAAAAAGCTCTTCTCTTACGTTACTTTTGGGCCAATTGATCTCTGATGTCCCGAAGAAGCATTATGTCTTCTGGTGTTTTTGGCTCTTCTTTTGGTTTTTCTTCCTTGCGCTTAAATGTGTTTATTTGTTTTATCACAAGAAAAATAACAAAAGCAACTATGAGAAAATCTACAACATTGTTAATAAATAAACCATAGTTTAATGTTACTGCTCCGGTTTCTTCGGTTGCTGATTTAAGTGTCAGCGTGAGACTGGGAAAATCCACCCCGCCCGTAATAATTCCAATTGGAGGCATTATCAAATCGTTAACAAGAGAAGTTACTATCTTGCCAAAAGCAGCACCGATAACAACACCAACCGCTAAATCAACGGCATTCCCTTTGACAGCAAACTCTTTAAACTCACTTAATATTTTCATACCAAGACTTTATCTTCTAACATTAAACTTATAGTAACAAAAAAATAAAAGCGCGCGACATTTGTGTCACACGCTTATCTGGGGGATTCCTATGGATGATTCAAGCGCTGTCAGTCTTCTACTGGCGTGCCTTCTGGTCTGCCAGTTCTTTTCGATTAATCTCACATTCTCGAGGAAAATCGAAAGCCAGTCGTATTTTATCGCCCTGGATTTCAACCACTCGAATAGTACCAATTGGATTTTTCGGATCGCCGATGACTACTTCCTCGCCCACACGACGTGTAAGTACCAACATACATAGATTCCTTTCAGATAGAAGGTATCCTCCCTGATCCAGACTGGCAACACACCAGTCACTTCTACCGAGAACATAGCACAAAATATGCGTAATGTCTATACACTAAATACTAAAATGGGGCAAACCGAAGTTTGCCCCATTGTACAGCATCCACCCTTACAGTGAGCCGTACGTGGAATCATAAAGCGCTTCATTTTGCGCCTCCTTTCTCTATATTAATTATACAAAACGTGTCAAGAGTCAACTACTGATTTAAGCACCCTTGCGATTTTACAACTTCTGCGGGCGTTGGACTAGACCCCGCCTTTATTTCATCAACTCTTTTTTGTCCAAGTTTTTGTACAAAACAATTTTCCATATTTGGTGTTATCTCACTTGGCAGAGCAGATACATCAACGCCGATCGCTTGAAGAGTAGCCTCTTGTTCTGCTGACAGCGCCGGATGCTGATCTTCAGAAACACCTTCTTGCCTAGATTCAAACGGATTAAACACAGATTGTAAGTATGGATTTGTAAACCAAAAATATGCGAGGACAGAAAACCCCACAACCGTTAAAAGCCCGATAACGGCAAGCAGATTCCAAAGTAACTTAAAGATAGTCTTCATTTTTTATCATCACTATTTTTAGGAATAATGGTGTGCGGTCTGGAAGCAGAGAGCGACTCTTTGTATGTTTTATCGTCAATATTCAAAAACACAAGATGCTGTGGGACAATTTTGTATACTATTTCTTTTGTGGGCTTGCCATGGTTTGACTGAATGCTATCAAGATCTCTAACTGGCCATATTTTAGTGTTGTGTTTTTTTTGAAGATTTGTAAATTGGCGCAGTATTTTCTTTTTCTCACCTCCATGAACTTTTGTTGCGTGACCGCGAGCAGATATCGAGACGTATTTCGGACCAGCACCAACTACTATCGACACATTGTTGTTCTCTGATATATTCGTGTATTTATCTGTGTTTTTGGTCGTTACAAAATAAAAATTAAAGCGGTTATCTACCACGTAATGGATAGCCGAACTGTACGGAAGTTTACTATAACAAGTGGAAATAACTGCCACATTGTTGTCTTTCAAAAAACGTAAAGCATTCTTCCTCGTCATAATGTATGATTCATCATTATATATCCGTTATTTTTTTCTTTCAAATACGGCACGCTGGCAGAATATTAGTGGTTACCATATTATCCTGCAATCTATTTGATTTCTGGTTTTTCAACAATTATTCTGGCAAGTAGATAAGAGATAGTTGATTCTGCGCCTTGATTTAGATTTATTTCTTTCTCGCCAAGGCCATCATAGCAACCACCGGTGGTATGCGAGTAGACAACCTGACTAAGCAAATTGTTTCCCAAAAACCAATCAAAAGCCTGCTCCATATATTCTAGATATGACCTATCCACGATCACCTCGTATGCGGTACTAAGAGCAAGCACCAAAGCGGAAACCTCTTCTGGTTGTTGATCAAAAAGATGTTTAACCCCGCCACGATGATACCACCCTGCCTGACCAATCGGCACACAAACACCACTTTCAAAAGATTTAGAAACAAGAAAATCCAGTGCGGCTTTCCCGGCTTTAAAATACAAATAGTTTCCGGTCTCCCTATAAGCAAGCAGAAGGGATTCTGGCAGAAGTGCGTTTGAGTAAGCCAGAATTTCTTCAAACCAACTCCAGTCCTCGCTCGAATTTTCGTTATAAAGATCTAATAAAAAGTCCGCATATTCTACAAGCTGTCTTTTCTGATCCTCGGTTCTTTTTTCTTCCGGCAACGAGCAGATTGCTTTGATGATAAATGCCACAGCGCGTGGTGATTTGACTCTAGTTTCCGAGTTGTATATCCATTGATTCTTTAATAGTTTTTCTGAACGCTGTTTAATACTCTTGGGCAGAGAACCGGAAGCCGCTACTGTAAGCGCCCAGAGTGTTCTAGCATTCGCGTCTTCAAGATTTTCTTGCGTATTTCGTTCCTGATGAAATGTCCTGTCGAAATTCACATAATTTTCGAACCCCACATCCTTGCGTGCAGCAAACTCAAGAAATTTGCTATATATTTCAGCCACACGTTCAGAGTTTTTCCCACCAGACATATCGTGGTACCAAGAAGCAACAATCAGGGCACGGGCATTGTCGTCCAGTGTGTAGCCCCAGTTTGGATCCGGATCGTCTAAAACAGCAAATTGCAAAATGCCAAATTTATCTGTCATCTTGTTGAGATGTTGTAATTTGATTGGCGGTAAACTCCTTTCTTTCTTTGCAAGAGCCGGAGAAATTTCTGTAAATACGCTCATGTATGAGAGTGCGACATTTGGCCAAATCATGCCTCGTGTCCGAAAATACGCAGCCCTGCCCATTTTTGAAAGAGTATCTCCGTCAGCAAAAAGATCTACAACCTTTCGTGCAAGAACGTCGCTATCACCAAATTCTATGAGGCCGCCAATTTCCGGTGTGATTACTTCTGTGGCCTGCATAAAGGGTGTTGAAAGAACCGGCCGTCCGGCACCTAGCGCATACGTAAACGTTCCCGAAACCGCTTGATCAGGATTCTGAGACAAAGATAGATATATATCCGTCGCCTGCAACAATCTTAGAAGTTCCGGTGTCTTAAAATACTGATTATAAAAATGTACATGATTTTCTACTCCAAGTCTGTGTGCCAGACCAATGAGTTCATTCCTATAGACATCTCCTTCTCGTTCAAGCACTACCGGATGTGTAGCGCCAATAACCAGATAAACAGTATCTGGATATTTTTTGACAATTTCCGGAAGGGCGCCTATACCATATTCAATACCTTTCCCTCTACTTAGTAATCCAAAAGTTGAAAGCACTCGTTTACCAGAAAGCTTTAGTGCAGCTTTTACCGTGTCACTGTTAATGTACGGCAACGGGTGAATGCCATGCGGAATAATTTTTACTTTTTCCTCTGGCGCACCATAGACTGAAAGCAGAAGCTCTTTTGAGGTTTCAGTCATAACGATAAGACGATCCGCTCTCTCAACAATTTTATCCATAACGTATTTCATTTCCTCCGGGGGATTTGGTAGAACAGTATGGAATGTAACTGTCACAGGTTTCTTGATCTCTTCTAAAAATGCCGAGATATTTTTACCATAATCTTTTCCATAAATACCAAATTCATGCTGAATTGAAACCAACTTGATTTGTTTCATATCATTTAATTTTTTTGCAGCCTCCCGATAATCTTCTTCTTTATTTTCCGAAATCTTAAAAATAACTCTTTTCGGGTAACTGTAGTCACCAAGTTTGTCGCTGTTGAGCGCAACAACTTTTATTTCTTCTCTTGGTACAAACAGTTGGTCAAAATGTAGAATCAGGTCGGCAGTAAAAGTTGCAATACCACATTCGCGCGGAGGGTAAGTAGTTACATACGCAATCCACATTTTTTCTTGTGGTTGCTTTTTTGTATCTGACTTAGAATAAAACATATTTGTTATACATTTAGAGCTTCCAAAAGTTCTTTGATAGATCCGGTTGCAAGACCCACAGAATTGTCACTGGCACCGTAGTAAACATACAGTGTATCTCCGTCAATAAAACCCCCCGTTGGGAAAACAATGTTTTTTTCGTATAGCTCACTCGGAGATAAAATGTCGTACTCAATTCTTGATACAAGCTTGGTTGGATCTTCCAAATCAACAAGCGCCGCCCTGGCAGTATATTTAAGTTCATTGGTTCTATCATCTTGCGTTACATGATGATAAATAATAAGCCAGCCGTCCGGAGTCTCTATTGGAGGCAGGCCCGGACCAATTTTCGCATCATCTGAATGTGATGGCTTCATGAGAAGAGTGTGGTCTCTCCAATGCAACAGGTCGTCTGACCAAGCAACCCAAATTCCAGGTACATCAGGTAGCTCGGATACCGGAACGGGTAGACCTTCGTCAACATGTTTTGCAAAGGAGCTACTAATCCAAGATTTAGTCCACCGGTTTGGCCGATGCAACATAACGTATTTGCCATTTATCTTTTTTGGGAAAATCACAATATCTTTATTGTCGGAATTTGCCGGAGAAATAACGCCCAGATTTTCATATGAAATAAAGTCTCTGGTTTTTAGAAGAGCAGTCAAAGTCTCGAGCGGTAAAAACCGCTCAAGAGGTTCCCCGTTCTTCATAATAGGACTGGGAACCGCTACGTAGGTTACAAAATAATCATCGCCTATTTTTGTAATGCGTGGATCCTCAACAGCTCCTTTATCAAAAAACTCTTTTGGACTAAAAACCGGCTCATCTGAAACACGGGTAAAATTTATGCCGTCCTTACTTTTTGCCAATCCAAAACGAGAAACATAAGAGTCTCTTTCACCGACAGCACGGTAGAGCATGGCTATCTCGCCATTTGTCTTAACAACACCCGGATTAAAAACGCCTTCCGTTTCCCATGGAAGGTTCTTGTCCGGCACAAGGATTGGTCCGTCTTTGTATTTTATGAGTTGAAACATAGCTTTTTTGACGTGTTCGGTGGGAAAAGTCAACATGCCCCACGACTTTTGGAGTAGATTCTAATCTTAGCTAAAATCGCCTATAATATCCAGTCTTTGATTATTGCCACAGTTTCTGACGGATTGTTAACTCTGATGGATTTAATACCAGATTCAAGCACAGAGTAGTCGTTACCACCAAGAAAAAGCGCGTCACCTACAAAAACTACTTCATCTTTTCCAACATTTTTCTCATCAAGCAACTGCTTTAAACCAACGGCCTTTGTAAAACCCTTTGGTAAAATATCTACAGTGGTCATGCCTCCAATTGAGGCAAGTATTTCTGGCACGTCTGACTCAAGTTTGCTTTTAATCTTTTCCCTCTTTTTATGATCTGGATCCCACAACTTCTTTTCTTCAAGAGGCGCGTTTTGACCTAAAGCAGAAAAGGAAATCTGCGTACCCCTGTCTTCTATGTATTCTCCATAATGACTTTCTGGAATTTCGAAATCTTCTGAAGCAATTATTTCTTTTAGAGCTTTAATAACTTTTTGTTTAACATATTCCTCGAAAGAAATTTCTTTTGTTTTTTGCCAAGAGTCACTTTGGCCATTGTACTCGTATTGTTTAGTGCCATTTGTTGCCAAAAATATTATATTTTTATGAGTTTCAGAATTTTGTGGCACAGTTTTTATCCACTCTGAAAGAAACTGGTCTTCAAATTGCTTAAAAGAACCGCCAGAGATAATTACAATCGGTACACGTTCGGAAAGCACCTTAAGCATCCCCGCCATTTCTTCATCAAGCTTTTCTTTACTTTCTGTAAGTGTCCCGTCCAGATCAAAGACTGCAATTTTATATGTAAAAGACATAACGATATTTTAGCATTTACAAACCGTAGAAGTTAAAACTGTTTTTGAGGAGCTGGGTGATGCGAATAGATATATTCCTGAATTTTATACGAAGCATAACCCAATAGGCCAAGCTGCAATGTTGGAGTAAGTCCGGTCTTTATGATGGGTATAATTGGCATCAACTCATTGTATGCCCATCTTGCCGTATTCAAGCCATACCATTCATTAAATACAGCAACTATTACGCCGATTGTAAATACCAACCATACTTTATTCCTAAGTGAACTAAAGTATATAAACGGCAACAATATAACAGTGATTAAAAACGCATCAAAAAGAGATGCCCGCGCCAGAATAAATTCAGTAATTTCGCCGCCCTTATAATTCAGATATAGAAACACATGCAAATTTTCCCAAATAAGATTAAGGATAAATGCTGACAAAAAAATGACGCCTATTCTTTTCATATCAAGACTTTAGCAGATTAATGATGAGCAGTCATTATATAAAAAGCCCAGCATTGCTACGAAGCCTTAACGACACATCAAGGAAGGCGCAAGGTCAGGCTGAAGATATGCGGCTGATAAAAAACTATTAAAAAATCTTATCTAAAGTACCTAATTCCTCTTTTGCAAACGGAAGCCATGATATGCAAGTAGTCCGATAAAAATTACTCCAAGCCAGCTCGCCCATATAGGGATGCCCAAAGTGCCAATCCATACCGGCCAACCAAAAATGATCCGCAAAAAATGGACAGTGGCAACAATCACAAACACGACTGTCACCGTAGTAAGATATGCTTTTGTTTTCATATCCTAAATTATATCAGGTTATAACTAATTACACCGATGAGTAAGACACATCTTCAGAAAATTTCTAAATGGGTCAGAGTCCGACGTTTATGCTGAACATTTTATCAGACCAAGAGTATATGAGTGGGGTAAGAGAGAAGCTTAATCTCATCTATGGATTTAACCCCGTAGCCAGATAGTACCACTTTCAGATCAGGTTACTTTTAACCAACTTAACAATCTCATCTAATTCCTCTAGCGGAGACTCTACCCTACTTCCAGGCCTATAAAGAAACTTTCTCGGGTCGTATCCTAAAATGCCTTTATCCCCCTCTTTTCTTGGGACAATGTGTAAATGTAGATGATTAACTCCTTGTCCAGCTAGCACTCCTTCATTCCATGCATAGTTAAATCCTTCAGCATTAAAAGCTTTTATAAGAGCCTCTTTAATTTTCTTTCTTAATGACAAAACAGCATCAATCTCTTTTTGAGTAAGTTCATCAAAAGTTGATACACACCTCGTCGGCACCACGAGCATATGACCTGGAGTTATAGGGATATTTGTTGGGAAAGCAAAGGCAAGATTGTTTTTCACAACGACCCTACTCTGCACATCAGGATTATCACAAAATGGACAGATTTTCATAAAGTTATATTAGCATTTACCGGGGTCATTGTCCGAACGCTATCCTGAACGTTTTGTGTAATCAGGAATATATGAGAAGTATGTGAGAAACGATAAAGTTGGTCAAAAATTATCTTTAGGAGGATAAGTTTCCAAAAACCATCGGGTCACTTCATTATTACCGTCTGCAAACATCGTTTGATTTCTTCCAGACAAAGAAGAATACTCTTGGACCATAATCAAAATATTTCCATGAATCCAAGAGATCTCATGACGCTCTGGTTTGTCCAATGTATATCCATTTAATTCTATTGTCGTCGGCAACTGATCTCCCCCTTGTAACATAGTGTCATAGGCGAAATGAACATCTTCTGGATTTTCAATGGTCAAAAAGTGGACTATCCTCAACTGATTATCACTTTGATATCGTAACTGACTAGTGTCCGCACACACTTCACGTCCATTTAACTGCTGACAACCACTCTCCTTATCTTCTCGGAAGAGTGAGTAATCCCCTATCATATTGGGAAAACCCTCATCCTGTTCCAAAGTCTCCTGTTTAAGATCTTTATCAAAAAAAGAATTAGTTTGCCCAAAATACAAATAAACAAAAAAACCAATTAAAATTATACTGGCTATTACTAAAGAAACTGATATTTTTTTCATACAAAAAATTATATCACTTTTTGTAGTTTAAATAAGATCAATCGTGGGTCCATATCCGGATTTGAACCGGAACTGAGAGTTCCACAAACTCTAGTGCTAACCATTACACTATATGGACCATACATACACACTTACAAATAATGTGCAGACGCCTACTAATTATACGTAGGTGCACTCTCTTTTATACCAGATTTATGGTTAGAAAGTCGAGCAAGTGCGTAAAGAATACTTGATAACCTATTCATAAACGCCAAAGAATGTTCACTGACTTTTCTCCACTCCTCTTTCATTTTATTATTAGCAGTATCAATTGGCTCCCGTACTTCTACCACCCTCCTCTCTGCACGTCTGGCAAGAGTTCTGGCAAAATCAAACAAAGAAGCGAGCTCTGTACCACCTGAAATAAAGAAAGAGTGTATCGGCGGAAGTTCTTTTTCTATCGTATTGATGATGTCTTCCACCCACTCAATTTTTTCTGGTGTGATACTTTTGTCGGCTCCGGCAACTTCTGCCTGCA
>Ga0210057_1008465_pt1 | contig 12180 bp, 13 predicted proteins | sample CryGeyCG2114_010_2_FD_183968 | JGI IMG/M metagenome (GOLD analysis project Ga0210057, IMG submission 183968) | Groundwater microbial communities from aquifer - Crystal Geyser CG10_big_fil_rev_8/21/14_0.10 (SPAdes) (version 2) | ecosystem: Environmental > Aquatic > Deep subsurface > Groundwater ...
ACTTTTTATCTCTTCAGATAAATTTCTTATTGTAACTTTATCTGGCTTCTCGTTTGTGCCTGCTATAAAAAAAGCGGAACCTAAATGAAATCCGCTCAAAACAATAACGCCGGCTACTGACAACCGGATTACAAAAGTTAAAAAACTCTTAGAAAAATTTGTGAGCATAATCCTAATCTACGAATTTATCCGAATGCCCCAAATAGTTATTCGGAGCATTTGGATGCCATTTGTGGATTTGGATTATGATCATCCGGAGATTTTAATTTTCTTCGTTCTTGTTTTAGCCAATTTGGGCAAGCGGATGGTTAAAAGTCCATTCTTCATAGACGCCTTTGCGTTATCAGAGTCAACGTCCTCTGGCAGAATTATGGATCTTGAAAAAGGACCCCAAAAAAGTTCTTGGTAATAATAGTCAGAAGACCTTATTTTTTCCTGCGTCGCCCTCTTACCTTTTATGGTGACCATGTCATTAGTAACGGCTATGTCTATGTCGTTTTGGTCAACGCCGGCTATGGTTGATTGGACGACGATGTCGTCTTCGGTCTGGTATACGTCAACCGTCAACTGGCCGTCGTAGTCATCATCGCGGGTCTTTTTAGAAACTGCTAATATCGGAGTCGCCTCATTTTCATTTGAAAAAAAATTATCCATGGGTATTTAAATTTAAAATTTAAAAATCAAAGTTTAAAATGACAATGTAAAGTTAAAAATTGGATAATGATAAAACCGTTTTGATATTCTTCCATTTTTACATTTTAATCTGTCATTTTCCATTTTGATATTTACATTTTGCATTACATCAACTGGCTTGTGGCAGTTGATGCATGCCACGCTCTTTAATCTTATCAAATAATATTGACACTAGGAAGGCCAGAATTATTAACAGGAAGGTGGTATAGACCAGGCCGATGACCGGATTGGCTGATTCCTGGGCGAAAGAGATGAGCATATTGAATGTCGCATGGAAAAGCGTCGCGATGGCGAGTCCGAACACGAGTAATTTCTTCCCGTGTTCTTGAAAGAACCAGGACATGGCCAGGAAATATCCCATAAGTCCTGAAGCCAAGGCGTGAAGAAGGGTTGCGCCGATGAAACGAAGAGCCAATGTATTGAGAGCCGTGCCAACTCCGCCGGATATCAAACCGAACATAACCAGCATGTTCTCTATTGCGGCAAATCCGAGAGCGGCGGCTATCATATATATCATTGCGTCTATCGGTTCGTCGAATTCCGGACTTCTGACAACCACCAGATAAATGGCAAAAAACTTCAGGAATTCTTCCACAAACGAAGACCACAGAAAAAAGGCCGGCGTTCCTTGATAAAAAAATTCAAAATCAAATACGTTTTTTAATTCGGAGAATCCTAACTGGAGCAAAACGGCGAGAGGGGAGATGATTATCCCCATCAAGAACGCTTTGGTCAAAAGCGACTTGGGTTCCGGATGACAATCCTTTCTCAAGTAAAAAGAGAGCCACACAAAACTGGGCGCAAGGCCGAGGGCTACTAATGACGCCGCATAAACAGGAGACATACTTTCATTATATCCTGTTTCTTCAAAGAACTTTTACACAGCCCTATCTGTTAAAGTTCTAAACTCTAAGTCCTAAACTCCTGCCTTTGGCGAGGCTCGCCCAAAGGGGCGGCTAAACAAGTTAAAAACTTAAAGCTTTTAAAGCTTTAAACTTAAAACTTTGAGTTTGTTTAGAATTTAGAGTTTCGAGTTTAGAGTTTCCGCTACCGGGGCCATTCTTCCACAAGCAGTAATTTTTTGCTTGCCCCGAGATCGCTTTGAGATTTTTCGGGGTCTTTTACCGGTAACTTTGACCAAATTTCTTCGGTCACGAAGGGCATAAAAGGGTGGAGAAGTTTAAGAGATATGGTAAGTATTTCCAGAAGCATTTTTTGAGCCGATGCTTTTGTGTCAGAATTTTCACTGACTAATTTAACTTTGCTTTCTTCAATAATTTTGTCCGCGAATGTGTGCCAAATATAATGATAGATTTTCTCGGCGGCCAGATAGAGTCGGTAGTTGTCCATATCTTCGGTAATGCTTTTGACGAAAATTCTCAACTCGGCAAGGATTTTTTCGTCTTCGGGGGCAAGGGGAGCGCCGCTTCCATCGGAGGCAGATCCTTCTTCGATGGACATCAGCACGAATCGGGCAATATTCCAGAGCTTATTTGCAAAATGTTTATATGCCTTTACCTTGTCTAGACCGAAATTTCCGTCATTGCCTGGCGCGATACCAACGACTACCGACATTCTTAAGGCATCAGTGCCGTATTGATTTATGACATCTACTGGGTCTATGCCGCTGTCAAGCGACTTTGAGAATTTTTGTCCTTTAGAGTCGCGCAGTATCCCGTGAAGATAGACCATCTTAAAGGGGATCTCTCCGAGCAAGAATCCGCTCATCAGTATCATTCGGGCGACCCAGAAGAACAGTATCTCGTATCCCGGATTCATAAAACTTGTAGGATGGTATGTTTTCAGATCTGAAGAGTTTTCGTCAGGCCAACCGAGAGTTGAGAAAGTCCAGAGCGCGGATGAGAACCAAGTATCGAGCGTGTCCGGATCTTGAATAAATTTTGCATCGCAGAACTCGCATTTTGGTTCTTCCAAGGACACGACTGTTTCCAGGCAATTTTTAATATCTTCTTCCTGTCCGGGGCGAGGGATACATTTTGACTCGTGATACCATACCGGAATTCGGTGGCCGTACCAGAGCTGCCGAGAAATATTCCAGTCGCGCAAATTGTCTATCCAGTGAAAATATTTTTTTTCTTCTCTTTCTGGGATTATCTCAACCTGGCCGTTGGCAACGCTCTTTCTCATAATTTCTTTCAATGTCGTCTTTGAACCGGATACAATGCCCTTGACTGATGATTTTTCAATAACAAATTCCTTATTTACAGATACAAACCATTGAAGTTTTGGCAACGGTTCAATGATGCCGCCCGAACGTTCGGCGATGCTTATATTGAGTTCAACTTCTTTTTCTTCGGAGAGCAGTTTGCCCCCTTTTAACCATTTGACTATTACTTCTCGCGCTTGGCTTGTTTTTTTACCGGCGACAAGAGAACCGGCCTCGTCGGTCATTTTGGCGTACTCGTTTATTACTTGAATCATCGGCAAGTTGTGCCGTTGGGCCATTTCGGAGTCAATAATACTGTGGGCCGGAGTTACTCCGACGGCTCCGGTCCCGAATTCAGGATCAATTTCCGGGTCGGCGACAACTTTTACGTGAAGTTTGGTTCCTGCAAACTCAATATCGTATTCTTTGCCGATATATTTTTGGTAACGTTTGTCGTCAGGGTGGACGGCAACGGCGGTATCGCCGACCTTGGTTTCCGGTCTGGTTGAGGATATCTCAATAGGGAAGTCCTTTGAATAGCGAAATGTGTAAAGTACGCCTTTTTCGGGCCGATGTTCTACCTCGTCGTCGGAAACGGACGTTTGGCCCTTTGGATCCCAATTTATTACCCGGTAGCCCCTATAGATAAGTCCGGCGTCGTACATTCTTTTAAAAGCGATCTGCACGGCATGGCTGCGCCGGTCGTCCATAGTGAATGCTTCGCGGCTCCAATCCAGAGAGGCCCCCATTTGACGAAGCTGTTTTTGTATCGTGCCACGGCTTGCGGCAACGAAGTCCTCAACTTTTTTCACAAATGTCTCTCGGCCGATATCGTGTCGGTTTTTGCCCTCTTCTTTAATGAGAATTTTTTCTACTTTTGTATTGGTGGCGATCGCGGCGTGGTCGGTTCCTGGGATCCAGAGAACCTTCTTGCCCTTCATACGCTGATAACGCACTACCGCATCCTGGATCGAGTATTCCAGCGCGTGGCCCAAGTGGAGTGTTCCGGTGGCATTGGGAGGGGGAAGAGCAACGCTGAAGACCTCTTTACGCTTTCCCGGCAGATTTTCCGGCGTGAAAAAACCGCTCTCTTCCCAGAGCTTGTATATTTTTTCTTCAACGCTTTTGGGGTCGTATGTCTTTGGGAGTTCCATCTATTAAATGTAAAATGTAAATATCAAAATGTAAAATGACAACTTAAAATGTTAAAATTTTTAATTTTGCATTGTCATTTTGATTTTTGAATTTTTAATTTTGAATTAGAACCCCAGATTAGCGTCCATCTGAACATTATCCCAAGCTAAATCCCGGCCCTCCTCGTTTTTATAGTTGAAGTATCCGGCTACCGTTATCATTGCGGCGTTGTCGCCGGTATATTCCATTTCCGGTTGAGAATAATTAACTCCTAATTCTTTGGCCGCTCTGTTGAGGTTAAACCTCAACAGAGCGTTGGCGGATACGCCGCCGGAGAGAAACAATGACTTGACCTTGTATTCTTGAGCCGCTTTGATGGTTTTGTGAATCAAGACATCTATCGCCGCGTTTTGAAATTCGTAGCATATTTCGTTTACAACATCGTCTGTAATTTTTACTCCAGCGTTTTTCATGTCGCGGACTTTGTATAAAACAGCTGTTTTTAAACCTGAATAACTGAAGTTATAATTTTTAGAATTTATCATCGGCCTCGGAAACTCAATCTGTAAAGGTTTTGAATTTTTAGTTTTGAATTTTGAATTTGCCGTGCCCCGTACCGTGCTTTGCTCTGGTACTGGGATTTCGGATTTAGGGTTTAGGATTTCGAGTTTCCATTGCGAAGCTCGCTTCGCGATGGCTGGTCCTCCCGGATAACCGAGTCCAAGAAGTCGGGCCACCTTATCAAACGCTTCGCCGACGGCATCGTCTAGCGTTTCTCCGATTACTTTATACTCCCCGTGTCCCTCCATTAAAACCAACTCCGTATGTCCCCCGGAAACAATAAGATTGAGGATTGGAAAAATCTTTTTGTTTTGAATTTTGAATCCCGTAAAGGTGACCCGAGGTTCCCCACTGGACTTTTCGGGTTTTGAATTTTGAATTTGTTTAGAAATTAGAAATTTGGAATTAGAAATTTCAGCAATTGGTCTTAACCAATTGCTGTAGATGTGTCCTTCTAAATGATTCACTCCAAGAATCGGTTTTTGATATTTTTCAGAAATCTCTTTCGCGAAGTTTATTCCGCGCCAAAGAGCGGGGGAGAGTCCCGGCCCTCTGGTTACGGCTATTAGATCAATGTCGGTTATTTTTGATTTGGACTTTGTGAGAGCGCTCCTAAATACACGAGGCAGGTTTTTTTCGTGTTCCCGCGCGGCTAATCTAGGCACAACCCCGCCGTATTTTGCATGAAGTTTAACTTGCGAAGAGACGATATTAGACAGAATTTTAATGCTTTGGACTTTTGACCTTCGACTTTTGACTTCCAATACCGCGATTGCCGTTTCGTCGCAAGAGGTTTCTATTCCCAGTATTTTCATAACGGCTTATTTTATCATTTTGCCGACTTTTATCAATATTATGTCTTGAACGACCGATACTAGATATGCTATAATAAATCGGTAGTACTAATGGCCCTATCGTCTAATGGTCAGGACACAAACTTTTCAAGTTTGGAATCGGAGTTCGATTCTCCGTAGGGCTGCATGGATACTCGAAAAGATTACCCTGCGGCACTTGCTCTTCGACTTGAGGGTAAAACCTATGGAGAAATTAGAGGAATTTTTAAAATTCCTAAATCCACTCTTAGTGGCTGGTTTTCTAACTTAGAAGTAAGCGGGAGGGCCAAAAAAATTTTAGAATCCAAAAAAAAGAATGGATATTTTAAACTACTCGAATTTAATAAGTTAAGAACTATAAATATACATAAGGAAAATGAAAATATTAGAAAAAATTACGAATCTAGAATTCGGAGATTAAGCGATCGTGAACTTATGATTTTGGGGGCAGCTCTTTATTGGGGAGAGGGATATAAGAATTTTGGTCAAAAGAAAAATATCTATCCTTATATTTGTTTTGGAAATTCTGATCCTCTTATGCATAAAGTTTTCACAACTTTCTTGGAACGAGTTCTAAAAATAACTAAAGAGAAAATGAAGTGTCAAGTGATGATTTATCCAAATATTAATCCAGGAAAGGCAATCCAGTATTGGCATAATGTTACGCAAATACCGGCTAGTAACTTCCGAACTCAAATGACTGTTAGCCGGGTCAGCCAAGGCAAGAGACCATGGAACCTTTTACCTTACGGAACCATGCAAATAAGAGTAAGTCGTCGTCAGGAATTTTTTAAGATCAGGGGTCTTATGGACGGAATAGTTAAGGCGGCCGGATTTTAGTTGGCCGGACCTTTTAGATTGTTATAATGAAAACTGCCAAAAAACCCTTATAAAAATATCGGTTCGAACTAATTCAAGAATACTCTGCCAGGTACCATTCGGCACCAGGCCAGGCCGGGTACGAAGTGGCTGGTTTAGCCGAAGGCGAGGTCGTATCTCAATGGAGAAGGTAAATCTTTATCAAAAAATGACCGAAAAATCACCACAACAAGAAAGTATGGGCGGCCTAAAGAAGGCCTATGAATTATTGGGAGCTAAGACTCCTTTGGAATTATCAAATTTATATTCCATCGAAGACCAGAAGTTAATGAAATCGAATAATTGGGACTATGCTAATCCCGATCTTATAACCAACAAGGTTAAAAATATTTTAGAAAGTATTAATGAGTCGGACTTAACCGACGAGGAAAAAGAATGGAGACAAGAGATACTTTGGTTTTGGTATCACCATGCCATAAGTTGTGCGATTTGGAGGTATCAAGACAAAGAAGCTGCAAAACTATATGCGTCTAGGGCGCTTGAATACCAATCAGAGGATCATCCTAATAAAGTTACCAAATTATTACACCTTCTTGTTAATGACCAGTTTGAAGAAGCAGAGGAGTGGGCGCAAACGATTCAAGAAGAACCAGAAAAAGGAACGGGTTCAGAATTGTTAAAAGAATACAAAGAACAAGGATTTTTCAAGAAATAACTGCAAATACTGGTCAACAAAGTTTTCCAGTAGTCTCTATTTGCCCAATCTGGCAATTCGAGCCAGTTTTTATTTTAATACGAAAGATGACCAAAGATTTTAAGAAATGGCACGACAAGAAAATAAATCTTCACGATAGAGATTCTAGGGTATTTTTTCATGAGCGTGAAGTATGGTGGTGTTCACTGGGTTTGAATATCGGATTTGAACAAGATGGCAAAGGATTTAATTTTGCTCGTCCGGTTTTAATTTTTAAAAAATTCAACAATGAAACATTTTGGGCAATTCCCTTAACTACTAAAGCAAGAACTGGAAAATATTGGTTTCCCGTTAATCTCGAGGACGGAGTTAAAAGAACTGCTGTTCTTTCTCAAGTTCGTTTGGCTGATGCCAAGCGATTATATCAGAAAATCGGAGTGTTAGATGAGGCAGGTTATCAAAAATTAACAGAAGAATTTATTAAGCTTTGCAAGTAAAATAAGCATGTAATAGTCAGAAACACCCTTGCGGGTGTTTCGAGGCCGAAGCCGTATAGGTTCTAAGTGTATCATATAAGCTAGTGAAAAGTCAATGATTTATCAACAGTACTGATCAAGTGACAGAAATTCAGGATTTTTAATAAAATAGTTATAAATATCGATTAACAAAGTTTTCCAATGTTCTCTACTGGCTCGATATTACGGATTTGATATGTTCATTTTAATTTGGTAATATAAACTTATGGTTAAGAAAAATAACAATGCAATAACACTTGATGAGCTAGCTTCTATGGTTTCTGGTGGTTTTGACAATATAGAAAAACGGATGGTCACCAAAGACGAGTTTAATGATTTTAGATTTGATGTAAATAAACGATTGGGCAAATTAGAATTTCAAGTTGATGAAATGCACGATATTCTCAAGCGTTTTGAAGAAAATGACATCTTAAACCTCCAAAAAAGAGTCCAAATCCTCGAGAAGGCGGTAAGGGCTTTGGCAACTAGCCAGACATCCAAATAAGATTGGGGAAGAATTTCAACTACTAATTCTGAATTAAAAAACTGCCAAAAAACCCTTATAAAAATATCGGTTCGAACTAATTCAAGAATACTCTGCGGAAAATTCAAAAACGGCCTCTCGGCCGTTTTTGGTTAGAGTTCCGATACTATTTTCTTGAATACTTCTGGGTTGTTGGCGGCGAGATCCGAGAGTATCTTTCTATCCAGTTCTATATTTGCTTTGTGAAGTTTGTCTATCAATTTAGAGTAAGTAAGGCCGTTTTCTCTGGCGGCGGCGTTTATCTTGATTGACCATAATTTTCTGAATTCTCGTTTCTTTTTCTTCCTGTCGGCAAATTGGAATGACCAGGCGTGTAGAAGTCCCTCCTTGGCTTGTCGGTACTTGGACTTTCTCGTCCACATAAAACCCTTCGCGTGTTTCAGCAGTCGTTTACGTCTGGCATTTGCTTGTGTTCCTCGTTTAACTCTTGGCATGTTATAACTTGCTGGTCGCTCTCGCCTAATTATGGCGAGTACGCTCTTGACCGACTTCTTCGTTAAATCTTCCGCTTGCTCCTCACCATACATTAGTATGACTCGTCGCAATGCTCAGATTTGCCTTGAATTCGGTCAAGCCAGCTGCGTTCTAATTAAATTTATAATTAAAAATTCCTGTAACTTTCTTAAAAATATCTGGTTAAAAGTGATTTGCTTGATTTAATCAGTTCATGCGGGCCGATTTTATCTCCCCGTTTTTGACGGGTTTGATTTCCAGAGTTCTTCGCGTTGAAATGATTCTGGCCGGGACGCCGTTTCATTATTTTTCCACGTCCAGTTATTTTTATCCTTTTCAGGAATGATTTATTGGTTTTATCTGTATGAGTCATATATTTATCGTTTTATAACGATAATCCATCCGAATGGCGATCTCTTTATATTGTCTTGAACTAAAAAGTTCTCCAATTTGGTCAGGAACTGCTCTAGTTTTTGTCTGCCTATGTGGGCTAATGCCTTCTCTCTTCCACGGAGGGTTAATTCTACTTTAACCATATGGCCCTCTTTGAGGAATTCATTCACCTGCTTGGCTTTGAAATCCATATCATGAGCTCCTGTTTTGAAGCCGACCCGGACGGTCTTTCTCTCCTGCTCTTTGGGCTTGCCTCTTTTCTTTTCTTCTTTATCTTTCCGGTACATATATTTACCATAATCCATGATTTTGGCAATAGGCGGCTGAATTTGAGGCGATACTTCAACTAGGTCTAAGCCCTTTTCTCTTGCGAGGCGCAGGGCTTCTTGTGTAGGCAAAACCCCGAGCTGCTTACCCTCTTCGTTTATGACTTGAAGCTCTCTAGCCCGTATTCGGTTGTTAGCGTTAAGTTGTTGCTTCACTTTATTTAGATTAGTTATTCTAACATAAATTGTGGATAAATACCACATCCGTAATGTTATGATGACACCAGGTCGATGCGTAAATATATAAATTTTAAATTACATTACAAATGTTAAAACATAAACTACTTTTCGTATTAATTCCCGCTTTTATGGCGGTTTTCGCTGTGGGTTTTTTCGTGGGCGGACGAGACAACAACGCCTACGCTCAAGAAGCATGCACAGTGGACAGGGCTTTATTAATCCGTATCTATAAAGCCGTATTTCACCGAGGACTTGATGCCGGAGCCGACTTCCACGTCGGAAGGCCGTTAGATACCGTACTCACTGATCTGGAAAATTCCGACGAGCATGTAAATTACTCGGCGGTGTTCGAGTCAACCAAGGCATTTGAAGAAGCCAGGAGGCATCATTCAGCGCTTTCGGTCACGGACGAGGCGGCTTATAGAAAAATGATCGATTCGGCCCTTTCGCATGTGGCTGCTTGGTCGGATACCTTGCCTAAGCAGGATATAAACAACGCCGTTGTCGGTCCTGAACAGGCCAGGGCGGCAATTCGCAAGGCCTACGACAGGATGAATGCCACCGCTCGCGCGAAAGCCGAGTACGGACTATTCAACGCTACTGACAGAATAGGCCAGCCCGACAAGATTCCGTTGCCGGCAGTGCGTCCCAATAGCACGACTAACGATACGACCGGAGGAACGACCGGGTACTAATGTCCGTATTTACAAGTTGGACTTGTAAATTAAATGAGTCCCGCCTAGGCGGGACTCATTTAATTGTATCGTGGTTTTTAATCTCCTTTCCCCAGTGTATCCTGTTCCAAGCCCTCTCGTGGAGGTAGTAGGCAACCAAGCTCGCCGGAGCCACAACTAAGGCCCTTTTGAACGATTCGCCCGATTCACCGGAAAGGTAGTACAAAACTCCCTAGGTCAAAAGAAGCGCGATTATTTTCCAGGAGATGGCCTTGACGACCGACCGTCCTTTTATTTCGAAATGCGGCATAGGTGTATTATACAAAAACTGGTAAAAGTTTCAAAAGTATGCTATTATATAGCAACGGGGATGTAAGTTTCGACGAGGTTATTGCCTCATTAGGTGCTTAGAGCGGTATGACCGTTACACCGCTGAAATCACATCCGGTCATTCAAATAGGTGCAAATCATTCACCTGTATACGCTTACGCCTAACATTGTTTAGGTAAAGCCATCCCGACCTCGATGCTCATTAGAGGGTTCCGGGGTGTCATTTAATGAGCTTTGTCGCATAAATAGTCCTCCATTATGCGATGAAATGAAGGAGGAATAGCCAAAGATAAATTTTGCTGATTTCTACTCTTTGGTGAAATAATAAATCAACTACCTAAGTAAACACTTTTTGGGAAAAATCTCGGACGGCGGTTCAATCTGCCCATCTCCACATCTGAAAATTAAATGACTCACATTCTAGTGAGTCATTTAATTTTACTTAAAACAAATCTCTTACTATAATATACCTATGCCGCATTTTGAAATAAAAGGACGGTCAGTCGCCAAGGCCATCACTTGGAAAATAATAGCCTTTTTTTGAGTTGGGTGATTTTATAATTTTTTTATAGGCGAGGCCTATGAGTCGTTCAAAATAGCTATCGTTATCGCGCCGGTCAGCTTGGTTGTCTATTACCTCCACGAAAGAATGTGGAACAAAATTCACTGGGGAAAGGAAGTAAGGAATCATGATCTTCCAAATCAAAACCGCCCCTAGAGGCGATTTTGATTTGGATTAGTTTTCTGTTGTTTCTCCTGCCGCGTCATTAGTTGTACCTCTTTTGCGCAATACGGGCAACGGAATCGCGTCGGGACGACCAATTCTGTCAGTAGCGTTGAACAATCCAAACTCAGCTTTCGCGCGAGCGGTGGCGTTCATTCTATCGTAGGCCTTGCGAATTGCCGCCCTGGCTTGATCGGGGCCAACAACGGCATTGTTTATGTCCTGTTTAGGCAATGTATCAGACCAAGCAGCTACGTGAGAAAGAGCAGAGTCAATCATTTTTTTATACCTTTCCGAGTCGGTTGCTGAAAGCGCCGAATAATGTCTTCTTGCTTCTTCATACGCCTTGGTTGACTCGAACACCGCCGAGTAATTTACATGCTCATCCGAACCCTCCAAATCAGTGAGTACGGTATCCAACGGTCTTCCGACGTGAAAGTCAGCTCCGGCATCAAGCCCCCGGTGAAATACAGCCTTATAGATACGGGCTAACAAAGCCCTGTCCACCGTGCACGCCTCTTGTGCGTAGGCGTTGTTATCTCGTCCGCCCACGAAAAAACCCACGGCAAAGACCGCCATAAAAGCGGGAATTAAAACGAAAAAAGATTTTTTCATTGATTATAATCCTAATCTACGAATTTATCCTAATGCCCCAAATTCATTCGGAGCATTCGGATACCATTTGTGGATTTGGATTGTGATCACTAATTTATCGACCTACTTCAAAGTATAAAACGGGAGGGGTGGATGTCAAAAGATGACTTATCAACAATTTTATGATAGAATTATTGTTGGTCTAAGGTCTAATGTCGAACGTCTAAAGACTAGAGAAAATGTATTACAGATTTGAAAAACTTGAAGTTTGGAAGGAAGCTAGGGGTTTTGTTGTAGATGTTTATAAATTAACGGAAAAGTTTCCGAAATCAGAGCTGTTTGGGCTGATAAGCCAAATTAGGACGAGCTACTATTTCAATAATTCTAAATATGGCCGAAGGAAGTGACAGAGGGTCAGACCTGGAGTTTAAAAGGTTTTTAAGAATATCACTGGGCTCTGTTAACGAAGTCGTGACTGGATTATATGTAGCACTTGACTTAGGATTTATTAACGAGAAAGAATTCAATAATTTGTATCAAAAAAGC
>Ga0210057_1008466_pt1 | contig 12179 bp, 9 predicted proteins | sample CryGeyCG2114_010_2_FD_183968 | JGI IMG/M metagenome (GOLD analysis project Ga0210057, IMG submission 183968) | Groundwater microbial communities from aquifer - Crystal Geyser CG10_big_fil_rev_8/21/14_0.10 (SPAdes) (version 2) | ecosystem: Environmental > Aquatic > Deep subsurface > Groundwater ...
GCACAACAAAGCCTTGAAAACACCGAAACGCTGCTGGAATATAGATATCACGAGCCATCACCACCCCTCCTTGGCTGAAATTAATTCATTACAAATCAATTCCACCAAATGAGCGGGTGGGGCTCAAACCCTCAATTTAACGCATTACATCCCAACTAATTCGGAAAAGATCCCCTTCAGTACGCAGCCAAGGACTATATAAGGAGGCAGCGAAATACTCTTCGCTGTTCAAAGAGAGTCACTAGATCGGCATTCAGACTGAGCCGCTTGGCTTCTTCATTCAAGATCGCCAGGGCTTTCTCCTGCGAAACCGCACGCTTATAAGGACGATCCATAGCAGTCAGAGCATCGTACACATCCGCAACGGCCATAATCTGACTTTCAAGAGGTATTTTATTTGCCAAAAGTCCATAAGGATAACCCCTACCATCCAGCTTCTCATGATGAGCTGCTGCGATGCTTGGTACTCTTTTTAGGTCACCTGTCCACGGGATTTTCTCCAAAAACTTTATCGTATGTAAGACATGGGACTCAATTTGTCCTCTTTCGGCTTCAGAAAGACTTCCCTTTTTCACTGAAAGCTGCGCCCATTCCTCTTCTTTGATTAATGGAATCTTTTTATTCAATATATCGAATTCCAGGCCGAGCAGATGTTCAAGATTAGCCTTTAAATCTTCAACTAAAACCGTCGGCTCATTGGCTTCCAATATTTTGCCCCAGATTTCTTCAAATTCCCCACGTCGTTCTGGAAAGCTTGAAATCAACGCATCAAAACGTGAGCTCATCACATCAAGCTGTTCGGGGTATAACTTTTTGGCTTTTACTAAGACTTTTTCCGGAACACCAATCTTCCCAAAATCATGCAATAGAGAAGCATAACGAAGCTCTTTCATTTGAAGTTGATTGAAATGAGTCGATTTAAAAGCCTTTTGCTTAGACTCATGAACTTCTTGCGCAAGACCAATTGTTAAGAGAGCCACTCGCTCGCTGTGTCCAGAAGTTGTCGGATCCCTTGATTCTATCGCAGTAACCGAGGCCTTGATAAAGCCTTCAAATAATTCTTCAATATTCTGATAAAGGAGCGCGGTCTCAATTGCCACAGCAATATGCGCCGACAATGCCCGTCCAATCTCAATTTCGTCGTCCGAAAAATCATCTTCTAACTTTGAGTTGATCACCTGAACGATACCCACAAGATCGCCGTTGGATTTTATCAAGGGAATGTTCAATAGATTTTTGGTACGATAACCTGAGGTTTTGTCAAAACTGGTATTAAAGCTAAAACTCTCATCTGGATCTATTCGATAGACATCCGGGATGTGGATCAATTTTTTTCGAACTGCACAAGCTCCTACAATAGACGATTCATCGAGGGGCAGCTTCATTTCCTTAAACTTGAGGTCAAGCTTTTCATTTTGAACATGGGCAAAGCGAAGCAAGCTTTCTTCAGGTAGATAAATATACAGTGAAGCCCCTTCAGCACTGAGAAGCTTTCTAATCTTTGTAAGAACCTTTTCACAGAGCGATGAGATTTCTCGATCCTCGGCCAATTCCAATGCACTTTGCATAATCTCTGAACGTCTCTCTTTTTCGAGAAGAAGCTTGAATTTCAGAGAATCCCTCTCGACGCGGAGTTCAAAATTTCGTTTAGCTTGCTCAAGCGCAAATTCAAGCTCTCGAGAATTGGCGGGATCTTTAATATACCCCTGGATATAACTAGGCCACTCTTCTAAACCAGCCCATGAATCATTCTCAATTGCAAAGCAAAGCACGCCGGTCATTTTGCTGAGTGCCCGAATTTGTCTTGCTTCCAACGGACGATCCAAGAATAGAACGCAAGAATCAGAGAGCTTCAATCCCTGATTTAACTGGTCGACAAACTGCGGCCAGTCCTTCTGATAATAAAGACGCATTCCCCCCATAAGAATTTATCGTTGCTTCATTTATGATACCCTCAAATCAAAAATGACACCTCGCCCCTGACACGATGTCTCGGCTTCTCTTGAATCATCGAATGTCTAAGTATTATCCCTCCACAAGTCTGAATAAATCGGCTTTGATATTAGCGTGCGCCGCAGCAATCTATGAAAGACGACGGCCTGCCAGTTTTATATTAGAGTTATGATTTATTTTGGCCTCATTCTATTGATTCAAACCCAGGACGCCTGGAAAGAGCTGGCTAAGATCAAGCCCGACAAGTCGCTTGTTTCTTGGGATAGTGAGTCACATAGGCATAGGTATCATGACCCCCATCTTTATCAATTAGTGGCACAGGCCATCCAAAGTTTGGACAAAGATCCCAATAATTCGACGAGCAAATTGTCAGCACTAGAGAGGAAACGCCTCATCGAAGATGGTCTCAGCTCTCGCATTGACCTTATTGATTTGCTAAGTATCGAGCTTAAGCTGAGACTGGAAGGCCTTTGGAGCCGAAACATCTCCAAAATCCCATTTTACGACTCAAGTGAAATCTGGTCCTTGGCAAAATTTAGAATCAAGACGCTCCTGGATCCAAACCTTGAGCTATCCACAAGGATCAGTGTCTTTCGATATTATTACCCACAGGAAAATAGCGCGACACTTGGCTGCGCCTCTCCAAACAACAAGTTATTAATTGGAAAATATGAACAAAAGCCGCTCCGTGAGTTTGAATTTTCTGGATTAAGCTTTCAATCCTATAAATTCACGTTTGGAAAAACCTATATCTGGAACTGTGGCACCCGTCGGCTCAGCATTCAGGCAAAGAAAAGCGGTCCAGAGCTTCAATTCTTGAAAAACATTGACTACCAATTCATGAAGGAAGACGGAGATCTTTTTATCTGGAGCAGTTTGAGTCTTGTCGATCAAGTATCCCAAGACAGAATTGACCGACTCAGCAAATATATCGAATGGGTGTACGGATGGACTCTTGACGAACAAGTATCCTTTAGATTTGAGGACGAAATCGATCGAGTCTTACAAAAATCGGATTTTTGGATTCCCCTTTTGGATGCCCCGAACGCCAATAAGATCAATCTTTCGCTCAATCAAGAAGTTGGCACCAGACTTGTCTTTAGCAAGACGACGCGTGGGATGCCTATTAAATTTGAAGTTTGGCTGCCCCCAATCACTCGCGGTTTCAACAGCCACGCGGCGACTCTAACAATAGCCCAAATTCAAAAAAACTGGAAAACGCGTTTGTCGACGCCTCTCATTTTGGATTGGAGTTGTTTTTCGACGAAATATTTTGGTAATTGGCTACTTTCTGGAAGCCAAACCAAACGCGTGCAACCCATTATTTTGAGTCAGTCTGGCCATCAGGCTGAAGAGCTTTGGCAAATTCTCAAACAACTCGATCAACTTCTCGCCGCTGTGGAAGCCTTTAGTAACCAAGCTAGCCTAGACGTTTTGGTTGAAAGTTTGAAAACCGGCGGAATTCTGTCAAAATCTATTAGAATTTGGAAAGACTTTGAATTGAAACTTGGATTTGAAGAAGCCGAAAAATCGTCATTTTTCTATCCTCTCGTTAAATTGCCCCAAAATGCAAAGTGGGATGACTTACAAACTTTTGAAGTAGATGAACAAGGGCAAATTCCTCGACTCTACCCATCTAAATTTGCTTTCTCGAATGACGGGCGTCATTAAATTTTCTAGAATCTAAGAAGTGAAAGCAAATATTCGTTTTTGGGGTGTAAAGGGAAGTATTGCCTCGCAAGCTTCTAAATTTGGGTCGAATACGAGTTGTGTCGAACTCGATTTAGGAGATTCAAATTCGATTTTTTTTGACGCCGGTACAGGTATTCGAGCTGCAACTCAGAATAGAATTTTTAAAAGTTTGAACCTCTTCATTTCTCACTTCCATTGGGACCACATTCAAGGCTTACCTTTTCTTAATGGCCTAGGAAGAGATGATATTAAAGTCTCCATCTACTCAGGTTTCGAGGATATTCGAGAACGTCTTCAACACCTCTTTGACCCTCGCTTTCATCCTGTTTCGCTCAAAGATTATGAATCGCAGTTGGAGATCCATCATTTCCATCCCGGAGAAAAAATGGAATTGATGGGACTTCAAATTGAAACAGCGCTTCTTAATCATCCAGGAAAAAGTTATGCGTACAAAGTTAGCGGCAGATCTTCCTCTTTTTGCTATGCCACGGACTCGGATTACGACCCCGTTCCGGACGAGGCTTCGAGGTTGTTACACCAAACGGATTTTGCCATTGTCGACTCGCAATACTTAAGCGGAGACTTTCTCGAAAAAGCAGACTACGGCCATTCCAGCTTTCAGCGAGCGATTGATGTTTGTGCCGAGCACCGAGTGAAAAACTGTCTTTTATTTCACTTTGACCCTAACTATTCGGATGCAGAACTCGAAAATCTTGAACGTCAGGCTCAGGATTATTCCCAATCGAAGTATTCCAAGAACGCCCCAAAGGTAATGATGTCCCGAGAAGGTTTGCAAATCCCCTTAAATCTCTAGAAAGCTTGTCTCCAACATAACTAAAAACATTCAAAATATCAGCCACTTACTAGCTCCCTCCATCTGTCAGGAACATGCTGCTAAACTAATATGAGGGGATTCCTAAAGAGACATGTCGAACTGCCCAAAATGCCGGATCACTTTGGTCCCAGCGGCCAATTTCTGCCATGCCTGCGGACAAGGTATTAAAGCCTTTTGTCGTGCCTGTCGCCTTGATCTTCCCGAGAATTCCGAGTTTTGCTTTAGATGCGGAGATGCCATTTGGAGCACGATGAATACACCTTCGATTGGAGCGGTTGCTCAAAGTCATTCAATGATCTCTCGACCCGTGGGTACCATCCCTCGTTCAAGTACAGCTGCCCGACAAGTCGAAAAGCAAATTGAGGGTGAACGCAAACTTGTCAGTATCGTTTTTGCTGATATCAGTGGATTTACATCGATGAGCGAAAAGATGGACCCTGAGCGTGTTACGGACATTATCAATCAATGCTTCCAAAGGCTGGGTAAAAAAGTTTATGAATCCGAAGGCTATATTGATAAATTTATGGGTGATTGCATCATGGCCCTATTTGGAGCTCCAATCGCCCATGAAAACGATCCTGAATTAGCCATTACCTGCACTCTTGAAATGCTTAAAGAGCTCGACGCGTTTAACAAGGAAAATGGACTTAATCTCGGCATGAGCATCGGCATCAATTCCGGCCTCGTGGTCGCGGGCGGAGTGGGTACCGATCAAAAGCTTGAATACACCGTTATGGGTGATGCCGTCAATCTAGCCCAACGAATTCAATCGGCTGCGAAGCGCCAGGAGATTTTAGTTAGTCGAAGTATCTTCTCCGCTTGCGAGAAGATTTTTAACTTCCAAACTCTAGAACCCATTATGGTAAAGGGCAAAGAAGATCCTGTTGCCGTCTTTTCGGTCAAGAATCGAAAGGATATGAATTCTCAGCAGCCACATCGAAACCACAAAATACAAGCACTCATTGGTCGGGAGCGAGAAATTGAAATCGCTGAAAAGCTTTTACATCAAAGCACCGGTGGTAAAGGGCAAATATTTTTCGTTTCTGGCGAGGCGGGTGTCGGTAAGAGTCGATTCAAATTCGAAATTAAGGAAAAAGCGATTCTAAAAAATATGATCTGGCTTGAAGGACGAAGTCGACTTCTCAATCGAGAAACCCCCTACTACCCCTTTATCCAAATCATTCAGCACTACCTGGAAATTAATATCGAAAGCACCTTAAGCGACCAGCTGGCTAAGTTTAGTAAAATACGGAGTCTGATGCTGGATGACATATCCGTCTCCCTTATATTGGACTTACTTAACCTTCCCAATCCAGACTGCAAAACCCTTCAACTTGACGCTGCCCAAAAACGTCGAGCGATGTTTTTAGCTATAAAGAAATGTCTCTTTTTGATTTCCAAAGAAAGTCCTATTTGTCTTTACATAGAAGACCTACATTGGGCAGATCCCCTGTCCCTGGAACTTCTGCCTCAAATTGCTGATGGAATTCAGTCGATGCCATTTTTAATCTACGCAAGCTTTCGACCTGACTTTCAGCATGACTGGTCAGGGCGAACCAACCTTACTCAAATTAGCCTCGAGCCATTAAACTCAGAGCAATCTCTCAAACTCGTAAGAGAGATTTTACAAGTTCAAGAGCTTCCCGAGTCCTTCCAAAATCTTATCATTCAAAAAGCGGATGGAAATCCACTTTATGTTGAGGAAATTATCAAGACTCTTATGGATTCAGGAAAAATTAGTCTCGATGGAGATAACTGCAAAATTGCCGAAGACTTGGACAGCGTTGAGATTCCGGCCACACTCCAAGGATTAATAGCTGCTCGTATTGATAAGCTTCAAGATAAAACAAAACAGGTTCTTCAGTATGCTTCCGTGATAGGTCGAGAGTTTAGCGATTTACTCCTGAGTAAGGCTTCAGAATTGGAATCTGAGCTCCAAGAATCTCTCCGCTCTCTAAGAAAGAAAGAACTAATCTTTGAACTTAGCGAAGAGATTGACGAGATTATATATATTTTCAAGCACGCTCTCACACAGGAAGTGGCCTATGAAAGTATTCTTAAGAAAAAAAGACGCTATTTTCATGAGCGTGTCGCCATAACGATTGAATCCATTTGCTCGGATGAGGATAGCAATCGATTGGAGGAGAATCTGGATCCTCTAGCCTACCACTATGAAAAGGCTGAAATTCCTGACAAGGCGATCCACTATCTCATTCTATCGGCACAGAAAATGTCAGAGAGCTATAATAACGATGCCGCTATTAAGAACTACGAATCCGCTCTCGAGTGGATCAACAAGGATCCAAACCCCGACGCAGAACTTATTACCCAAACAACTTATAACCTCGCCGAAATATTGATTTTAAAAGCCGACTTCGATCGCGCCGAATCTTCGTTCCTGCAGATCAAGGAGATTGCCGAAAAGGCAAATGACAACATTGGTCTGGCAAAATGTTACCGTCGCCTTGGCGATATCCAAAGAATGCGGGGTACAATCAATAAGGCGTTGGAGCTGCTTCATCAGTCTGAGTTGAAGGCTAAAGAAGCCAAAGATTTTGAAGGAGAAATTCGAACCTACAAAGCCTTTGGAAGTGTCTTCCAAATCTCCCACCAGCTAGATAAGGCTCTTGAATACCTCAAGAAAGGCTTGGAGGGCGCCAAATTTCTAGATAATCACAAACTTATCGCAGAATACCTCAACGATATTTCAATTGTTCATATTAACCGAAACGAACTGCAACAGGCCGAAAGTTATTTAACGGAATCCATTGAGATTGCCAATCATGACAGTTCGCTTCGCCCGCTTTTCATTAGTTCGACTTTAAATCTGGGTGTCATCGAATATTATCGTAAAAACTTCGGCGCGGCTCTGAGCAAATTTAAGGAAGCCTCACATGTCGCGCAACAGATTGGTGACCTCAAGAATGTTTTGATTTCCAAACATAATATAGGTGAAATTCAGAAGGAGTTTTGCCAATACGATGACGCTCTACTGACATTTGAAGAATGCCATGAACTAGCTTTAGATATGGGCAATGAGTTAGAGGAAATCAACAATCATATTCTGATCGCGCATATGAAACATAAATTAAGCCTATCATACGAAGCGAGAAACATACTTGAACAAGAGATTCAAAGATGTGAGGAGCGTAAATTTGTCGCCTTACAATGCGATGCTCTCTACTACTTGGCAGATATCGAATTTGAAAATGGCAATGCCTTGAAAGCGCGCGAAGCTTTGCAACGAAGCTTACACAAAGCCAAAGAACATCATATCGCTCACGCTCAGGAACGGGCGACAGAGAAACTTCTGGAAATGGATAATCAATCGAGCCTGGCTGGAGAGATTCCATCATGAGTTTAAAGATTGACGAAAGTCTTTGGCGGCAGTTTGACGATATTTTTGAAAACCAAGAGTTCCTGTCTTGGCGACGCACAATGGATTCACTTTGGGAACAGAACTTTCAATGGGATGATTTTGCACGGTCTTGCCGCACGCTTTTTGACCTTCATTTAATGAATTCAAAGGACCCGACCAAAAAGAGGGCTTTCGGTTATGCGTACCTGGCTGCAACTGGCTATTCCCGGATAAAGAAGCAAGCCCTTGCTCTCACCATTATTGATCAGCTCAAAAAAGCCTGCGCACCGGAAACTATGATCAAGAATCTTCAAGAACAAGTATCAAATGTTGTGAGCTCCTCATCCGAAGTAGCTCCGCCAGACGATTCTAAGCAAAATGAACTGCTGGAACAGCTTAGTAAGGATTTTCCAGGAACTGCTGAAGTAAAAAAGGCTTTTGATTTTGATGTTCTCGAGAGTATTCCTCCCTTAAAGAGACTTCATATTCTTTCGAATGCCAAAGTGCTTATCGTTGAACAGACTGATTATCTTTTCCGTGAGGGTGATAATGGATCTAATTTCTATATACTAGCTGAAGGAAAAATGCAGCTTGAAAGGTCAGGCCAAGTTCCCATTGATCTTTTTGAAGGGGCTCATCTTGGTGAATTAGCCGCGATGAGTTCTTTCAAACGATCGGGAAGTGTACGAGCCATCGAAAAATCAACACTTATTGAATTTTCTCGCGAAGACCTGGTTGGTCTATTTATTGAATTCCCTAAATTTGAAGAGGGCATGTCAAAGTCATTTTATCTTCGATTATTTTTACATGCTTTAAGAAATATTCGTGCGTTTGATGATTTTACTGATGCCGATTTGGAAGAATTCTTCTACTTCTTCAAAACTAAAAAGATTCCTAAATCCAAAGTTATCTTCACTGAGTCCGAACCGAGCAATGAATTTTATTTCATTTTGAGTGGAAACGTTCAGATTGATCGCCCAAGCCATGCCCCCCTAACTCTGAAAGGGCCCTCATTTTTGGGGGAAATTGCCTTTCTTTTGGGAGAAGTTAGATCCGCCACCGCAACGACCCTAACAGAGACCTACCTTCTGGTTGCGGACGGATTTATGCGGGACAGCCTCTCGAGAGAGTATCCAAAAATTTATGAAATTCTTCGAATGATTGCTTCGCAACGCGAGTCTCAAAACACGAAGATATAAAGTGATTACTTGCATTCAGAATTAATTGAAACCTCATACAGTGTCGTGGCGAAGGATAGATCTAAATTTTTGATCTATCTTTTTGTAAGATCTTTAGAGTCCCGCTCTCTTCTGTGATAAATCCACAACTCTTAAGTTCAAATCCCCGATAATTCTTGCCATATCCTGAACCAATGTTGTGACGGTCATGGGTCGGGTCTTGACCAAAGTCAAAAAATCCACAGATTTGGTCATCATGACTAGGCATTGCTCCTTAGCAACAACCGAGGCAGTTCTAGGCGCTCCCGTCAGAGCGGCCAGGCTTCCAAAAATCTCATCCTTTTTTACTTTACCTACCGTAATTCCATTCACGACGACGTCCGCCTCGCCTTCGATCATGAAGTAAACTTCGTCGGCCCTCGTACCTTGCTCAATAATATTCTGACCAGCTGGACAATCCCTAATTTCGGTGTTGGCTTCAGCACCATGATGAAGAACGGAAGACAAACAATTCGCCCAGATTGCTGAAAAATGGGATTGGGCTTTTAGCCAAAGATCAAGACTTTCCGGACTTGCCAAAGCTTGCGACCATACGGCTTCCCATGGAAATATCTCAAATTCACAAGCCAAATCCATGACGAGCGTCACACCGGGGAAGTTTAAGTGAAGAACAGGACAAAAAACATCACCTTCTTCCAATATATAGAAAATTTGCTTATTTTGGCTGGCCTTAAAACTTCCTCGCTTCAAAACCGCCAACACTTTCTTTTCCTCGCAGTATTTTCTAAGGTCTTCATCACTAGATAGTTTTTGCAGCTGCGGTGCAAGTTGAATAGAAGCCCGAAGCTCCTTCTGGATTTTGTGAAAGCCGTCAAGGATGCTTTTTCCTTCGGTGGAAATTTCCGATAAGAGATGCATAGCTCTATTGAATCAGGAAGACGCACTCCTATTCAAGACTAAGCTCAGTCAACGATCATATAACCCAACAAAGCAAGAAGCTGCGCGTTAAAAACATCGCTACTCCGTAGCATAGCGTAATTGCGATTAGAGTTGAAAGAAGAGGTAGACCGCAATGGCTTCCGGATGGCGAATTGAATTCTTATTACAAACTCAAGCCCTAAAAGGCAAAATAGACGTTGAGGACCTTCGATCCGAGTTAAGCGCCATTCCTCTGAGGCAAGCCGTTAAGAATGCGTCGTCGGAAGTTGGGTACGACATTCAGTGGGATTTTGCGGTGCAGCAGTATCCGGATATTCATTTTATTCAGCCCTATATTAGTTGGACGGATAGAATCCAACTTAAACCTGGCTCAAAAATCATGCTTTATGGTTTTGATATCCCAATTTCTTTGGCGGTAATTAATGGCTCGACAACCAACCATTTAAGAAAAATGGCTGGAAAGCAATCTAAGGATTTAACCAGGGTTATCAACAGCCCTGAAAAAAAATCAGACCATGAAATATTCTTTTCCGTTCATAAGGTTGATCAAGATTTTCCGAATGATGCAAGTTTCGAAAACTTAAGCCAAGAACTCTTTCCCGTTCACAGCAAACCCACACAAAAATTAAGCTGACTAAGAAAATTCCAAAATTGTCCGAAGATCTATAAGTCCAGACTCAAAGGCTTCGAGATCATGGGCAAAATTAACGCGAAGACATTCGTGCGGATGATTCCATGCCTGATCCTTCAAGCCCGGAAAGAAATAATGTCCTGATACTACAAGAGTCCCTTTGGATTTCAATTCTTCATATAGCTGGAGTGAGTTCATCCTGCTGTTCTCAAGCCACAACCAAAGGAACATCGATCCCTCACATTGGTGATATTTCGGGCGGCATGCCGAACGCCCAAAAACCTTTTGAATAAGTCGCTGAGCCTCATCAGCCTGCTTTTTATAGTGAGGATGTATGATTTTCTCTGTGATGGATCGAACACCGTCTCCTCTAAATAATCCCTCCACTAGGTGAGGTCCAACGCTTCCACTCGCCAAATTAAGGATGGCATTGATTTTTGAAAAATAATCCCGGTGATGTCCCAATAATCGTTAGGGTTTGAATAAAACGGGCTCCCCCGGATAGAATCCGGGTAAACGTTTTAAATTATTCAACAAAGAAGGAGCCCGAGATGAAAAAGATACTTCAAATGGTTAAAAATCAACAGCAAGAATCTCCAACGAGTCAGGATTTGCAGAAATTGCTCAAAGAGCGCTGTAAAGAGGCGGCATTGGCTTTAGGAATGGATCTTTTAGAACAAGAAGTCGAAGAGCGCTGTGGAAAATCTTTTAGCCGCAAGGGAGAAGGGTTGGCTTACCGAGGCGGCTCTGAAAAGGGTGATGTCCAACGCTTCCACTCGCCAAATTAAGGATGGCATTGATTTTTGAAAGTCTCTCAATCACCTCTTCAGGTCCAACCACGATTCCCGTGCGGACGGCTGGCAAGCCAAACTTTGACAAACTAAACAAGTGAATGGTTCGTTCCGAATCCCACACTTCCTGAGTTTTCGTAAAAATCATTCCAGGAAATGGGTTCCCATAGGCATGATCGACAATAAGGAACAAATCATTCGCTCGACAGATCTCCAAAATATGCGCCATTTCCTTATCCGAAACCACATTGCCGGTTGGATTTGTAGGACGTGAAAGACAAAGGGCTGTCACCTCGGAGGAAATTTTAAGGTTGTCAAAATCAACACGATATTTAAATTCCCATTCATTTAGATTTTCAATCAGGGGCTTTAAACCTACAAAACACTCCTCGCCCTCGATCAGCTGATTGGCGTAGCCAATATACTCCGGAACGATAGGAAACAATATTTTTTGTAGCGCTCCGCCGCTGGTGCTTCCTGCCAGCATATTAAAGAGCATAAATGAAGAGTTTTGACTTCCATTGGTAATCGCAATATTTTCAGGCTTTAAATTCCAATCAAGTTCTCGCTTGAAGTATTCGCAAAGATTGCCAATAAAATTTTCATTTCCTTGAGGTGGGTCATAGTGTGGATCTTTTCCGAATTAGTTGGGATGTAATGCGTTAAATTGAAGGATTGAGCCCCACCCGCTCATTTGGTGGAATTGATTTGTAATGAATTAATTTCAGCCAAGGAGGGGTGGTGATGGCTCGTGATATCTATATTCCAGCAGCGTTTCGGTGTTTTCAAGGCTTTGTTGTGC
>Ga0210057_1008467_pt1 | contig 12178 bp, 8 predicted proteins | sample CryGeyCG2114_010_2_FD_183968 | JGI IMG/M metagenome (GOLD analysis project Ga0210057, IMG submission 183968) | Groundwater microbial communities from aquifer - Crystal Geyser CG10_big_fil_rev_8/21/14_0.10 (SPAdes) (version 2) | ecosystem: Environmental > Aquatic > Deep subsurface > Groundwater ...
CGCAAACACAAAATATTCTTTTTGGATTGCAGGATCCGTTCCTGGGTAAATATCTTCTGCTCCGTAATTTCGCCCGGGTTTTAACGTTGATGACATCATCAACTTATCAAATAAAAATGTAATTGGTTGAGCTATATCTATCCCTAAAACTTGTTTTCCTGTTGTTCCTTCAACATCAACTAATAATTTTTCGCTCGTCGTATTAACTTTACTTCCCTTAGCTTCTTTTATTACCGGACCGACTAAATCAACCGCGTCAGATGTAAAAAATGACCAGGTATAATCGTCGCCACGATTATCTTGTATGTCGCTCAATTTACTTCCAGTACAATGACTCGCATCACCGCAAACTTTTTCAGCATTACTATAACTACAAACCCTACCGGAAGCTTCCCTGGCAGAAGAAATGCATATTCCTAATAATTCATTTTCATTAAACGCATTCGTTCCACTTTGCGAAAACGACCCCTCTGCGTCGCCGTTTTTATCGCCGTCAAGAGAATTATTAGCGGCGTCCGTAATACCGTCTTCGGTTAAGCTAGCTTGTGGATAATTTTGTCCGGTTAAATTTTGACAAATTCCCGCTTCACCCGCTGTACTACTGGAACAAACTGGATAATCTCCGATAATTCCAACTGTTGGCAAGCAGTTATCACTATCACCCGCGCAATTAAATAATGAAGCCGCTTTTAAAGAAACTTTTATATTTGATAATGGCGGTAAGCAAAACACGTTCTCGCCACAAGAATTCATTCCGCATTGATGATTAGTAATAAATTCTACTGTTTTGTAAACATTACTAATTAAAAATTTTCCATCTATATAATCACCGACACATATTTTAGTTGGTTCATCACATTTATAAGACAAACAATCCTGGTTTAAACTGCAGGTTCCACCGTTAGTTTGCGGTCCGCTGACATTCTGTACTTTAATATATGCGCTTACATCACCCGCGTCTCCACTGACGTAAATCGGATTAACCGCCTCGTTAAAATTAATTTGTACCACCGCGTTTCTCGGCTGGTCCTCTAAGCCGTTAACAATAATATCTTCGGTCATGTCTGCTCCGCCGTGCATTGTAGTAATTTTTAAAGCATCGTCATTAGAAGTTAATAATTTTATATCATCCCCTGCGCTACCTGCTATTTTAGCGACCAATGTCACTATATTATCACTGTATGATGTAGATACTACAGGATTGTCTCTAGTTTTCTCCATTATATCTTCTGCTGTTGAATTATTATCAGATGCTAGAATTGTCCCATTTTTTCCATCGCCAAAAGTATAGACGCGGTCGCCAATTGTAAGCGTGTCTGCCTTTATTTCCGGCGTAACATTTATTGTCCATGAATTACCCTCCGTATAGCTTCTATCACCTGACTGTAAAATTAATCCGCATCCTAAATTTATACCATCCGTCAAATCAATATCTCTTTCAATAATACCATCTCCATTTCCGCTAATATCAGCCGAGGTACCGTTTATAGCGACAGTAATTGTTCCAGTCCAGCCACAAGTATAATCTCCATTTACAATAGCGCCCAGAGAATTTCCACCAACTATCGGAGCGCTTTTTGTTGACGCTTTATAAACATTTGGCCTACTATTTACTTCAATTCTGCCAGTTGACGGCTTTGCCTGCACTAGTGCGTTTCTTGTATCTTTATCGCTATCCGGCCAAGGAAAAATAGAGGCGACTTTCGGCGGAATTAAATCTAATTCTCCGTTAGTTTCAAATTTCCATTTATACCAATCGTCTGCGCCTAAATCAAAATCTACCTTGTCACCGTCCGCTTTCATTATTTTTCCGCCCCCCATCAACTTGACCGCAAACCAAGCCGGAGCTCCCTGCGAGCCTAAAAAGTCTAACGGGCGAAAAATAAAAGTTTTATTGTCGGTTGATGAAACTAATACTCTGTCGTCTGACCGCCTTAAAGCATCAGTATCATTAGCATCACTCCCGCTTTCATCGCTTAAATAAATTCTAACGTTATCTGAAATTAAAGTATCGCCGTCGCATTTCGTGTTGTCCGTGCCTAAACTGGAATCAACTTTACAAATTGTACTAGCGTCAATTTCTTCTTTAAAAGTAACAAAAATCATCGTATTAATTGGCACATCATGCTGGTCGCGAGTGGGGTAATGACTTTCTAAAATTCCGTCACCGAGCGCGGATACTCCCCGCCAATCTTCTACTTTATCTCGCGGGCTTCCCGTCACCCCACCATCGCCGAATAGCAAAGCGCGTAAAATAAAATTAACAATCGCGAACGCTGATAAAATTATTAGCAGTCCGATAGCGGCATTTTTTAAAATATTTTTTGAAGTATTAATTTTATCCACGTCACCCTCACTCGACATATACAGCCAGCCGGCGTACATAACCAGTCCCAACAAAATTATTCCCACTAACCCTAAGAATACGTTTATTAAATTAACAATCAGAAGCCTAATATCAGTATCAGTTTGTAGCATTACATCTTCTTCAATATTTTCTAATCCTAAAGTATTATCAAAACCCGGCGGTGGTGGCGTTTCTACGCCTTGCGCAAACACGAAATTCGTAAATAACGCAATAAAAAAAGCAACCAACAATAATACCACATAGTATTTGGCTACTTTTTTTACATTCTCCTTTGTAAATTTTTTAAGCATGGGGAAACTTAGTCTAAAGTTTATAAAGTCCTTAAAGTCATAAAATCTTTATAAATCCAGACAACATCTTTGATATTTCAACTGTTAAGTTATATAACTCGTTAAAATCTTTTTTCGTTATATATTCTAATTTTAAAGCGATATACAACATTGACCTAACTTCCGCGCACGAACCTTTAGCAATGTAAAGAAAATATTTCAATTCTTTATCGCCACGCCTTTCAAATCCTTCGGCAATATTATTCATTATTGATATTACCGCTCTTCTTATTTGATCTCTAAAACTGAAGTCTCTATTATCTTTAAATAATTCGTAAATTATAATCGTCAACTTTCCTGCTTTCTGCCATGCTAAGATATCTTCAAATTTATCAATTTTCATACTTTCGACTTTATAGACTTTCAACTTTACGGACTTTCTACTTGCGGCTTCGTCGCATTACCAACGTCTTCTCGGTTCTTCTTCTAATTTTCCTATTCGACGTTGATATTCACGTTTTTTACGCAATTGCAAACCAACTAAAGCGCTAGTGCGTTTAGCTGTTTCACTTTTCTTCGGCTTTCGGTACCGTCTTTCTTTTGCCTCAAGAACTTTTTTTGACTGTTGCATTCGTTTTATAAAACGACGGTACATACTATCAAAACTCTCTCCTTTTTTTCTTTTTATTTCTACCACGATTGTTCACCTACCTTTCCCTTTATTAGTCCTTAAAGTCAAAAGTCATAAAGTATTTAAAGTCAATTAACATAATGACTTTATAGACTCTCAACTTTATAGACTTTAGATTCTTTGTTATTTAAGCCTCTTATCCAACTCCTCAAACACTTTCTTAAAATCATAAACTTCCTGCATACCACTTTCCATGTCACGAATTAAAATAGTGCCATCCATTAATTCTTTCTGCCCTAAAATGAGGGTCATCTTTACGCCCAGTTTATTTGCCAATTCTAACTGCGCTTTTAAATTATCTTTAACAAAATTCTGGGACGCCTTATAACCTCGTTTTCTTAATTCTTCAAAAAATACCATTGCTTTGCGCTTAGCTATATCTCCAAGCTGAGCGACAAAAATGTCCGGCTTGCCGGATTCCGCAATTAAAGAATTATTTTCTTTTATCTTTAAAATCATTCTTTCCACCCCTAAAGCGTATCCACAAGCCGGCGTTGGACGCCCTCCCATATATTCAACTAAATCATCATACCGACCACCGCCACCTAAAGCACCTTGTCTGTTTTGTTGGTTATAATCTTGCTCGCCCTCTGATGCTTGATTATTTTCCGCCTGTTCTTCATTTTTATTATCGCTCGGCCAAAATTCAAATACTGTACGATTATAATAATCCAAACCGCGCACTAAATAAGGATTTAAGCTGTAAGGCACATCCAATTCATCTAAATATTCCAGTACTTTAACAAAATGGTCACGACATGAATCACATAAATGATCTATTATTTGAGGCGCTTCGCGCTTTGTTTCTTCGCACCCCTCCTCTTTACAATCTAATAACCGCATTGGATTTTTTAACAGGCGTTTTTTACAATCTTCGCATAACTTACTTTTAGTTCGGCGCTGTTTATAGTATTCAGTTAATTTTTTTATATAATCCGGACGACATTCCTTACAACCGATGCTATTAATTTGCACCTCTACATTTAACTGTAACTCCTTAAATAAATTACAAGCAATTAAAATAAGTTGGGCGTCCGCTACTGAGCTTTCCTCGCCAAATATTTCCAAATCAATTTGGCTGAATTGACGATAACGACCTGCCTGCGGTTTTTCTCGTCTTAATAAATGTCCAATCCAGTAAAGTTTTACCGGCTGAATCGGCAAATTAAACATCCCATGCTCAATATAAGAACGGACTAACCCGGGAGTCGCTTCTGGCCGAATAGCAATTTTATCATTATCCTTATCAACAAAAGTGTACATTTCCTTAGAAACAACATCAGTCTGTTTTCCAGTGGATCGTTCATATAAAGCTAAATTCTCTATAAATGGAATTTCTGTTTTATTAAAGCCGTAATAATCAATAATGCTTTTAGCTTTAGAAACTATTAATTCCCAATAACGATATTCGTCCTGTAAAACATCGCGCATCCCCCGTAAACGCGGAATTAATTTATTTTGTTTCATTCCTTTACTAATCTCTTTTATTTTTGTTTGATTTTTTGGTTTTCTACCCATATTATATAATTATATAATTATAAATTACGAATTATCAATTACGAATTAAAACTATTTGTAATTGCTAATTCATATCATCGTTCATAATTCGTAATTTGTAATTGTTAATTTTTAATTGATTAAACTGTATTCCGGCACCTTAAAAGTTCCTAGTCGATTAAAAGGCCAACCGCGAAACATTACTTTACCGACAATAAAACTATCTTTAACTAGACCAAAACTACGCGAATCTTTACTGTGACCACGGTTGTCTCCTAAAACATAATACTCATTCTCCCCTATTTCTTCAACCCCTTCCTTACTAGGGATTGTATCTAAATCTGCCGGCAGATAAGTTTCATCAAGTTTAACCTTGCGATTAGTTTCTTTTGTGTAAATATATACGCTACCGTCTTTTATCTCAATTTTCTCGCCGGGCAAGCCTATTATTCTTTTAATAAAATATTGGCTAGGGTCTTTTGGATACTTAAAAACAACTATTTCCCCTCTCTCCGGCTCGCGAAAACGATAACTTATCTCGTCAATTATTAAATACTCATGATCATAAAAACTCGGTTCCATAGACGCGCCTTTAACATAAAACGGCTGAATTAAAAAATATCTTACCGGTATAATAATAGCTAAAGAAATAACCACTACTTTAACTACTTCAAAAATAAATGTAAAAAAATTACGCATAATAATTTATAAAAATAAGTATAAATAAAATTGTTTCATCAACAATTATCCACCACTATATTAAGTTGAGATTATTATAACATAATGAAGTCTATAAAGTCAAAAGCTTTGCCTAGCCTAAAAGTCAAAAGTCAAAAGTCATAAAGTCCTTAAAGTCACTAACTTTACGAACTTTATGACTTTATGGACTTTATGGACTTATGGACTTTGCGACTTCAGTGTGTTATAATATCGGCAAAGACCTTGTGGTCTTATATTTTATATTAAATAAAAATTATGATAAATGATATTGAGTTGCTTGAACCAGGAAAAAAAAGACGACTTCTAAAGCCTGCTACTTATTTTATTGCCATATTAATCATTATTTTATTCACCTTCACCAGCCGAGTTTTAATGTCAGAAGAAGGCGCTATAATAAATACTTTCTCTTTTTTAGGGCAATTTAAACATCTGGCGCAAACTTCTGATAATTTACTGAAAGGAGAAGAAAATGATCGCGTCAATATTTTATTACTAGGAATGGGAGGAAAAAACCATGACGGAGGATATTTAACTGACACTATAATGCTAGTAAGTATTAAGCCATCAACCGGGGATGTGGCTATGCTTTCTATTCCTCGCGATTTATCAGTTCCGGTTGAAGGCTATGGTTCAAGAAAAATTAACAACATTAATGCTTTTGCTGAAGTTAACGAACTCGGCAGTGGTGGATTAGCCACTAGCCAAGCGTTAAGCCGGGTGCTTGATTTTCCCATCGATTATTATCTGCGAGTGGATTTTGAGGGATTTGTAAAAATTATTGATGAATTAGGCGGAGTGGAAGTTGATGTAGAAAATACCATTAACGACCTTAACTATCCAATTATGGGACGCGAAGAAGCGGAAGACTATGCCAGCCGTTACGACCATCTCTATATTGAAAAGGGGTTACAAAAAATGGATGGTGACTTAGCGCTAAAATATGCTCGCTCCCGTCATTCCGCCGGTGTTGAAGGCACTGATTTTGCCCGTAGCCGACGCCAACAAAAAGTTTTGCAGGCAGCTAAACAAAAAATATTAAGTATGCGCATAATTTTCAAACCGCGATTAATTACTAATATCTTAGAAACTTTTAATGAACATGTTTCAACTAACCTTAAAGTTTGGGAAATTGTAAAATTATGGGATTTAACTAAAAACACTAAGTCCGGCAGTATTATTAATAAAGTGCTGGACAATAGTAATGGCGGTTTATTAATGGATTATTTTACCGCGGATGGCGCTTATATTTTACAGCCCCGTAGTGGCGATTTTGCTGAAATCCAATATTTAGCAAAAAACTTATTCAACGACGCTCCTCCGCAAGACAAACAAGTTGTCACAAAAGAACTTTCCAAAGTGGAAATACAAAACGGAACATGGGTAAACGGCCTAGCCCAACGTGTTGCCACTGATTTGGAAAAATATGGCTTTCAAATTATTAATACTGACAATGCCTCAAAACAAAATTACGAACGCTCAATTATCTTTGATTTAAGTTATGGAGAGAAAATGGAATCATTAACAATTTTAAAGGAAAAAACCGGAGCCCGTATTAACTACGGTTTACCTGACTGGCTAATCGCGGAACTAGAAGAACAAAATGCTAACAAAGAAAACTTAGTCCAGCCTGACTTTATTCTAATTTTAGGCCAGGACGCAGACATTACTAAAAGTGGAGTTGAAAATGAGGAGGAATAAACATAATATTGTTTCATTGCTAAATTGTTATATTGTTACGCTACGAGAGTAAATAGCTATGATTTATTTTAAAAGTTTGTTTGCATCGCCCGCCTGCAACGCTGTAGCACTGCGGGCAGGTTTCGCAACAATTTAACAATTAATGAACGAAGTGAGTGTTAGTAATAAAACAATTTAACAATATAAAAATGAAAAAAGAAAAAAGAAAAATACAACATATTACTACTAATGATTTACCAAAAGTTATGCTTTTCGGTCGCGTTAATGTAGGTAAATCCACTTTATTTAATAAACTTTTAGGACAAATGCGCGCGATGGTTTCAAAAATACCAGGCACTACACGCGATAATAATGTCGGGACTATTAACTGGCAAAAATATAAATTTCAGCTAATAGACTCGGGGGGCATACTTAATACAGACTTTTTAAAAGGAAAATCTAAAATAAAAAAAATAAATTTTGACAAAGATGATATTGATAATTTAGTGCAAGTGCAGGTTAAAAAAAATATAAAACAAGCTAACTTGATTTTATTTTTAGTTGAAGCTAAAAATGGATTATTACAACAAGATAAAGAAATGGCTATTTTACTAAAAAGAATCGTTGGAGAAAAAATTCCCATAATGCTTGTAGTCAATAAAGCAGATAATTTAAGAAGTCGCCAAAATATCGCTGAATTTTATAAACTGGCATTAGGCGAACCTATACCCATATCGGCGATTAGCGGTTCAGGAACTGGAGATCTATTAGATGCAATATGTAAAAAAATAAAAATGCCCGTCTCAAATGATCTGGACTTAGGCGAGCAGAAAAATAGCGAAAGTAGTTTAGAAAATAATGATAAAAAAATAAAAATAGTTATTATTGGAAAACCAAACACTGGTAAATCAACTTTATTAAATGCTGTTTACGGGGAACAAAAAATAATTGTCAGCGATACTCCTCATACTACCAGAGAGCCTAATGATATTAATGTAATGTATGATGATTATAACTTAACATTTATTGATACTGCCGGAATTATTAAAGCTAAGTCTAAAGTAGCTAAGCAAGAATTAATTAAATGGGGAATGGAAAAAAGTTTGGCTGTTTTAAGAGGTGCTGATATCGCCTTATTTATGCTTGATGTTACTGACGAAATAAGTCATCAAGAAACAAAAATAGTAGACGATATTTTACAAAGCCATGTTAATTTAATTATTGTGGCTAATAAATGGGATAAAATTGAGGATAAAGATGTAAAATCATTTACTCACGCTATTAATTCTAAATTTGCTTTTGTACAATGGGCGCCGATTATATTTACGTCAGCTAAACATAACGCTAAAATTACAAACTTAATGGATTTAATTATCGCCGGCTGGCAGGCAAGAAATAAAAAAATATCTTTAGAAGAACTGAGCGCATTCTTAGAGTCCGCCAGAATACACGCTGCTCCCCTGTCAAACAAAAAAATTCGCGGAATTATGAAGCACAAGTTGCCAAAACCAAAATTAATTAAATTAGAGCAAACCCATACTAATCCGCAGGAATTTACGCTAACCGTTAAGGCAAAGTTGGGTATTAAGGATAACTATATAAAATATCTAGAAAATAGATTGAGAGATAAATTTGTGCTGGCTGGAACGCCGTTAAAAGTGATCATAAAGAATAAGGCATGATACTAATTTTCAATTTTCAATTTCCAAACAATTTTTTAATTACTAAATGTCTTAAACACGACGTCGTGTTTGAAAATTAATTAATTTAGTCATTGTTTGAAAATTGAAAATTAGAAATTGAAAATTTTATATGCATATCATTGTAGGTCTGGGCAATCCGGGCAAAAAATATGAAGAAACTCGCCACAACACCGGCTTTATGGTGGTTGATTTTTTAGCTGAACAAAAGGGTCTGACTTGGCAGTTTAACAAAAAATTCAATGCTGAAATTATAAAAACGAACGATTTAATACTGGTTAAACCGCAAACTTATATGAATAATTCCGGAATGGCAGTTAGGGCTATTTTGGATTATTATAAATTATTACCAAAGCCAGCCCGAGGCTGGTCCGCCTTGAGCGGAAAATTAGGACTGTTAACTATTAAAAATTCTGATTTGTCCGATAAATTAATTATTATTCATGACGATGTTGATTTTAATTTAGGCGTTTTTAAAATACAAAAAAACCGTTCAGCCGGAGGCCATAACGGAATTAAATCTATTATCACTTATTTAAAAACTCAAAACTTTACGCGGATTAGAGTAGGGATTGCTAGCCAGGAAGTCAGACTCCTCGCGGGGAGTCGGACTCCCAAAAAGATGTCTACCGAAAAATTCGTATTAGATAATTTTTCTAAAGAAGAAATGAAAATACTAAAACAAATAATTCCTACTATTATTAATAGTATTTAAAAAAAATAGCGCTCATTTCCCTACTTGCCAAAAAAGGGACAAAGGCAGGCGCAAATAACCAAGGAGGAGAGTTACTTACAACCTATTTTGCCCTTAGACAAGTAGGGAGATAAACACTAAGTTTTACATTGTTAAATTGTTATCACTCGCTACGCTCGTTAATTGTTAAATTGTTGCGAAACCTGCCCGCAGTGCTACAGCGTTGCAGGCGGGCGATGCAAATAAACTTTTAAAAATAAATTATAGTTGCTTGCTCTCGTTACGTAACAATTTAACAATTCGCTAGATATTTAATATTATCATACCCCGTCGCCTATGTCAACAACCCTTAATTTAAGCCAAAAAGACGCGCCATATTGGGTAGCTCTTTCCACCTTTGAAAAATTCGGTCCAAAAAAATTTAAATTAATGGCTGACTATTTTACCGACATGGAATCAGCTTTTAACGCAACAGTAAACGAATTAATAACAGCCGGAATTAATGAAAAAACAGCGATTGAATTTATTGAGTATCGTAAAAAAATAAACCCAATAGAGGAAATTGAAAAACTAGAAAAACATAACATAAAAGTAATTACAATCAATGATGATCATTATCCGAAATTACTAAAACAAATTTATGATCCGCCGGCGTTACTTTACTATAAAGGGGAATGGCCGGAAAATATTAATTTTTGTTTAGCGGTAGTCGGCTCAAGAAAATACACGAGCTATGGACAGCAAGCTGTTGAACATTTAGTTGGTCCGCTGGCTCGCGCCGGTTTAATTATTGTTAGTGGGCTGGCTTTAGGAATTGACGCTTTAGCTCATATGGCCTGCATAAAAAATGACGGCATTACTATCGGCGTACTTGGGTCAGGCATAGACCAAATTTATCCAGCTACTAATAAATATGTCGCAGAAAAAATTTCAAGCAGTAACGGATTAATCATATCTGAATACCCGCTCGGTACTCCCCCTCTAAATTATCACTTTCCCCAACGTAATCGAATAATATCGGGTTTAAGCGTAGGCACGTTAGTAATAGAAGCGTCCATAAAATCAGGCGCCGGCATTACCGCTAAACTAGCATTAGAACAAGGACGAGAGGTTTTTGCTATTCCGGGGAGCATTTTTAATCCCAATTCAGAAGGCACAAATAAACTAATAAAAGAGGGCGCGCGACCAATTACCTCGCCTGATGAAATTATTGAATCCCTTGAATTAGAAAATATTAAAAGCTTTGTTAAAACGCAAAAATTAGTCGCTCAAACACCAGAAGAGGAAAAAGTTTTAAATATTTTAACTCGGGAACCGATGCATATTAATTTACTAACTAGAAATGTAAAACTTGACACCGGCACTATAAATGCTACCTTATTAACTATGGAACTAAAAGGAATGGTGCGAAATCTGGGAGCAGGAAACTACGTTGTATCTTAATTAACAATTACGAATTAGAAATTACGAATTTTTACCATTCGTAATTCGTAATTTTTAATTGTTAATTGATTTTTTATGAACCTAGTAATCGTCGAGTCCCCTACCAAGGCTAAAACTATCACAAAATTTTTAGGTAAAGATTATAAGGTCGAATCCTCTTTCGGCCATATTATGGATTTGCCAAAAAGCGTATTAGGAGTTGATGTTGATGATAATTACAAGCCAAAATACGTTATACCGACTAAAGCGAAAAAACAAGTTAATATCTTAAAAAAACTGGCTAAAGGCGCTGATGAAATTATTTTGGCAACTGACGAAGACCGCGAAGGTGAGGCGATTGCTTGGCATCTAGCTGATGCTTTAAAATTAAAAGAAAAAGATATTAAACGGATTGTATTTCATGAAATTACTAAAAACGCTATTAATAAAGCGCTGGAAAACCCACGTGGTCTGGATAATAATTTAATTGATGCTCAACAGGCTCGACGGGTTTTAGACAGATTAGTCGGTTATAAACTATCCCCTTTTCTTTGGGCAAAAATAGCCCGCGGACTTTCCGCCGGACGAGTACAATCAGTTGCTGTGCGCCTAGTCGTAGAACGAGAGGAAGAAATCAAAAAATTTAAATCAGATGAATACTGGAATATTGAAGCGTTATTAAAAACCAAAACGGACGAATTACTAACCGCCAATCTACATAAAATTAATGATAAAATCGTCAACAAATTAGATATTAAAAATGAAGATGAAGCGAAAAAAATAAAAGAGGAATTAGAAAAAACCGATTATAAAATTATTGATATCAATAAAAAAGAAACTACTAAATCACCTCTTCCCCCGTTAATAACATCTACCTTACAACAAGCCGCCCATTCGCGTTTTGGATACAGCTCAAAACAAACTATGATGCTCGCCCAACGTCTTTATGAAAGCGGACATATCACTTACATGAGAACTGATTCGGTGAATTTATCCGAGCAGTTCATAAATGACGCGCGCGCTTATATTCAAGAAAAATACGGTAAAGAATATATTACCGTCTCCCCGAGAAAATATAAATCAAAAAGTAAAAATGCCCAAGAGGCTCATGAGGCAATCAGACCGACTGATGCTAGTAAA
>Ga0210057_1008468_pt1 | contig 12176 bp, 9 predicted proteins | sample CryGeyCG2114_010_2_FD_183968 | JGI IMG/M metagenome (GOLD analysis project Ga0210057, IMG submission 183968) | Groundwater microbial communities from aquifer - Crystal Geyser CG10_big_fil_rev_8/21/14_0.10 (SPAdes) (version 2) | ecosystem: Environmental > Aquatic > Deep subsurface > Groundwater ...
TTTTGTTGCATATTATACGAACCCCGTTAGAAATTTTGAAGAAAAGATTTTAGTCTATTTTTTAGATATCGTTTTCCCATTCCTGATTTTAAATATCTTTCTCGATTTTTGGCATCAGTTTTATCTATACACGCTTCATAATAAATAAGATTCCAAGGTGCTTTCCCTTTGGTGGAACGATTGATTCCTTTATTGTGCTCAGAAAATCTTTTCTTCAAATTATTAGTATAACCAATATACCAAGAATAATCTTTTAAACTTTGAATAAGATAAACGTAATAAAATAACATAATTTCTAACGGGGCGAACTTAATGTATAATCATTGATAGAGTTGTTAATAATCACTTACTTATTCTATCAATTTTTATAAAATTATGCAAGAATATTTACCCCGTTAGAAATTTTGAAAACAAACTATTTTTGAAATATAATGTCTATTCCAAATAGCCTAAATTTTGTGATAAGTTAAAGTAATATAAAATTTCTAACGGGGTTTAGAGAAAACAACGCAGGAATTAAGATTAAGAAATTATAGTTTTAAAACTATAAAGGCTTACTTAGGCTGCCTGAAAGAGTATTTTAACTTTCAAAAAATAAATTTGGAAAAAATAGATGAAGAAAAAATAAAAGAATTTTTACTGAATAAACAAAGTAAAAACTATTCTTCGCAGACAATCAATCTTTATTTAAATGCAATAAAATTTTTCTACCGCGAAGTACTGAAAATTCCTCAAAGGATAAACCCCGTTAGAAATTCCAACGCAATGTTTAGATTTTCTTGTGCACTGGCTTAAGCGACAACTTCCACCACAAAGTAATAAACTATATTTCTAACGGGGTAAATTTGAAATTCGCTAAACGAAGTAAAAAGCTCCCGATCGTTCTATCAAGAGAAGAAATTAAAAACATCATTGAAGTAATCAGAAATCCAAAACATAAATTGATAATCTCTTTGGCTTACGGCGCCGGATTAAGAATCAGCGAGGTCGTCAATTTAAAAGTAAAAGATATCAATTTAGAGGAATTAACTATTCATCTTAAAAACGCTAAAGGTAAAAAGGACAGAATCACTATTTTCCCAGAAAAAATTAAAAATAATCTTCAAAACTTAATCGCTGGTAAAAATTTAAACGACTATCTTTTTGAAAGTGAACGAGGCGGAAAATTCAATATGGTGGACACGTCAGGATTTGAACCTGAAACCTCGTGGATGTAAACCACGCGCTCTAACCATTGAGCTACGCGTCCATGAAAGGACAGGGCGTTCTGCCACTAAGCTAACCGTCCTGCGGCCCTACCGGGAATCGAACCCGGATTTCGTCCTTGAAAGAGACGCGTCCTAGCCATTAGACGATAGGGCCATCTTTTAACCCGCAAGCTCACGGTTGATAAATTATCTGTTTAATTACCGTTGTTTCTCTGCCCAAAAATCTTTTTACCTTGAATTCAATGGTGTTGATGCCGGGTTGAAGAGAAAAACTTTTTTGGAAATAGCCGCTTTCTTCGGGCGCGACCTCTTCGCCGTTGATAGTTAATTTATCTTTTTTGCTGATTTCGCCCGAAAGATTGATTGATAAATTCCGGACAATTAAATTATCGGCCGCCGGGCTGAAAATTTTGATTTTAGGGCTGCCGAGAAAACTACCGGCTTTTAAGACAAAGAAAATGACGGCCAAGATTAAAACAAGGCCGATGAAAAACTTTGCTCTTGAAGAATTTTTTAAAGAAAAACGATTGCTTGGCAGTTTGTCTAGCGGACCCGAAGTTCTTAACATTTTTAAACCAGCCTCTTCTTTGTAGATTTTTAAAAGTAAGTCGGCGTCCACTCTTAAAACTTCGGCGAGCTTTGTCAGATAACCCCGGACATAAGGCGTTGGCGGAAGCTTGGAGAAATCGTTATTCAATAAAGCCGTTAGATAATGAATTGGAATGTCTGTTAATTCCGCCAATTTAACAACATTTAAATTGCGAAGACCAACAGCTTCATTTAAAAGATCGGCTAAATTTTTTGAATCATTATTCATGATTGTTTTGAATTTTGTCAAAATAAACTTCTCTTGGTTTGGCTCCTTCAGCCGGGCCGATAATGCCTTTTGCTTCCATTATATCAAGAATCCGGGCGGCCCGGGCATAGCCGATTTTAAGCCGGCGCTGTAATAAAGAAGACGAAGCCTTTTTCGCTTCACTGATGGTTTTTAGGGCTTCATTAAAGAGTTCATCCTCTTCGTCTTCGGCGTATTTTTTAAACATTTCTTCGGAGATTTGGCCGACCGGTGAAGCGCCATTCTCAAAAATAACCGCATCTTCTTTTTCCCAAAAATTTTTATTATTATCCTTAATGAAATCAACGACTTTTTTAACTTCTTCTTCGGGGATGTAAGCGCCCTGAATTCTTTTGGGCTTGGAAAATTCGCTTGAAATAAAAAGCATATCGCCGCCGCCCAAAAGTTTTTCAGCGCCGGCGGCGTCAAGCACGGTTCTGGAGTCAATCTGACTCGGCAATTGCAAAGCGCTTCTGGAAGTGATATTGGCTTTAATTAAGCCGGTTACCACCTCGGTTGACGGCCGTTGAGTCGCAAGAATCAAATGTAAGCCGGTGGCTCTTGCCATCTGGGCCAAGCGGACAATCGAACCCTCTATTTCTCGTCCATAGGCAGTCATCAAATCAGCCATCTCATCAATAACAATCAAGATATAGGGAAGCGGCTCTTCGGAACATTTTTTGTTGTAACTTTGGATATCTCGGGAGCCGGCCCCTAAAAGCAGTTCATAGCGCCGCTCCATTTCTTCAATTGCCCAGCGGAAAACCACCATTGCTTTCTTGGCTTCCATGATAACCGGAGAAATAAGATGGGGCAAATCATTATAGAGAGAAAGCTCAACCCGTTTTGGGTCAATTAAAATTAAACGGAGGGTGCCGGGAGAATTTTTATAAAGCAGGGAAACCAAAAGCGAGTGTATGGCAATACTGTTATGATTAATAAAACCGTTACCCACAAAAGAATTAGAACCCGGTACTTCAAAATCATATCCCTCACCTGTAGTTCTTTTAATAGATTTTATTTTCGCCCAATAGAAATTATGAATTTTAATTTTTTCTAATTTTTGATATTCTACACTTTCAGATATTACTTTATAAAATTCAAGAATTTTATCCATCGTATTATAGCTTGGACTTCTATCGCCATTGTTATAACTTTTTAAATTCGCAAATGCGTATTTGGGAATCAAAATGTTTTCTTTATAATTCCAACCGTTATTGGTGATTTTGGCAAAGGTGTTACGATAAATCAATTTGAGTTTCTCCAACAGCGAATTAATGTTCGGGATTACGTCTTTATTTGGATTTCTTAACATTGATAAGTGGGGCTTTATCTTTATTCGTTCTTCTTCTGTGAGAAAACCAATTATTTCAGAATATTTCACAAGTTCACCGCCGTAGACAGAAAGCCTCCAGTAGGCCTTTTCGGGATAGTTTTTAACTTTTTTGGAATAAACTGAACTAATTATGCCAAAATTCAATAAAGTTAACTGAATTTGGTCAAGCAATTTTTTGCTGGCCATACAAAGTTCGAGGGTATTTTTCGACAAGTGGCCATCGTTTCGCATCACTCCCCTAAGAAATGCTTTTATTGTTTCGGCGTTAGACATTCTCACGAATAAGGGTATCTCTTTTTGCGGCGCTTTAACCGATTTCATTCCTAAATAAATTAAAAATTCCTGAAGTTGTTTGCTGTTGACCAGGATGTCTTTAGCTTTATTGCTCTGGCCAGATTTATTTATGGTTGGCGCTGAAATGGAAAATAAATTTTTGAGTAGCGTTCTGTATAAATTGAGAAGGTATTCATTAGCTTGAGTATAAACCACGCGATTTTTTACCGTTATTCCACCATCGGCCGTCAAAAGGCCGAGAAAAAGACCGAGATCAGGCGACATTTCACGCGGGGTTTTTATGTTTTTGGATTTATTGGTTTTGTTTTTAGCGGGTTTAAAATCTAATTTCATATTTTCGCCAAAAATTTTTGCTTCTCTCGCTATCGCTACATAATCATTTATTCTAATATTGACACCGCTTCGCCAATACATTTCTCCCGAATCGTTCAAGACCCAAAGTGGATGTTCGGCGGTCACCTCAATTTTATATCCTTCTTTGGTTTCTATTTTATAGAAATCGCATATTCCGTTGTTATAATTTTTGCTTGTTTTTTCTATACCATCGCGGGTAGCAATTTTTATCTTAAAATCTTTTTCAGAATTTAATGGTAGAGGACAAAGTTCTTCAAAAGTTAATAGCCCTTTCTCGCTAAAAATATAAGTATTAGCGGCGCAAGTTTTACCGCTACCGGTTGAGCCGGCAATCAACATATGAGGCATTTTATCAATATCGGCAAAAATTGGTTCTCCATTGACATCGCGGCCCAAAACAAAGCCCAGGGGTCCGGAACTGAAAAATTCAGGATAAGCCATTAGGCTGCCGAGCCGCACCAAGGCGCTGGCTTTATTGGGAACTTCAATGCCCACCAAAGATTTTCCGGGAATCGGCGCTTCAATCCGAATTGGATGGCTGGCCAAAGCCAAAGATAAATCTTGATTTAAAGCAAGAATTCGCGAAAGCTTGATGCCTTCGGCCGGCTTTAAGGTATAACGGGTAACCTTAGGGCCGATACTGATTTCTCCCATTTCAACCGGAATGCCAAAACTACCCAAAGTTCTTTTGATAATATTGGCATTGGCGCGCAAATCGCCGACAGTCGGTTTTTCAACGGAAGATTTTAAAAGCGATAAAGGCGGCGCCGTATAATTTTTAAAAGATTTGGTTAAAACCGTTTTTTTAGAACGGGGGACCTGCTCAATTATTTTTTCGGGCTCTTCTTGTTCTGGCTCTGATTTTTTCTCCGGTGTTGGCTCTTTAATTTTTAACGGCTCCGGCGGTTTCGGCGGTTTCAATTCCGGAGACTCCGGCGCTGGAACATTCTTTCCTCTTTTTATTTTAATGGGCAGATTAAGCATAATCAAGAATGAGGCGGTGATGGCGACGATGATTATAACTAATGAAGCGATGTAGCCAAAGGGAATTTCTAAGTAACCGATAATCCCGCCGGCCGCGCCTCCTTTTTCGGGGAAAATAATATCAATTAATCCCAGTCCGGCGAGGATAAAAAGAGCGGCGCCCAAAAAGGTGATTTTATAAATACGCCGCCTTTCCGAAATCAGGAAGACGCCCGCCATTATTAAAAAAATCAAAGGCAAAAGATAATATCCCCAGCCGAAAAGTTTGTTAAAAAACCGATATAAAAAATTGCCGAGCGGTCCGGCGTTTTGAAAACTCGCCAAAAACAAAACCAGCGCCGCGCCTAAAAAAACTATCGCCCAAACGCTTTTTTTAGTTTCGGGATGAAGGCGGAAATCTCTGGCTTCATCTTTGAATTTTTTCTTATTACGTTTTGACATATCTTTCTTTAATTAAACAATAAAATCTGCTAAAATTCAACTAATGAAACCTCAAATTTTTAAAGCCTACGATATCCGAGGCAAATATCCGACTGAAGTTAATGAGAAATCAATTTCTGAAATAACCAGGTGTTTAGGGCAATATTTCAAACTAAAAACTAAAAACTCAAGACTAAAAACCAAAATTGTTATTGGCCGCGATATTCGTTTGAGTTCGCCGAAATTATATCGGGCCGCAATAAGCCAACTAAAAAGCAAAAACCTAAAACTAAAAACCATTGAGGCTGGTCTGGTGACTACGCCTATGCTTTATTTTTTGGTTAATTATTTTAAGGCCGATGTCGGAATAATCGTTACTGCCTCCCATAACCCAAAAAACTATAACGGCTTGAAAGTGGTTGGCAAAAGGGCGATACCTATCAGCGGAAAAGAAATTTTTAGAATAATAAACAATAGATAAAATGAATAAAAAATTTCTAAATTTATACACCCGCTTTCTTCGGAAATTTTTTAAAATAAAAAAACCATTAAAAGCGGTTTTTGACTGTTCAAATGGGACCGCGGGTTTAATTCTTAAAAACTTTCTAAAACCTAAAACCCAAAACCTAAAACCTATTTTTATCAATCAAACTCCTGACGGCAATTTTCCGGCTCACGGTCCGAATCCTCTTGGGCCCGGCGCCTTAAAACAGCTTCGGGCCGCGGTAAAAAAACAAAGGGCCGATTTAGGCGTTATTTTTGACGTTGATGGAGACAGAATTTTTATAATTGACGACCAGAGCCGATTTGTTAATCCGGATATCGTTGCCTGGCTATTGATTTGGCATTTAGAACCAAAAAAAGTAATTATTGATGCGCGGTTCGGCTGGCTGGTGAAAAAGTTTCAAGTTTCAAGTTCCAAGTTCCAAGTTTTTGAAAGCAAAGTTGGCCACTACTTTATTGAAAAGTTAATACGAGAAAAAAAAGCGGATTTCGGAGCCGAACAATCCGGTCATTATTATTTTAAAAAATTTTTTAACGCTGATTCGGGAATTTTGGCGGCCATTGAAATTATCAACGCTGTTTCCCGATTGCCTTATAAATTATCAGAACTGATTGAGTTTTTGCCTGCTTATTATCGTTCCGGAGAATTGAACTTTCCGGTTAAACAAATTAAACAAAAAGAACGTTTAATGAACAGGCTTAAAAAGGAATATCAGCATAAAGCCGTAAAAATTTCAGAGCTTGATGGATTGAAGATGGAGTTTAATCCGCCGGCCGGCAAATGGTGGTTTAATATCCGGCCTTCAAACACCGAACCCTTAATCAGATTAAACATTGAAGCAGTTTCAAAAAAAATATTGGACCAAAAAATCAAAGAATTCCGATCTTTTATTGCTTCTTGCGGAAGATATTAATTTCTTGGTTGCTGATTAAAAGCTTCACTGTTCCGTCTTTGTCTGTCCGAAAAATTTGAGCGCCAACAGATGCTAATTTATTTAAAACTTCTTTAGTCGGATGGCCGTAAGAATTTTTTCCAACTTCAATAACTGCTATTTTTGGCGAGGTATTAAGTAAAAACTTTTTGCTGGAAGAATATTTTGAGCCGTGATGAGCCACTTTTAATATATCAATGTCCAAATCATATTTTTGAAACAGGTAGTTTTCAATTGGAGCGCCAATGTCTCCGGTAAACAAGGTTTTAACGTCTTGGGCGTTTAATTTCATTACCAAAGTCGCCTCATTGAGGTCGTTGTTAAAAATTAAATTCTGGGAGGGTGAGAGAATTTCAAAATAATTATCTTGATATCTAATTTTATCGCCTTCAGCCAGAATAATTGTCTTAATTTCGTTTTCTTGAATTATTTTTTTTAAATCCTTAAAACTTTGAGATTGTCCTTTCTGGCCATTAGAAATAAAAGCGCCAACTTGATAACGTTTTAAAACGTCTATTAAACCGGTAAAATGGTCAGTTTCAGGGTGAGAAAGAACAACCAAATCAATATATCTGTCGGTCGGCCGTAAAACCGAATCTAATTCCCTAATAACCTTGTTATTGGGGCCGCCATCAATTAAAATCTTTACCTTATTTGGTAGAACGACCAATTCGGCATCTCCTTGGCCAACATCAAAGAAATAAAGCTCAGTATTTTTATTGGGGCTATTAAATAGAATCTCCCCCCAGACAAAAACATCAAAAGCAATTAGAAATATGATGATTAAAATTAGGCGGTTAAAGCTTAGCATTTTTATGACTAAAAATTATAAATCCTATGATGATTAAATAGTAAATTATTAATCCCCAAAACCCAATTCCAATAATCGGCAGGGAAATTTTGGCGAAAACATTAATCAGGGTTAACTCATAAACCAGAAATAAATTTGTAAACCAACCAAAAATCGCGGCTAAGGTCACTGACAAAAATCCTATTGCCCCAAGCAGAAACCCCAAAAACATTGTGGGCGGAATCACTTCCAAGATTAAAATATTAGCCAAGAGAGCCGTTAAAGAAAATTGGTTAAAATTAATAATTAATAAAGGAGCGACTCCTAATTGAGCTGAGGTGGTAGTTAAAAAATTTCTCCGCCAGCCCAAAAATCCTTCTTCTCCTTTCATTCTGAAAAATTTCTGAATGGCCGGACCCAGATAAATGATGCCGAGTAGGGCAGCGAATGATAATTGAAAACCAATATCAAAATACAAAACCCTGGGATTGATTAAAACCATTAAAAAGGCGGCTACAATAATAGCGTTGCGAAAACTATAAAGCCGGCCGATCTGCTTGGCTAATAAAGCAATAAAGCCCATAATCGCGGCTCTGATTACTGAAGCTTCAGCTCCGGTCATTAAAACAAACCCGATTATTATTAAAACCGTTAGCCAAAAAGTCAGACGCCGCGAAAACAGGTATCCCAAAGAATATGAAATTGCCATTACCAAAATAGTAATGTTATAACCGGAGAGCGCCACCAAATGAGTGGTGCCGCTTTTACTCATCGCTTCTTTGAATTCTTTGGAAAATTCAGCCCGTTCGCCCAGAGTAATACCGGAGAGAAAAGCGCTTTTTTCAGCCGACAGAACTTTTTGAAAATTAAGAATTATCTTTTGTTTTAATTTAAAAAGCGATGATTTGATTGTTGGGCCCTGATTTTGCGATAATAGTTCGGTTTTGGGAAAATCGGCCACGCCAAAAACCCCGTCTTTAGCCAAATAATTGGCGTAATTTGCTGGTTCTGGTTTTTTGATTATTCCTTCAAAATTGATTAAATCGCCGTAATCAAAACTCGGATGGGGCTGAAGTTTTGCCAAGATATTGCCTGAATAAGGGGGCCGGAGCGCAACTGTTAATTTTTGCTGATTGCCTCGCTCGGGATTTTTTATCACTATTCCCTCAAAATTTATTTTCCTACCAAAAACAATGTGATTAATTTTTTGAACGCGATAATCATCCCAAAAATAATAAAGAGAGCCGATAATAATAAATAAAGATAAGCCAGCCAGCCAATAAATTTTGCGAGGTTTAACCCCGTAGGACCGGAAAAGAGCAAAAAATAAAAAAATAGCCGTTGTCAAAACAACAGCAAAAACAATAATCAAAAAATCTACTTTTAAACTTGCCAACAATATTCCTAATAGAAAAAAAGCGATGCCGTAAAAAGTAAAGTCATGAACGCGCATGCGGGTAAAAATCCATTCCTTTTTCCGCGACCCTCTAAATTATAACACCGCCGCCGAGCAATTCACCTTTTTTGCCGTAAAAAACCGCGGACTGGCCCGGCGCGACGAATTTAGCCGGCTTGTTAAAAATCAACTTGATGCTTGATGCTTGATACTTGATACTTGCTTCGGTGAGCGGTTGGCGATATCTGGTCCGGACTAAAATTTTTAACGGGAATTTTAACGGCTTGCCAATAATCCAATTAACCCTCTTTAGAAAAACATCTCTTGAAATCAAATCTTTGTCATTTTTTTTAACGACAATCAATTGATTATTTCTTAAATTTTTAGCCGCCACATAATAAGGTCCGGCGCCGCCAACAGGCGCTTTTTGACCAATGGTATAAAATTGAACGCCTTGATGCTCGCCGATTTTTCTGCCTGTTTTTAACTCAACAACAGCTCCTCTTTCCGCATAAATCCGCGTTTTTAAAAATCTGCGCATATCTTGAGCAAAACAAATTTCTTGGCTTTCTTTTTTAAAAGCCACAGGCAATCTGTATTTTTTTGCCAATGTCCTAACCTCTTCTTTAGTGTAATCGCCAATAGGGAAAAGACAATGCTTCAATTGTTTTTGATTCAATGTCCATAAAAAATAAGATTGGTCTTTGTTTTTGTCTTTAGCGATGAATAATGAATTATGAATAATGAATAATGGGTTTTTGTTATTCTTAATTCTTAATTCATAATTTTTAATTCTGGCGTAGTGTCCTGTCGCCGCATAATCCGCTCCCATTTTCAGGGCTTTTTCAAGAAATAATCCAAATTTAATTTCTTTATTGCAAACCACGCAAGGATTCGGCGTAATGCCTTTTTTATAGCCAGAAATAAAATCATCAACCACCGCCCCTTTGAATTCTTTTTGGAAATCCCAAGTCAAAAAAGGGATATTGAGTTTGGCGCAAACCCGCATTGCGTCCTGCCTCGCTTCCAAAGAGCAACAACGATTTTTTTTTGGTCCGCTTGAGTCCGCGTCGTACCAAAATTTCATAAAGACCCCGACTACATCGTGGCCTTGCTTTTTTAATAAGGCGGCCGCCACAGAACTATCCACCCCGCCGCTCATCGCTGCGAATACTTTAGATTTTTTCAGTTTTTTTAACTCTTTCCACATATTCGCCGGTCTGAGTATTCACTTTTATAATATCGCCTTCATTGATAAATAACGGCGCGGAGATTTTGGCGCCGGTTTCAAGGACTACGGTTTTTGCGCCGCCCTGGGCCGTGTCGCCCCGAATCGCCGGCGGCGCCTCCACGATTTTATATTCAGCCTTTATCGGCAGCTCAATATTGATGATTGTGTCGCCAAATTTTATTGCGGTAATTTCCAGTTCCGATTTTAAAAACCCGGCTGGTTTGCCGACTTTTTCCGATTTAAGAGAAAAACGGTTTTTAGGGTTGTCGGTTTCATGAAACCAGCACTCGCCTTTGTTTTCGTAGATAAACCGCGACTTAATTTTTTCCAATTCCGCTTCCTTAATTTCGTCGCTTGACTGAAAAGACCGGTCAGCGGTTCTGCCGGTTATCAGATTTTTTAATTTGGTTTTCATTACCGGTTTGCGCTGCTGCATTCGGAGAAATTCCGATTCCATTACTAAATACGGTTGGTTGTCTAAAACAACGCAAGCGCCGGGTTTAAGTTCGGTGTAAGAAAGCATGTTAAAATTATTCTAATTTTTAGAACAGCTTTTTCTGGGCTTCTAAATCCTTTTTTTCTCCTTCGCTAAAAATTTCTACTTTTCCGTATTCGCCGTCATAGCCGGGCCGGATTTTCAATCTTTTCTCGCGGACCGCTTTTATAGCTTGACGAATTTTATCATCAACCCTTTCTTTCATCTTTTCATCGCTTATTTCCAAAAGAATTTTTAATTCGCTGCCAAAAGTTTTTATCAAATTTTCGTATGCGTCTTTTACTTTTTTGGCGCTGACTCCCATACCGTAGGCCTCGGCAATAATTTCGTCAAGCGGAATTAAATTATAATAAGGAACGCGGTTATTGTATGTGTAATAAAAGCCGGGTGTTTCGCTTAGAATCGCTTCTCTGTCAGCCAATTTTTCCACCCGATTCATCACGCCGATAGTTAACTTTTTGCCGCATTTCGGACAAATGCCGTTGCGCTTTTTTGTTTCTTCCGGCGAGAAAACAATACCGCACAAGCGATGGCCGTCAAAATGATATCTGCCTTCTTCGGGGAAAAACTCTATGGTTGCCACAAACATAGACTTATGCTGACTATCCGTATCAGTCCGTTTATTGGGCGCGCCGGATTTTATCGCGTTTATTATTCCTTCATACGATAATTCCGTGTCAAAAATATTTGCTTCCCGGCCGATGCGCCGGAGAGAGTGAGAGTCAGAATTGGAAATTAGAGCGATGTTATCCAATTTAGACCATCGCCAATTTAAGGCGGGGTCGCTGCTCAAACCAGTTTCAATGGCGAAAATATATTTAGTATAATCGCCAAAACATTCTTCCAAGGAATCAAAACCCGACATTGAGCCGAAAACGCTGAACCATGGCGTCCAACAATGCGCCGGCACTACAGCCGCTTTGGCATTAGTATTGAAAACAATTTTTGCCAGTTCCCGGCTGTCCAGTCCTAAAATCGGCCGGCCGTCGGATTTTAAATTGCCAATCCAGCCAAGCTGGGCATTAATTTTTTCAACAGTCTCAATATCTGGAGCAAAAAGCAAATTATGAATTCTATAAACTTTTTTTCCGGCGCCGGAAGGAGCGGGCCGCGAATAAATGCCGGAAACTTCCGCGCTCAAAAAAAATCGCGTTTCAGCAAAAGTTCCTTTTATTGTTCTTTTTTTATATTGCGATTTCAATTTAAAAAGCCCCGATTCTGCCGGCTCTAATTTTTCTTTGATTTCCCTGAACCATTCCGGATGAGTAAAATCGCCGGTTGCCATTACTAAAATTCCTTTGTCATCGGCCCACCGGTCAAGCTCTTCCAGGGTCATATCTTTGGAAGTGGCGCGGGAATATTTTGAATGAATGTGTAAGTCAGCGATAAATTTCAT